>JACCDQ010217693.1_pt1 | contig 14159 bp, 8 predicted proteins | sample 7446031 | NCBI WGS metagenome assembly JACCDQ01 (sample SAMN15323442, study PRJNA562643) | freshwater metagenome | isolation source: river surface water | place: USA:Blue River Watershed | collected 2017-08-17 | reverse complement strand
TACGTGCTTTTCTATGTGATAATACTAATTGACCTGTTTTATCCTCACGGATGTCAATTAATACTTCTACTTTGTCACCTACTTTTAAGTTTGGATTGTAACGGAATTCGTTTAATGAAATAACACCTTCCGATTTTGCATTGATATCAACGATAACGTCTCTATCTGTAATTCTAACAACTACTCCTTCTACTACTTCTTCTTGATCAGTTGCAATAAAAGTTTTTGATACTAGTTCTTCGAATTCTTGTAAGTTTTTCTCATCTACTGCATCAATTCCTTCTTGGAAGTTGTGCCAGTTAAAATTTGCTAAAAACTCTTCTTGTGATTTTAATTGTTCAGACATGCTGATTAAAAATTTGTATTCTGCATTTTCTCGGATTTCTGATTGCGAAAGAAAACAACAGAAGTTGTTTGTATAATTAATTGATACCTAGAGGAAATCCTTATTCACCAAAAGGTGCGCAAAGGTAATACAACTATATTGATTTGTCAAATTTATTTTATGTTAAATTACTAATTAAATTATTGACTATCAACGAAAAAATGATTTCTTGATTTCAAAAACACCTTATCTAATTTTTAGATATAAAAAAACCAAGAACAAGTCTTGGTTTATACTATAACATAATGCGTTTGTTAATGCTTAACTTTCTGTATTTCAGAAGGATTATGTTTGTGCTTAAAGAAAATTGCAAAGGCAACAGTAATCACTAATGCATAAATTGCAAATGTAAGCCAGATACTATGCCAATCTTTCCCTTCAGGGGTAGTGAAATATTTATCAATAATATACCCACTTGTAATACTACCGAAAATAGCTCCAAAACCATTCGTCATCATCATAAATAATCCTTGTGCCGAAGAACGTATGGTGGAATCTGTAGAAGTTTCAATAAAGAGTGACCCTGAGATATTAAAAAAGTCGAATGCCATTCCATATACGATACACGACATAATAATCATCCACAAACCATCACCGGGATTCCCATAAGCAAACAAACCAAAACGCAATACCCAAGCCACCATACTAAACAACATAACTTGTTTAATTCCAAAACGTTTCAAGAAAAAAGGAATCGCCAAAATGAATAAGGTCTCTGAAATCTGAGAAATCGACATAATTAAGGTCGAATATTTAACTACTAACGAATCTGCATATTCTGGCAATAATTTAAAATCATCTAAATACACATCGCCATAAGCATTGGTCAATTGTAAAGCCGCACCTAAAAACATACTAAACAAAAAGAACAAGGCTAATTTATAATTGGCAAACAATTTAAACGAACTTAATCCAATCAAATCAATGAAAGATTTGCTTTCTGTTGTTTTACCTTCTGGTAAACATTTAGGTAATGTAAATGCATAAACTCCTAAAGTAAACGCAGCAATAGCAGCAATATAAAATTGATTTTCGCTAGCTTTATTTCCTGTTAAATTGGTAATCCACATGGCCACAATAAAGCCCACGGTTCCCCAAACACGTATAGGGGGAAAATCTTTAACCACATCTAAATTCCCTTTTATAAGGGCATTATAGGCTACAGAATTTGACAAAGCAATAGTTGGCATATAAAAAATCATAGCCGCCAAAATTACCCAGAAAAAATCGGTTGGATTAGTTACCTGTGGCACATAGAAAAAAGTAAGCGCTCCTAATATATGCAAAGCACCATATAACTTTTCAGCATTAATCCATCGATCTGCAACTATACCACACAAAGTGGGCATAAAAACAGAAGCAATACCCATGGTTGAAAATATGGCTCCAAATTGCGCTCCATCCCATTGTTTAGTTCCAAACCAATAATTAGCAACCGTAATCAACCAAGCTCCCCAGACAAAGAACTGCAAAAAGCTCATAACCGTTAATCTAAATTTTATACTCATAACTGATTTATGTATTAATAGTTTGTAAATCTAATATTAAAAAAGAAATACGCAAAAATTTAATTCTCATTAATAATTGTATTCGCTAAATCTAAAACAGCCTCAAATTGTTCTTCTCTGGTAAGATGAGAATTATCAATTTCAACTGCATCTTCTGCTATTACCAAAGGAGAATCTTCTCTATGTGTATCAATATAATCTCGTTCTTCCACATTTTTCAACACTTCGTCATAAGAAACTACAGCTCTTTTTTGCTGCAATTCATCATAACGTCTTTGTGCACGCGTAGCAGCACTAGCAGTCATGAAAATTTTTAATTCGGCATCTGGAAATACAACAGTCCCAATATCGCGACCATCCATTACAATAGCCTTGTTTTTTCCCATTTCTTGTTGTTGTTCTACTAATTTAGAACGTACTTCTGAAATTTCAGCCACCTTACTTACAAAAGTAGACACTTCAATACTACGGATTTCTGCCTCTACATTTTTACCATTCAAATACATTTCAGCAAAACCTAAATCAGAATTAAATTTAAACTCTAAAACTATGTTTTTTAAATTTTTAATCAACCCTATCTTATCTAAAAAATTAGGTGTAATAAAATTGTTTTGCATAGCAAAAAGAGCTACCGCACGATACATTGCTCCTGTATCAACATAAATGTAACCTAAATGATTTGCAAGCTGTTTTGCTAGAGTACTCTTACCTGTAGAAGAAAATCCATCTATAGCTATTGTGATTTTTTTAGCCAATGTTTTATATTTTATGATGTATTGAATTGCGAAGATAAAATTATAAATAGAATAAATAAAAAAATTCCAAACTCCAAAACCGAAAATATTCAGTTTGAAATTTGGAATGAATCTTCAAAAAACTAGTTTGCTATTATGCTATTAGCTTTTTAGGATTTTTAACCTTTTGTTCTGTAACCGCAATTTGAATCACTTCACTCATTTCTTTTACATAATGAAAAGTAAGCCCTTCTAAATATTCTGGTTTTATTTCGTCAATATCACTCTTGTTTTCATGACATAAAATTATCTCTTTAATATTAGCTCTTTTAGCGGCTAATATTTTTTCTTTAATACCTCCTACAGGCAACACTTTTCCTCTCAAAGTAATTTCTCCTGTCATAGCTAAATTTTTCTTCACTCTTTTTTGAGTAAACAGAGAAACCAAGGAAGTCAACATTGCAATTCCGGCGCTTGGACCATCTTTTGGAGTAGCCCCCTCCGGAACATGTAAATGAACATTGTATTTATTTAAAATTTCAGAATCAAGCCCCATAAATTCAGAATTAGCCTTAATATACTCTAACGCAATTGTAGCCGATTCTTTCATTACTGTCCCAAGGTTTCCTGTAAGCGTCATTGTTCCTTTGCCTGGAGTGAGCAATGATTCTATAAATAAAATATCCCCTCCTACACTTGTCCAAGCTAATCCTGTGACTACACCTGCAACCTCGTTACTCTCGTATTTATCTCTTTCTAACCTTGGAGCTCCCAATACTTTTACAATAGCATCATCAGTAACTTTTGTATTGTATTCTTCTTCCATTGCTACTGATTTAGCAGCATTACGAATAACTTGAGCAATTTTATTCTCTAATCCCCTAACACCCGATTCACGTGTATATCCTCCGATGATTTTTTCTAATTGTTTTTTACCAATAGTCAAATCTTTTGCAGTCAATCCATGTTCTTTTAATTGTCTTGGAAACAAGTGCTGACGAGCAATTTCTACTTTTTCTTCGATAGTATATCCTGACATTTTAATCACTTCCATCCTATCTCGCAAAGCGGGCTGGATTGCCCCCATATTGTTTGAAGTCGCGATAAACATTACCTTAGACAAATCATACCCCATCTCAAGGAAGTTATCATAAAACGAGTTGTTTTGCTCAGGATCTAAAACCTCTAACAATGCTGAAGATGGATCGCCACTATGACTGTTGGATAATTTATCTATTTCGTCTAAAACAAATACAGGATTAGAAGTACCTGCTTTTTTCAAACTTTGAATAATCCGTCCTGGCAAAGCACCAATATAAGTCTTTCTATGCCCTCTAATTTCTGCTTCGTCACGTAATCCTCCTAAAGAAATTCGAACGTATTTTCTACCTAATGCCTCCGCAATAGATCGTCCAATTGAAGTTTTTCCAACACCCGGAGGCCCTGTCAAACAAATAATTGGAGATTTCATATCTTTTCGCAGTTTTAGTACCGCCAAGTGCTCAATAACTCTTTTCTTTACTTCTTCTAATCCAAAATGATCTTTATCCAAAATCTTTTGAGCCCTTTTCAAATCAAAATTATCTTCTGAAAATTCGTTCCAAGGTAAGTCTAAGAATAAATCCAGATAATTTCTTTGAATACTAAAATCAGGAGCTTGTGGATTCATCCTGCGCAACTTAGACAATTCTTTGTCAAAATATTTTTGCGTTTTATCATCCCATTTTTTAGTTTTTGCACGCTGACTCATTTCTTCAAATTCTTCTTCATGCGAAACACCACCCAATTCCTCTTGGATAGTTTTCATCTGTTGGTGAAGAAAATATTCGCGTTGTTGTTGATCCAAATCGAAACGTACTTTGGACTGAATATCATTTTTAAGCTCTAATTTTTGTAACTCTACATTCATAAAACGTAAAGTTTCTAAAGCGCGATCCTTTAAGTTATTTATTTTTAATAAATCTTGTTTCTCTTTGACTGAAAGGTTCATATTAGAAGAAACAAAATTGACCAAGAACGATTTACTCTCAATGTTCTTAATTGCAAAAGTTGCTTCGCTAGGCAAATTTGGACTTTCTTGAATAATCTTAACCGCCAAATCTTTCAATGAATCAATAATCGCATTAAACTCGGTATCATTTTTTTTAGGGCGTTTTTCAGGAACTTCTTTTACAGTAGCTGTAATATAAGGCTCTTCAGAAACTACTTCAGCAATCTCAAATCGTTTCTTACCTTGTAAAATAACTGTAATATTACCATCAGGCATTTTCAAGACACGCAAAATTCTTGCTACTGTCCCAATAGTATGTATATCATCTTTGCTTGGGTCTTCGTCTTGTTCATTCTTTTGAGCTACAACCCCAATATTTTTCCCCGAAGCATTAGCATCATTAATTAATCGAATTGATTTATCTCGACCGGCCGTTATAGGAATAACAACACCTGGAAATAAAACCATATTACGCAATGGCAAAATTGATAATGATTCTGGCAATTCCTCATTATTCATCTCCTCTTCATCTTCAGGAGTCAATAAGGGAATCAATTCAGCATCCGAATCAAATTCTTGAAGTGACAGATTGTCAATAGTAAGTATTTTATGATTTGGCATAAATTATAATACGTCTTTTTGTCATTAATTTTAAAAATTCAATTGGCCTAAAACACTATTCAATGTAGTTTATTAGGCCTCTCTTTAATAAGTCAATCTTTGTGCCAAATAAAAAGATGTGATAAATGATTATTTCAATTCAGAAGCTTTTGGAACACGACGTAACAATATAAGTCCTACAACAAAGAATACTCCAAGAAATACAATAGCAAATCGTGGACTTCCAGTAATTTGATCAATAATTCCATAAATACACATCCCTATGACAATCCCTATTTTTTCGGCTACGTCATAAAAACTAAAAAAAGAAGCCGTATCTTCTGTTGGAGGTAATAATTTTGAATAGGTTGAACGAGATAATGCTTGAATTCCTCCCATAACTAAACCTACCAAACCTGCCATAATATAAAAATGAATCGGCATTGTAATGAAATAAGCTAAAACACATAAAACAATCCAAAAAGCATTAATTACAATTAACGTGGGTATATTTCCATATTTAGCAGAAGCCTTCGAAGTAATTGTTGCTCCAGCTATGGCTACTAACTGAATTACTAATATACAAACAATCAATCCTGTAGTGCTTTCGCTTTGAGAAGACCACTGAATTTCTTGTGCACCAAAATAAGTTGCAATCAACATTACAGTTTGAACCGCCATACTGTAGACAAAAAAACTCCATAAATATCTTTTTAAAGTTTCGTTATCAGCAAGTAAATACCAAACCTTTTTTAATTCTTTATAGCCATTAAAAAAAATATGTTGTTTTATCTTACTTGCTACAATTTTGTTTCCTTTAGGGAGATAAAAATACGTGTATTGACTAAATAAAATCCACCAAATTCCCACCATTACAAAAGAATAACGCATAGCCGTCATGGCTGCTTCTCCTTTAGTTCCAGAAATCCCAAATGCATCTGGCATCATAATCATAGCTAGATTCACTATAAGCAAAATAACACTGCCTACATAACCATACGAAAAACCCTTGGCACTAATCGCATCTTGTTGTTCAGTAAAAGCTATGTCTGGCAAATAGGAATTATAGAAAACCCAACTCCCCCAAAACCCAACTAATCCTAAAAAATGAAATACTAAACTTAAATATATATTTTCCAGACTAAACCAATACAACCCTATACAAGACAACCCTCCCAAGTAACAAAAAAATTTCATAAATGATTTTTTATTACCAATATAATCTGATATTCCAGAAAGTATAGGAGATATAAAAGCCACCACCAAAAAAGCAAATGCAGTTACAAAACTAATTAGGGCTGAGTTTTTAAGTGAGAATCCAAAAACAGTAATGTAATGACTTCGTTCTGAAAATAATGCTTCGTAAAAAATAGGAAAAACAGCGGAAGAGATTACTAATGAATATACTGAATTTGCCCAATCATAAAATGCCCAAGCATTCAATAATTTTTTGTCTCCTTTTGGTAAATCGGCCATACTAGTTTTTGGTTTAGGGGACTAATTTATCCATTTTTTGGTTAGTATCGCAAAAACAAGCTTAAATTTGAACTTTAAGTCTTGATTAATAAAAAAAACAGACTACTCTTTGTTGAAGAATAGCCTGTTTTTAAAATATACTCTATATATTATTTAGCAATAATTCCAACTTTAGTTGCAATTGATTTAGCTTCTGGAATTAACACTTTTAAATTAGCAATACGCGTAGCATCTGAAGGGTGTGTACTTAAAAAGACAGGAGTTGTATTTCCTGAAGATTTGGCTGCCATTCGTTCCCAAAATACAACAGCTTCCTCTACATTATAGCCTGCAATTGCCATTAGCGTTAATCCAATTTTGTCAGCCTCACTCTCATGGCTCCTACTAAAGGGCAACATCACTCCTACTTGAGATCCAATACCGTAATATTTTTGCCACATCTCTTGTTTTTCTGTACTTTCTTTTCCTGTAGCTAGCGCAACACCAACAGCGCCAATTTGCTGTAGTTGAGCCGCACTCATTCGTTGTGCTCCGTGATTAGCTAATGCGTGAGAAACTTCGTGTCCCATAACGGTAGCTAATCCTGCCTCGTTCAAAGTCACAGGCAATATCCCTGAATAGACTACAATTTTACCTCCAGGCATACACCAAGCGTTGATATCTTTACTTTCTACTAACTTGTACTCCCATTCGTAGCCTTTCAAATATTGAGTTTGCCCTAAATAATTCAAATATTTCTCAGCAGCTAATTTAATTCGGACACCTACTTTTTCTACCAATTTTGCATCAGCAGTACCCGTAATCACTTTATTTTCTTTCAAAAATGTACCATATTGTTGAAATGAAGATGGGAACAACTCTGCATTTGAAACAAAATTAAGCGTTGATTTTCCTGTCAATGGATTAGTTGCGCAAGAAAATAATAATCCGAAAGCGGACAGTCCAAGTAAAAAATATTTTTTCATTCGATTTAGATTTAAGAGTTACAAAATTACATTTTTTGAATCCTAATTAAAATCTAAATCGAATAAAATCAAAATATACAGTTAAACTACGAAACTCTAAATACCATAACCGCTAATGGAGCTAAATTCAATTCTATTGAATAATCTCTACCATCATACGGAGAACTATCTACACTTAATTTACCCTCATTAGTTACTCCACTTCCTCCGTAATCTTTAGCATCACTATTAAATATTTCAACTAATTTTCCTTTTTTAGGCAAGCCAATTCTATAATTTTGACGCACCACTGGTGTAAAATTACAAACCACAATGACATCTTGATTTTCATTATTACCTTTTCGAATGTATGCCATAACTGCATTATGATGGTCAGAATAGTTAATCCACTCAAATCCTTCTGGACTAAATTGTTTTTCAAATAAAGCCGGCTGGTTTTTATACAAATCATTCAATCCTGCAATTAACTTTTGAACACCTTTATGGAAAGAATATTCTAATAAATGCCAATCTAGACTTTGCTCAAAATTCCATTCACCACTCTGCCCAAACTCAGCCCCCATAAAAAGTAACTTAGCTCCTGGGTGGGTAAACATATAACTATATAACAATCTTAAATTAGCAAATTTCTGCCACTCATCTCCGGGCATCCTGCCTGCAATTGAACATTTTCCATAAACTACTTCGTCATGAGAAAGTGGTAACATGAAATTTTCTGAGAATGCATACGTCATGGAAAAAGTCAAATCATTCTGATGGTATTTTCTGTGGATTGGATCTTTTTTAAAGTATTGTAACGTATCGTGCATCCATCCCATCATCCATTTCATTCCAAAACCTAAACCACCTGCAAATGTAGGTCTGGAAACCATTGGAAACGAAGTACTCTCCTCTGCAATAGTCTGAACCCCTTCATAGTTCGCATATACTGCTTCGTTGAAATCTTTTAAAAAACTGATGGTATCTAAATTTTCTCTTCCTCCAAATTCGTTAGGCTCCCACTCTCCATCTTTTCTAGAATAATCCAAATACAACATTGACGCTACAGCATCTACACGAAGTCCGTCAATATGATAGTGTTGAAACCAGAATAAAGCATTACTAATTAAGAATGAACGCACCTCATTTCGTCCATAATTAAACACTAAACTTTTCCAATCTGGGTGATATCCTTTTCTTCTGTCTGGATGCTCAAAAAGATGGGAACCATCAAAGAATCCTAAACCATGAGCATCATCTGGAAAATGAGAAGGCACCCAATCCAAAATAACCCCAATTCCTGCTTGATGCAATTTATCTACCAAAGTCATAAACTCTTGTGGATTCCCAAAGCGAGAGGTTGGCGCAAAATACCCTACTAATTGATATCCCCAAGAAGGATCATAAGGGTACTCCATTACAGGCATAAACTCTACGTGGGTAAAACCTGTTTGTTTCACATAATCTACTAACTCATCTGCAAATTCCAAATACGTTAAAAAACGATTCTCTGAACCATGACGTCTCCAAGACCCTAAATGCACCTCGTAAACAGAATACGGTTTATCTAAACCATTATGGTCTTTACGAGTTTTCATCCAATTGGTATCTTTCCATTGGTAATCCAAATCCCAAATTACTGAAGCTGTAAGTGGAGGTTTTTCACAATAGAATGCAAAAGGATCGGCTTTTTCAGTTATAATTCCGCCATTTTCGGATTGAATTTTATATTTATAAGTGGTTCCCTTCTGAACTCCAGGAATGAAGCCTTCCCAAATTCCGGAAGAATCCCAACGAACATTTAATGGATGTTCCCCTTGAATCCAATAATTGAAATCTCCAACTACAGAAACAGAACGTGCAGAAGGCGCCCAGACGGCAAAATAAACCCCAGCTACTCCATCGACCTTAATAGGATGGGCTCCTAATTTTTCATATAACCTGAAATGTTTTCCTGCCTTAAATAAATCAATATCAAAATCAGTGAAAAGGGAATAACCTTGTACTTTGCTCATTATTTTATTTTTATTTCTATGTAAATCTACTTTTATACTAATTATTTTTATCAAATTCCATTATACTCGCAATTCCTGTTAATGGAATTACAGACCAACGAGGACGTGAATTTAATTCATACCCCAACTCGTACACCGCTTTTTCTAACAGACAGTATTTTAACAAAAAGTCTATTTCTTTATTATAACCGATATTTAGATTTCCTGCTTGTGCTACTTCTACATACGTTTGCAAGAAAACACCAACAAAATATTTAAATAAAATCTCTCCTGCTTTAAAAAGTTCTTTTTGTTCATAAGGATAAGCATCCTTAGCATTAAAAATTGTAGCATAAATTGCGTAATGAAATGAACGAAACATACCCGCCACATCTTTTAATGGAGGTTGTTTAACTTTTCTATCCCGGATCGTACTTTCAGGTTCTCCTTCAAAATCCAAAATATAAAAATCATCCCCATTAACAAGGACTTGACCTAAATGATAATCACCGTGAATTCGGATGCGTTCTGACTTCATTTTTGTCCAATCAAAATCCAAAAATAATTTTCGAATCTCTTTTTTATGATCCAAAAATTGATTGGCCAAATCCAAAGCTAAGCCATCTAATTTATGTAAATTGTTTTCCAAAATATTCAAACGGTTCTGAAATTGATAGGTAAGCCTATTTTTAAGCCAAACGGTATAATCTCCGTTATAAGTTGTAGGTGTAAAAGCAGTCTCATGAATATCGCTACCTAGAGCTATATGCATCTCAGCGGTTCGTTTTGCTAAGGTTTGAATGCGTAAAATAACGCTCAATCCTGCCCAATCAATAATTTCTGGAGGGACTTCGTTCAAACGTAATTTTTGAAACAAATCAATGGTAGGCAGCTTGTCAATTTTTATTTTTTTTGTGCTCAAATTGGAAAAAATTCGGTCTACTTCTTCTAGCATATATCTCCAAGCATCCCCTTGATTGGGCACCAATTCCTGCATCAAACCTAATGTAATATCTCCTTCTGAAAAGTTCACACTAATACTGCCTTTGTATTCAGGAGAACTTTTAAAATTCATTCGTTCAGTAAGAAAACGGCTTATTTCATAATCTGGGTTCATACTGATATAAATACGTCTAAAAATTTTCAATACTAAATTTTTGTTATAAATAATAGAAGTATTACTTTGTTCTACACCCATAAATTTAGAAGAAACATACTCGATATCAGCTAATTTAACTCCTTTGTGAAAATTCACTTTTGAAATTGAATTTTCGTTAGAATGAATTATTTTTTCAAATAATAACCTCCTAAAATCTTCTTGATGTAAAGCATCTACTAAAAAACCTTCCTTTCCATCCAGTTGAACAGGAGCTATTATAGTATTGGTATCTAACTCCTCCTCTAGCATAAATGCTATAGGCATAAAATAATGTTGAAAAAAGGCTTCCTTAAAATTCACCTCTAACAAAACGCCATAATAATTATTGTGTTTTGAGGTAATTTTAAACGAATCAACAACTTCAATATATTTTAAAGTACTGGCTTTCCCTCCATACCATCTTTTATTAATGATATAATTCTCTAAAATATCCGAAGAAAATACTTTGACAAATTCTTCGTCTTCAAAAGCATTTTTCCAGTCTGTTTTAAAAACAAATGGATTTTGAAATTCGGCTTCGTTGATTCGTTTTTCTTTCATTATCGCTGAATTTTAAATAAATGAAATGGTAGTTCTGGAGAAAGCTCTATAAAATTCCATTCTTGATTCCAGAAATATGTATTACCCGTAATCAAATCTGTAACTTGAATTTGATGGGTTCCCAAATGTTCAACAGGAATCCTAATAGTAGTTTGAATAGTTGCAAAAGCATCTAAATTTACTACCATTAAGGTTTCATTTTGTTTGTCATCATCAAATTTATAATAGGCTAAAATTTGATCGTTATTTGTAGTACAAAAAACAATATTATTAGTTTGTTGGAGTGAAGCCTGCTCTTTTCTAATAGAGTTGATTCTAGTAATTAAAGTTGTGATTTTATTTTTTTGACTCCAATCCCATTGTACAAATTCATATTTTTCAGAATTGAGGTACTCTTCTTTACCAGGAGCCATTGGTTCGCAAACTCGGTATTCAAACACAGGACCGTAAATACCAACACTTGAACTCAAGGTTGCCGCTAAAAAATACTTTTGTAAATGAACCGATTCATTCCCACTTTGCAAAGCAAAAGGATTAATATCTGGAGTATTAGGCCAGAAATTAGGACGATAGTATTCCTTTTGTTCTGATTGAGTTAACTCTGTAACGTACTCTATAAGTTCATTTTTTGTATTTCTCCAAGTAAAATAAGTATACGATTGACTAAATCCTTGTTTAGCCAATTCATTCATGATTTTAGGACGTGTAAAAGCCTCTGCTAAAAATAATACATCAGGATGTTTTTTCTTAATTTCGGCAATCAACCAGCCCCAAAAATAGAATGGTTTTGTATGCGGATTGTCTACTCTAAATACTCGAATCCCACATTCTTCTACCCAAAATAAAGCTACATCTAATAATTCTTTCCAAAGATTTTTCCAATCACTACTTTCAAAATAAATGGGTAAAATATCTTGGTATTTTTTAGGAGGGTTTTCAGCATATTGAACAGTGCCATCAGGTCGCCATTTGAACCATTGAGGAAATTCTTTCACATAAGGATGGTCTGGTGCGGCTTGCAAAGCATAATCCATAGCCACTTCAATCCCTAACTTTTTAGCCGTTTTTACTAATGATTTAAAATCTTCTATTGTACCTAATTTTGGATGTGTTGCTTTATGCCCACCATATTGCGAGCCAATTCCCCATGGCGAACCCACATCACCGGGTTCTGCATTTGTAGCATTGTTTTTTCCTTTTCTATTCACTTCTCCAATAGGATGAATCGGCGGAAAATAAAGTGTGTCAAATCCCATTTCAGCAACTCTTGGTAAAAGCAATTCACAATCTTTAAACGTTCCATGTTTCCCTTTTTCTTGAGAAGCTGAACGTGGAAAGAACTCATACCAAGTGCTAAAAAGAGCTTTTTCTCTATCTACATATACCTGAAGTTCTTGTGATTGATTGGCTAAAAATTTTGTTGGGTACTTTTTGAAAATTTGGGTCAATTCGTATGATATAGCTTCTCGAACTCCATTTTCATATTCAGAATCTATTGTGAAAAATTGTGCAATGGTTTCTAAATATTTTTTTTCTTCTTTAGTTGCTAACTTCAAGATTTCTTTGATGTATTCAGCACCTTCTAAAAGCTCAGACTTTACAATTTGCCCATCAAATATTTTACGTTCAGTACCATGTTGCCAATTAAGCGCATAATCGACCCAACCTTCTACAAAATAAGTATAACTTCCTTGTTTTTCGACCTTAAATTGACCATACCATTCATCATTATCAGCCGATATCATTCTGATTTCTTGCCATTTTTTATCTGCTTGATGTTTGTATTTTACACAACATTGAATAACATCGTGACCGTCTGAGAAAACGGAAGCTGTAACTTGTACTTTTTGACCGACAATTCGCTTAACTGCAAAAGCACCTCCATCCAGTTGTGGAGCTACATTTTCTATTATAATACGAGTTTGATTTTGCATTGTATGAAATTATATAGAATGGAAATTTAGTAAAAAAATAAATACATTTAACATAACGGTACGAATTAAGAAACCTACCATTATTTACTTTATGACAAAATTATCTGGAATTGTAGCCCCTTTTTTAATTACAACAATACCATCTTTGACCGCATATAAGTTATTAGAACAATTTTCTAAATGTGTCCCCCCGTTGATATACACATCATTACCAATTCGCACATTTTTATCTACAAGCGCATTATTAATAAAACATCTTTTACCTATGCCTACTAGTATTCTATTATGATATTGATCCTCGTTCATATCATTGATACTTTGGTAATAATCATTTCCCATTACATAACTATTTTGAATAATAGTACCTTCGCCTATTCGAGAACGAATCCCTATGACAGACTTTTTTATCTCTTTAGCATTTATGATACATCCTTCTGATAGTAAAGACCTGTCGATTATTGTTTTATTAAATTTAGAAGGAGGCAACAATCGAGGGCGCGTATAGATCTTATTTTCGTTATCAAACAAATTGAATTGAGGAATAGCATCTGTCAGTCCAATATTGGCTTCAAAAAACGAATCAATATTTCCAATATCCGTCCAATAGCCTTCGTATTGGTAACTCAATATTTTTTGGTGACCAACCGCTTGCGGAATAATTTCTTTACCAAAATCTTTGGTGTCAGGATTTTTCATCAACTCCACTAATAGCTTTCTGTTAAAAATATAAATCCCCATCGAAGCTAAGTAATGCTTTCCTTGCACTTTCATTTCATGGCTTACATCTGATTCCCATTGTGGCAATAAGTCAGCAGCCGGTTTTTCTATAAAAGCCTCAATACAACTTTCTGAATTGGTTTTTAGAATCCCAAATTCAGGTGCATCTTTTGCATTT
>JACCDQ010135536.1_pt1 | contig 14164 bp, 14 predicted proteins | sample 7446031 | NCBI WGS metagenome assembly JACCDQ01 (sample SAMN15323442, study PRJNA562643) | freshwater metagenome | isolation source: river surface water | place: USA:Blue River Watershed | collected 2017-08-17 | reverse complement strand
GGAACAGCGCCTCGTCGAAGTAACTGGAAACGGGCAATTGGCTTGCGGCCTGCTGCAATTGAAGACTCAAATCAGACATGGTGGTCTTGACCTAAAGACTCCCCCTATGAAGGGGCAGGGAAGCGCTTTATGAGACGAGTGAACGAATCAGCGCGGGAAGGGTGAAACAACTCCCATTGAGTTGAAAAAGGGACCGGGATTGTACCCCGGGGGTGTCCGCGCGGTTTGGGGAGGAGGGCTCGTTGCTTTACGCGATGCGGTTGAACCACAGCAGCGACAGCGTCGCTGCCGCGAGGGCCAGCAGGGCGCCGGCCAGGGCCAGCAGGCCCGACACTTCGGTTTCCTTGCGGGTCATGGTCAGCCGCGTGCCCAGCGATTCGTACACCTGGCGCAGGTTCTCGGCGGTGCCGGCGTAGAAGTACTCACCGTGGGTGCGGGTGGCCACTTCTTTCAGGGTTTCTTCGTCCAGCCGCACCCGCATGGACCAACCCTCGAAACCGATGGTTTCGCCCTCCACCGTGCCCACGCCCACGGTGTAGATTTTCACGCCACGCTCGGCGGCCATCTGGGCCGCCTGCAGCGTGTCCACCCCGGTGGTGCGCTGCCCATCGGTCAGCAAAATGATGGCGGCCGAGTCGAACGAGCCGGGGGGCACCGGCGTGTGGGCCGGCTTTTCGGTGCGCTGGGCGTCCAGCGAGCGGCCTCGGGTGTTGCCTGGGCCGTAGGTGAGTTCGGCCACGTCAATGCCCGCGTCGGGGAAGATTTCGGCCAGCGACACCACAATGGCGCTGCCAATGGCGGTGGCCCGCTGCATCTGGAAACGGTCGATGGCGGCGTTGAGGTCTTCGCGGCTCAGGGTGGGGGGCTGCACCACTTGGGCCGTTCCCGCGAAAGCGACGATGCCCACCTTCACCTGCCGGGGTAGTTCGGTGAGGAAAGCCTTGGCCGCGTTCTGCGAAGCGATGAGGCGGTTGGGTTTCACGTCGGTGGCGCGCATGCTGCCCGACACGTCCATGGCCAGGATGATGGTTTGTTGCAAGTTGGGCAGCATGAGGCTGGCCACCGGCCGGGCCGATGCCAGCAGCATGGCGGCGATGGCCAGCAGCAGCAGCACCGGCGGCACGTGGCGCCGCCACATGCGCTGGCCCATGGCCTCTTTGACCAGCGCAAGGCTGGCGTAGCGCACCGCCAGTTGCCGCCGCCGGCGCAGCAGCCACCAGTAGGTGAGCACCAGCAAGGGCAGGGCGAGCAGCAGCCAAAGCAGTTCGGGCCACAAAAAAGTGACGGGCAGTGGGGGCAAGGTCATCGGGCGCCTCCTTGGGCTGCGGCGGTCGAGGGGCGGCGTCGCCGCAGGGCCGCCAGCCGCAGCAGGGCGTCGGCCAGGTCGTCGTCGGTCGCCAGTTCCAGCGTGTCCACCCCAGCTTGGGCCAAATGCGCGCGCAGCAGCACTTCGCGCTCGGCGGCCAGTTTCGCAAAGCGCTCGCGAAAGCCCCGGTCGTGGGTGTCCACCCACAGACGCTCGCCACTTTCGGCGTCGCGCAGCGGCAGCAGGCCCAGGTCGGGCAGGTTCAGCTCCAGCGGATCGAACAGGCGCACGGCCAGCACGTCGTGGCGCAGGGCCAGCCGACCCAAAGGCACGTGCCAGCCGGGGGCGCTGATGAAGTCCGACACCACGAAAACCGCCGAGCGGCGTTTGCAAAAATGGCCCGCACTGGCCAGCCAGTCGGTCAGCCGGGTTTCGGTGGATGGACTGTCGCTGCCCGAGGCATGGGCCTGGCGCAGCAGGTGCAACAGCTTCAGCACTTGGGGCCGTCCGCCACCTGGGGACAGCACCCGTTCGGCGCCTTGCCCGTACAACAGCGCGCCCACCCGGTTGCCATGGCCCACCAGCACGCGGGCCAGCACGGTGACAAATTCTTCCAGCAACTGGCGCTTGTCGCGTTGGTCGGTGCCGAAGGACAGCGAAGGGCTGAGGTCGAGCACGAACCAGGCGACCAGATCGCGGTCTTCCATGTACTGGCGCACGTGGGGCTGCTGCAGGCGGGCGGTGACGTTCCAGTCGATGTGGCGCACGTCGTCGTGTGGCTGGTATTCGCGCAGGTCGGCCAGGTCCAGCCCGCCGCCGCGCATGAAAGTGCGGTGGGCGCCTTGCACCTGACCGTCCAGTCGGCGCAGCACGGTCCATTCCAAACGGCGCAGCAAGGCCTCTGTGTCATCGGCAGGCGCACCGGTGGCGCCAGCGCTTTCAGGCGCAGCGCCGTGGCCCGCTACCGGCCGTCCGCTCGGCAATGGCGTGCCGGCGTCGGGCTCGTTGGCCGCCTTGCGTTGCCACCATCGCCACACGGTTGTGCTCCTGGGTTCAGGCCGCCTTGGCCTGGGTTTCGGCCGCTGCCACGGGGGTGGCCTGCGCCTCGTGGCTCAGGGGTTTGGCCGGGGGCGCAATGCGCGACATGATCTTCTGGATCAACCCGTCGGCGCTGAGCCCTTCGGACAGCCCTTCGTAAGACAGCACCAGCCGGTGCCGCAGCACGTCGGGCGCCAGATCGGTCATGTCTTCCGGCAGCACGTAGCCCCGGCCGCGCAGCAGGGCCAGCGCACGGGCACTTTCGGTGAGCGAGATGGTGGCGCGCGGGCTGGCGCCGTAGGTCATGAAACGCTGCAATTCGCCCAAGCCATGGTCGGCCGGGCGCCGCGTGGCCGACACCAGTTTGACCGCGTACTGCACCAGCGCCGGGTCCACATACACCTGGCGGCACTGGGCTTGCAGGGCGGCCAGGTCTTGGGTGCTGGCCACGGGCGTCACATCAATGCGGGGGCCAATCACTCGCTCCACGATCACGGCCTCTTCCTCGTCGGTGGGGTAGTCCACCAGCACTTTCATCATGAAGCGGTCCACCTGCGCTTCGGGCAGCGGGTAGGTGCCTTCGGTTTCGATCGGGTTCTGCGTGGCCATGACCAGGAAAGGCTCGGGCACGCGGTAGGTTTCGCCAGCGATGGTCACCTGGCGTTCCTGCATCACCTCCAGCAGGGCGCTTTGCACCTTGGCCGGTGCGCGGTTGATTTCGTCGGCCAGTAGCAGGTTGGTGAACACCGGGCCCAGGCTGGTGCTGAAATCGGCCGTCTTCTGGTTGTAGATGCGGGTGCCCACCAAGTCGGCCGGCACCAGGTCGGGCGTGAACTGGATGCGTTTGAACTGGCCGTGCACCGTTTGCGCCAGGGTTTTCACCGTCAGTGTTTTGGCCAGGCCGGGCACGCCCTCCACCAGCAAATGGCCTTGGGCCAGCATGGCCACCATCACCCGCTCCAGAAAACGGTCCTGCCCCACCACCACGCGCTTCACTTCGTACAGGATGCGCTCCATCAGCGGCGCGGTGTCGGCATGCGGGGTGAATGCGGTCATGGATGGCCTTTCGTGGAGTGCGGGGGCGGGCCTTTGCGGCGCTAAAACGGCGGCAGGCCAGCGGCAGAGGCAGCGCTCTCAATCGGAACCGCGAAACCAATGCCAATGAAGGTGCGCTGCCGGTTGGGGTTGTAAATGGCGGTGACGATGCCGACCACTTCGCCGTCCATGTTCACCAGTGGGCCGCCCGAATTGCCCGGGTTGGCCGCTGCGTCGAACTGGATCAGGTTGTCCATGGACTGCTTGCCGTCTGGCGATTCGAACGAGCGTTGCAGGCCCGATACCACGCCGGACGACACCGAGGGACCGATGCCAAACGGAAAACCCACTGCCGCCACCCGGTCGCCGGGCAGCAGGCCATCGGTGGACACCATGGTGGCGGGGCGCAGGTCGTCGGGCACCTCCTGCGCTTGCAGCACCGCGAGGTCATTTTCGGGTTGGGCGCCCACCACCCGGGCTGTGGTTTCGTGCCCGTCGTGAAAAGTGATGTGCAGCTTTTGCGCACCGGCCGCTACGTGCAGGTTGGTCAAGATCACGCCGGAGTCCACGATCACCACGCCGGTACCCACGCCGTGCTCGATGTCTTCGCCGGTTTTGGGGTGAGTGACGTAGCCGGTGACGCGCACCACCGAAGGCAGCACGGTTTCGTAGGCGCGCGCGGCGGGTGAGGGCAGGGTTTGCGTGTTCAGGGCGTGCAGCACCGCCTCATCGATGGCCTCTTGGGTCAGGGGTGCTGAAAGTCGGTGGCTTTGCCACAGGTTAACCGCCAGCAGACTGCCCACCAACGCCAAACCCATCCACAACGCCGCAGGTTGACTGGCCCACATTTTCGCTTGGGCCCACAGGCGCAGACGGCGGGTGGGCGCAGGCGGCGCTTCATCGGGCGTTGGCACAGCCACGCGAGGCCGGCCACTGTAGAGTGCCGGGCGCTTCATGGCTGGCTTGCTGGAGGGGAGGGGGGCATGCCGCGCTCCTGCGGGTGAAGACGCTTCCATTGTGGCAGGAAGGCGAAAATTTGCCAGTCCCTGGCGGCGTGGTAGCGGTGCACGGTGCGGGGGCGTTGCAGCACGTCAGCCACGTGTGGGTTTGAAAAGCCTAAAATTGAAGGTTTTCAAACCCATTCCAACATGGCCAAGCCCAACGCGTCGCCCCAAGGCGTCCCCTTGCCTTCCACCTACGAAGCGGCCTTTCAGGAACTGGAGGCGCTGGTGGCTCGCCTGGACGCCGGGCAACTGCCGCTCGACGAGCTGCTGACCCAGTACCAACGTGGCGAAGCCCTGTTGCAGTTGTGTCGCACCAAGCTGGAGGCGGTGGAGCAGCAAATCCTTGTGCTGGACAACGGCGAGGCGCGCCCCTGGACCGGGGGCGCGGCATGACGGCGGTGGTCCAAAGCTTCGATTTTGCCCCTTGGACCCAGATGCAACTGCAACGGGTGGAACGTTGCCTGGAGCAATGGGTGCCGACCGATGCCCCGGCCGGGCTGGGCGAGGCCATGCGCTATGCGGTGCTGGATGGCGGCAAGCGTTTGCGCCCGCTGCTGGTGATGGCGGCGGCCGAAGCGGTTCATGGCAGCCCCTTGAGCCCGGCGGCCGAATTGGCCGCCCTGCGCGCCGCCTGTGCGCTGGAGTTGGTGCACGCCTATTCGCTGGTGCATGACGACCTGCCCTGCATGGACAACGACGTGCTGCGACGCGGCAAACCCACGGTGCACGTGCGCTATGGCGAAGCGCCGGCGCTGTTGGCCGGCGATGCACTGCAGGCCTTGGCGTTCGAGCTGCTGGTGCCCGCCGATGGCAGCCTGAGCGATGCCCAATCGGCGCGCCTGTGCCGGCAGTTGGCGTTGGCGGCCGGCCACAGCGGCATGGCGGGCGGGCAGGCCATCGACTTGGCTGGCGTGGGCCAGGTGCTGACGCAACCCGCGCTGGAAGACATGCACCGCCGGAAAACCGGCGCCTTGTTGCTGGCCAGCGTGACCATGGGCGCCACGGCTGTGGCCCCAGCTGGTCAACGCTGGGAGCCCCTGGAAGCCTACGGCCGCGCCCTGGGCTTGGCTTTTCAGGTGGTGGACGACATTTTGGACGTGACCGCCGATTCGGCCACGCTGGGCAAAACCGCAGGCAAAGACGCGGCGGCCGACAAGCCGACCTTCGTGTCCCTGCTGGGCTTGCCGGGGGCCCAGGCCTACGCCGACGGCTTGCTCGAACAGGCCCACGCCTTGCTGGACGACAGCGGCCTGACCGAAACCCGTGCCTTGCACGCCATTGCCGACTGGGTGGTGCGCCGCACCCACTGATGCCGCGCCAACTGACGAGACCTACACACATGAGTGGCCTGCTTTCCACGATCAACACGCCCACCGACCTGCGGCGCTTGCCCCGCACCCAGTTGCGTCCCCTGGCCGACGAGCTGCGGGAGTTCGTGCTCCACAGCGTGGCCAAAACGGGCGGCCACCTCAGCTCCAACCTGGGCACCGTCGAGCTGACCGTGGCGCTGCATTACGTGTTCGACACGCCGCACGACCGTATCGTGTGGGACGTGGGACACCAGACGTACCCGCACAAAATCCTGACCGGCCGCCGCGACCAGATGGGCACGCTGCGCCAATGGGGCGGCATCAGTGGCTTCCCGCTGCGCAGCGAGAGCGAGTACGACGCGTTTGGCACCGCGCACTCGTCCACCAGCATTTCGGCGGCGTTGGGCATGGCTTTGGCCGCCAAGCAAAAGGGCGAGCACCGCCACGCGATCGCGGTGATTGGCGATGGCGCCATGACCGCCGGCATGGCATTTGAGGCCTTGAACAACGCGGGCGTCAGCGACTCGCGCTTGCTGGTCATTCTGAACGACAACGACATGTCGATCAGCCCGCCTGTGGGTGCGTTGAACCGCTACCTGGCACAGTTGATGAGCGGCCGCTTCTATTCCGCCGCCAAGCAGGTGGGCAAACAGGTGTTGAGCGTGGCGCCGCCGCTGTTTGAATTGGCCAAGCGCCTGGAAGAGCACGCCAAAGGCATGGTGGTGCCCGCCACGCTGTTCGAAAAGTTCGGCTTCAACTACATCGGCCCGATCGACGGGCACGATCTGGACAGCCTGATCCCCACGCTGGAGAACATCCGCCAGCTCGATGGCCCGCAGTTCCTGCACGTGGTCACCAAAAAAGGCCAGGGCTACAAGCTCGCCGAGGCCGACCCGATCGCGTACCACGGCCCCGGCAAGTTCGATCCCCAGGTGGGCTTGCAGCAGCCCGCCACACCGCCCAAGCCCACCTTCAGCCACGTGTTTGGCCGCTGGCTGTGCGACATGGCCGCCGCCGACCGCCGGCTGGTGGGCATCACTCCCGCCATGCGCGAAGGCTCGGGCATGGTGGAGTTCCACCAGAAATTCCCCGACCGTTACCACGACGTCGGCATTGCCGAGCAACACGCGGTGACGTTTGCCGGCGGGTTGGCGTGTGAAGGCCTGAAGCCCGTGGTGGCGATTTACTCCACCTTTTTGCAACGCGCCTACGACCAGTTGGTGCACGACGTGGCACTGCAAAACCTGCCGGTGGTGTTTGCGCTGGACCGCGCTGGCATTGTGGGCGCGGACGGCCCCACCCACGCCGGTGTGTATGACATTCCGTTCCTGCGCTGCATTCCCAACATGGCGATCGCCTGCCCGGCCGATGAGGCCGAGTGCTACCAGTTGCTGAGCACCGCCTACGCCCAAAACCAGCCGGTGGCCGTGCGTTACCCGCGCGGTGCCGGTGCCGGCGTGGCCTTGCCGCAGAACCTGGATGGCCTGCCGTTCGCCCAGGGCGAAGTGCGCCGGCAGGGTAAGGGCGTGGCCATTCTGGCATTTGGCACCTTGCTCTATCCGGCCTTGCAAGCCGGCGACGCGCTGAACGCGACCGTGGCCAACATGCGCTGGGCCAAGCCGCTGGACCTCGCGTTGCTGCACCAGTTGGCCGCCAGCCACGACGCCTTGGTGACGGTGGAAGAGGGGGCATTGGGTGGCGGCGCTGGCAGCGCGGTGCTGGAGGCGCTGCAGGCCGCAGGCTTGACCGTGCCGGTGTTGACGCTCGGTTTGCCCGACCGGTTCATCGAGCATGGCGATCCAGCCAAGCTGCTGTCCATGCTGGGTTTGGACGCCGCCGGCATCGAGCGCGGCGTGCGCGAACGCTTTGCGCCTTTGCTCCAGGTGGGGGCATCCTTGAAAATCGTCGCGGCCAACGCTTGACGTTTGAAATAATTTCAGACGCCTAGGCGACTCCTTCAGGGTTAACCCGGCCGATTGTCGCCACGGTGCATGCCTACAATCTTTTCAGGTGTCAGTGCGTCGGTTTTGCCGCTGCATTTTGATCGATTGCAACCTTCACAACCGGAGTTAACTCAACATGGATCGTCGTTCATTGATCGCCACGTCTGGCGCCGTTGGTCTGGCGGGTCTTCTGGCTGCATGCGGCAAGAAAGAGGAGGCTGCAGCACCCGCTGCCCCTGCAGCGCCTGCAGTGGCCACCGGTGACACCGTGCGCTGGCGCATCGCTTCCAGCTTCCCCAAGGCGCTGGACACCATTTACGGTGGCGCCGAAGTGTTTGCCAAGGCCGTGAATTCGATGTCCGGCGGCAAGTTCCAGATCTCGGTGCACCCGGGCGGCGAACTGGTGCCCCCGTTCGGCGTGGTCGATGCGGTGCAACAGGGCACGGTGGAAGCCGCGCACACCTGCGCCTACTACCACATCGGCAAGGACGACACCTTCGCCATGGGCACCGCCATTCCGTTCGGCCTCAACAGCCGCCAGCTGACCTCATGGATGTACCACGGCAACGGCCTGAAGCTGTTCCGCGAGTTCTACGACCAGTACAGCATCATCAACTTCCCTTGCGGTAACTCCGGTGCCCAGATGGGCGGCTGGTTCCGCAAGGAAATCAAGAGCGTGGGTGACATCAACGGCCTGAAGATGCGCCTGGGCGGCTTTGCCGGCAAGGTACTGTCGCGCCTGGGGGCTGTGCCTCAGGCCATCCCGGGCGGGGAGATCTACCAGGCCCTGGAGCGCGGCACCATCGACGCCTGCGAATGGGTCGGCCCCTACGACGACGAAAAACTGGGCTTCAACAAGGTTGCCCCGTTCTACTACTACCCCGGCTGGTGGGAGGGCGGTGCCCAGATCGACCTCTACATCAACAAAGACGCGTACAACAAGCTGTCGGCCGAGAACAAGGCCATCGTGGAAGCCGCTGCCGCCATGGCCCACAGCGACATGCAGGCCAAGTACGATGCCCTGAACCCACAGGCGCTCAAGCGCCTGGTGGCTTCGGGCACCAAGGTGCTGCCTTTCCCCAAGAGCACGATGGACGCCGCGTTCAAGGCCGCCAACGAGCTGTACACCGAGCTGAGCGACACTAACGCCAACTGGAAGAAGATCTACGGCGATTACACGGAATACCGCCGCGACCAGAACCTGTGGTTCCGTTTCACCGAAGGCCTGTTCGACAACTACATGCAAAATACCCGCCTGTGAGGGGCGGCTTGACAGCCTGAATGCAGCCCCGCGCCAGTGCGGGGTTTTTTTGTTGTCATGGAGGACCCAGACATGACTTTCTTGATGCGCATCGCCCGCAGCATTGACCTGCTCAATGGCGCCATCGGCAAACTGGCCATGTGGCTCATTTTGGCAGCCACACTCATCAGCGCAGGCAATGCCATTTCGCGCAAGGCCTTCAACCTCAGTTCCAACGCCTTTCTCGAAATCCAGTGGTACCTGTTTGGTGCCGTGTTCATGCTGGGCGGTGGCTACGCGTTCTTGCGCAATGCCCATGTACGGATCGATGTGTTGTCGGGCCGTCTCTCGGCGCGGGCGCGCAACTGGATCGACGTGTTGGGCATCGTCTTTTTCCTGTTTCCCTTGTGTTACATGCTGGCCAGCATGGGTTGGCCCGTGTTTGCACGTGCCTGGGCCAGCGGCGAGGTGTCGTCCAGCGCGGGTGGGCTGATCCGTTGGCCGGTCTATGGCCTGATTCCGCTGGGTTTTGCGCTGCTGGCGCTGCAAGGGGTGTCGGAACTCATCAAGCGTTTGAACTTTCTGTTGGGTGGCGGCGACGATTCTTTGAGCCACACAGGACCAAGTGATACCGAATTGTTGGCCAAAGAGATCGCGGCCGAAGAGCACGCTGCTGCGGAGGTCCGGAAATGATTGAGCTGCTGACCTCTCAATTCGTCCCATTCATGTTCTTGGGGCTGCTGATTTTCTTGCTGATCGGCTTCCCGGTTGCTTTCTCGCTGGCGGCCACGGGCCTGTTTTTTGGGTTGGTGGGCATGGAGCTGGGCCTGTTCCCGCAGACCTTGTTCAATGCCTTGCCTTTGCGCGTGTTCGGCATCATGCAGAACGACACGCTGCTGGCGATTCCGTTCTTCACGCTGATGGGCATCATCCTGGAACGCAGTCGCATGGCTGAAGACTTGCTGGAAACCATCGGGCAGGTGTTTGGACCTCTGCGCGGTGGCCTGGGCGTTGCGGTGGTGCTGGTGGGCGCCCTGCTGGCCGCCACCACCGGTGTCGTTGCAGCCGCGGTGATATCCATGGGCTTGATCTCGCTGCCCATCATGCTGCGCTACGGTTACAACCGTGCGATTGCCACGGGCACCATCACGGCGTCGGGCACGTTGGCGCAAGCGCTTCCGCCCTCGCTGGTGCTGATCGTGTTGGCCGACCAGTTGGGCCGCTCGGTGGGCGATATGTACGCTGGCGCGTTGATCCCCGGCCTGATGCTGGTGGGGTTGTACTTGGTGTTCATGATCGGCGTTGCACTGCTCAAGCCCGAGTGGGTGCCGGCGTTGCCGCCCGAGGCTCGCGTTTACAACGAAGCCGACGGCAGCAGTGGGCACCTGTCGCTGTTCGTGGTGCTCGGCATTGCCGGGGCGGTGGCCTACGGCTGGTCTTTGTTGCACAGTGGCTTGATGAAGGCCTGGCTGGGGCGCACCGCTGACGCGCCTTCGGACGAAACGCTCATCATTTCGGCTTTGGTGGCCGCTGCGGTGGCGTTGTTGCTCGCGTTGCTCAACAAATGGCTGCGGCTGAACCTGGTCTCGCGGCTGGCGCAGCAGGTCACGTTCGTGCTGATCCCGCCGCTGGTGCTGATTTTCCTGGTGCTGGGGACCATTTTCCTGGGTGTTGCCACCCCGACCGAGGGGGGCGCCATGGGTGCACTCGGGGCGCTGATCATGGCGATGGTGCGCCGCCGTTTGACCATGGCGCTGCTGATGCAGGCGTTGGAGAACAGCACCAAGCTGTCGATTTTCGTGATGTTCATCCTGATCGGCTCGACGGTGTTCAGCTTCACGTTCAACGCGGCCGACGGGCACATCTGGGTGGAGCACCTGTTCGACAAGCTGCCCGGTGGTCAATTGGGCTTCTTGATCTTTGTGAACCTGCTGGTGTTCGGTCTGGGCTTCTTCATCGACTTCTTTGAGATCGCCTTCATCGTCATTCCGCTGCTGGCGCCGGTGGCCGAAAAGCTGGACATCAACCTGATCTGGTTCGGCATCATCATCGCGATGAACCTGCAGACCTCGTTCCTGACGCCGCCGTTCGGCTTTGCGCTTTTCTACCTGCGCAGTGTGGCCGCCCGCAGCGACTACACCGACGAGATCACCGGCAAGCGGATCAAGGCGGTCACCACCGCGCAGATCTATCAGGGCTCGATCGCGTTCATCGTGCTTCAGCTGCTGATGGTGGCTTTGCTGTTGTGGCAACCGGGCTTGGTGACGGGGCAACTCCAGCAGGCCAAACAGGTCGATGAGTCGGCGGTGCAGGATCAGTTGATGAACATGCCTGGCTTCGATTCTGGTGGATTTGGGGCTTCACCTTGGGGTGAGGAGAAGGCCGAAGAGCCGCAATCGGACACCCCGGACAACAGCACCTCGGCGCCGGGTGGTGCTGGCGAGCCGCCCATGACGCAGTCCATCGACCCCTTGAAGGCACTGCAAGACTCCATGCGCAAACCTTGAGTGAACCTAAATGCAAATTGATGTGAAGATTCTGGACGCGCGGCTGCACGAGCAGCTGCCGTCCTATGCCACCCCCGGCAGCGCCGGGCTGGACCTGCGGGCTTGCCTGGACGCGCCGTTGACCTTGGCGCCCAACGCCTGGCAACTGGTGCCCACGGGCATGGCCATCCACCTGGCCGATCCGGGGTATGCGGCCTTGATCCTGCCGCGCTCTGGCCTTGGGCACAAGCACGGCATCGTGCTGGGCAATTTGGTGGGTTTGATCGACAGCGACTACCAGGGGCAACTGATGGTGAGCGCGTGGAACCGCAGCGATGTGGCGTTCACCATCGCTCCGATGGAGCGGATCGCGCAACTGGTGATCGTGCCGGTGGTGCAGGCCCGCTTCAATCTGGTCGACGAGTTCGACGCTGCGACCGAACGCGGGGCCGGTGGGTACGGCTCCACCGGCCGGGGCTGAGCGGCCGTTCAGCCCAAACGGAAAAAACCGGTGCCCAGGGTGCCGGCGCCCACTTCGGCCTCGGTCGCTTCGCGCACCTGGTGTACTTTGAGTTGCAGGCGGATCGCGATGCCCGCCAGCGGGTGGTTGGCGTCCATCACCACGTGCTCCGGGTAGATTTCGCTGACAAAGTACAGCTTGTCGGTCGGTGCGTGGCGGCTGCAACCGGGGGGCAGGCCTTCAAAGGCCATGCCCTCTTCCAGCTCAGCGGGGAAGGCGTTGCGCGGTTCCAGAAACAGCAGTTGGTCGTCAAAATCGCCAAAAGCGTTTTCGGGCTCCAGGTGCAGTTCCACCGAGTCGCCGGCGCCATGGCCTTGCAGCGCCTCGTCAATTTTGGCCAGCAGGTCGGAGCCGCCGACCAGGAATTCCGTCGGTTCGTCAAGTTCGTCGAGCACTTCACCCAGCGTGTCCTTCAGGGTCCACGTGAGTGCCACGACGCATTGTGAAGTGATTTTCATCGGACAATTGTCCCATGACTTCGACACCACACCGCTCTGGCCAGACGCCCGCTGGCATTCCCTTGGATCAACCGTTGGCCTTGCTCGGCGGGCTGACACCGCAGCAATTCATGCGCCGTCACTGGCAAAAAAAGCCGCTGCTGATCCGCCAGGCTGTGCCGGGATTTCAGCCGCTGCTGGACCGTTCGGCCTTGTTCGACATGGCGGCCCAGGAGGGTGTGGAATCGCGTTTGATCGTGCAGCAGCCGGGCCAGGGCTGGTCGCTCAAGCAAGGTCCGCTCAACCGGCGCGCCTTGCCGGCGCTGCGCCAATCGGGGTGGACGGTGCTGGTGCAGGGGGTGGACTTGCACCTGGACCCGGTGCACCGGTTGATGCAGCAGTTCCGGTTTGTGCCCGACGCGCGGCTCGACGACCTGATGATTTCCTGGGCCAGCGAAGGCGGTGGCGTGGGGCCGCACTTTGACAGTTACGACGTGTTCCTGCTGCAGGCCAGCGGTCGACGCCATTGGCGCATTGGGCGACAGAAAGATTTGTCGCTGCAAGAAGGTGTGCCGCTGAAAATCCTGCAGCATTTTGAGCCGGAAGAGGAATGGGTGCTGGAGCCTGGCGACATGCTGTACCTGCCACCCAAATGGGCCCACGACGGCGTGGCCGTGGACGGTGAGTGCATGACGTACTCCATCGGTTTTCGGGCGCCGCAGCGCGGCGGGCTGGCGGCCGAGCTGGTGCAGCGGCTGGCCGATGAACACGAAGACCCGGTGCTGTACCAAGACCCCGGCCAGCCCGCCACGGTGCAGCCCGCCGCAGTGCCATCGGCCTTGCTGGCGTTTGCGCGTGACGGGCTGCAGCGCCTGGTGAAAGACGAGCGTGCCCTGGCGTGCGCACTGGGCGAGGTGTTGACCGAACCCAAGCCCACGGTCTGGTTTGACGAGCCGGACGGCGTTTGGGCGCCCACGGCCGTGCGCCTGGACCGCCGCACACGCATGCTCTACGATGAGTACCATGTGTTCATCAACGGCGAAGCGTTTCGCGCCGGTGGGCGCGACGCCCGCCTGATGCAGCGCCTGGCCGATGATCGCCGGCTCGATGCGAAGGCGGTGCAGCAGGCCAGCGAGGCGGCCCAGGACCTGCTGGCCGATTGGTTTGAGGCGGGGTGGCTGGTTCTGGAGGCTTGAAGACCCATGACCGAAGACGAAGCGTGGCGCGAAGGCCGGTTTGAAGGGCTCGAAGCCTTTCGGCAGGCCATTCGTTCGGCGGTGCGTCGGGCGGCCGACGAGGGTTGGTCGTCCATGTTGTGGTGCGACCCTGACTTCCGCGATTGGCCGCTGGGCGAACAGGCCGTCTGTGCCGATCTGCAGCGCTGGGCGTTGCGGGGCGGGCAGTTGCGCATGATGGCGGCCGATTTTCGCCACGTGCAGTCGGCGCAGCACCGCTTCGTGGTGTGGCGCCGGCAATGGGATCACCGCTTTCAGGCCCGTGCCACCGGCCGACAGAAGCACGCGCAGACGCCGTGCCATTTGCTGGCGCCTGGCGCAGGCCTGTGGCGCGCCGATCCGGTGCACGGCGGTTTTGTGATCAGCACCGACACCGGTTTGCGCGCGCGCTGGCAGGAAGCACTGGAATCGCTGTGGCAGCAGAGCACGGTGGCGTTTCCCGCGTCCACCCTGGGTTTGTGACGTTATCACTGTTGCTGAATTGCCACGCCGGGCCCAGTGATGAAAAATTTTTGACCGTCAGGGTTAACCCGGTGTTTTTTGGATTATGATCTGCCCCGATCCGGTGCGTGACTTGTTCAACAAGGTGCATCGAATTCACTGGCATTGC
>JACCDQ011336905.1_pt1 | contig 14168 bp, 5 predicted proteins | sample 7446031 | NCBI WGS metagenome assembly JACCDQ01 (sample SAMN15323442, study PRJNA562643) | freshwater metagenome | isolation source: river surface water | place: USA:Blue River Watershed | collected 2017-08-17 | reverse complement strand
CCGGGCCCGAGGTCACCCAGTCCAAGCTGACGCTGGCTCGCATCGAGAGTGAAGCCGCCGAGAAGTCCAGCCAGGATACCGAGACCAGCGTCGCGGCCGAGGCGCTGGCAGCCTACTACGACTTGCTGCTGTCGCACCAGCAGGTGCTGGCGGCGCAGGAGCGCCTGACACTGGGCGAGCGGCTGCTGGTCGAGACCCAGGCCCTGTTCCGCAAGGGCCGGCTGGCCGGGGTCGACGTCAGGGAGGTCGAGAACGCGTTGTCGCGCTACCAGTCGACGCTGGAGGAGTCCCGTCAGGGCGGACGCGAGCGCGCCAACCGGCTGCGTTCCCAGCTGATGCTCACGGCCTCCGAGAGTCCCGACCTGATCCGGCTGGACGAGGCACTGCCTCCGGTCGAGCCCGGCGAGTTCTCGTCCGAGGCTGGCCTGAAGGTCGCGCTGGCCAGGCGCTCCGATTTCCAGTGGCGCAAGCTGCAGGTCGAGCGCGAGGGCGTGCAGCTGGCCTATGCCGAGAACCAGGGCCTGCCGCGCATAGACCTGGTGGTCAGCTATGGCATCAACGGCCTCGAATACCAGGCTGGCCAGGCCCTGACCATGAGGCGCATGAACGACTACCCGAACTGGAACCTCGGGCTCCAGATGCAGATCCCGCTGGGCAAGAACCTGCAGGCCCATGCCGACATCGCGGCAGCGGCCTTGCGCCGCGAGGATGCCTTGCTCGCCGTCAAGGCCGCCGAGGTGCAGATCGCCAACGAGATCGATACCAGCCTGGGCCTGCGGACCAGCGCGGCGCAGCGCTGGCAGCTCGCGCAAGAGGTCGAGCAGCGCGAGCGCCAGCGCTTCGAGCTCGAGCGCCGCAAGCTCGCGGCCGGACGCAGCGAGACACGCGAAGTCCTGCAGCGTCTTGAGCGCGCCATCAATGCCAGCGTGGCGGTCAAGGAGCAGCAGCTCGCCTTTGCCAAGGCCGATGTGCTGTTGCGCGCCGCGCAGGGCATTTTGCTGGATGCCTTCCAGCCTGTTGCGAACGGAGATCGATGATGAGCGTGAATGTCAATCCATGGAGCGGTCTGCTCCGGTTGCTGGCCGGCCTCGGCTGCGGCCTGCTGCTGTCCGGTCCGGCCGCCGCGCAGGTGCAGGCGCAGGCCCCGGCGCAGACCCAGGCGACCCAGGCACAAGGCCAGGTCCAGGCCGTGGGCGTGACCCAGGCGATCAAGGAGACGCGCCTGAGCATGACGGTTGGCGGCCGGGTCGAGGGCCTGCTGGTCAAGGAAGGCCAGCGGGTGCGCGTCGGCCAGGTGCTGCTGCACCTGGACCGCACGGCCGAGGAGCTCGAAGTGCGCCGGCGTCGCCTGCTGCGCAACGACAGTTCGCGCCTGGCCGAGCTGCGCGAGAAGGAGAAGACCCTGTCCGAGCAGGTCGAGTCGCTGCGCTCGCTGCTGGAGTCCGGCGGCGTCTCGCGCAAGCAGCTCGAGGACGAGGAGATGGCACTTGGCACCGTCCAGGCCGAGCGCATCGCGCAGGAGGTCGGCAAGCAGCGCGAGCAAGTCGAGCTCGACCAGGCGATCGAGGCCTACGAGCGTCGCCACCTGCGCGCCCCGATTGGTGGGGTGGTCACGAAGATCGTGCCGCGTCTGGGCGAGAGCCTGAGCGCCAATGATCCGGTGGTGCATGTGGTCGACGTGCGCCGGGTGCGTTTCCTGGGGACCTTGCCGGCCCAGCAGGGCAGCCGGATCAAGGTTGGGCAGACGGTCACGCTGCGGCTCGGGGCCGAGGCCGATCTCGTCACCCGGCGCGCGCGCGTCGTCTACCTGTCACCGGTGGCAGACACCGCCAGCGGCCTGGTCGAGTTCATCGCTGAGTTCGACAACCTCGACGGTGCCGTGCGTCCCGGCCTGACCGGCCGCGCCCAGTTCTGATCGCACGGGCCATGCAGACCTCGCACGCCAGCTCCGAGACGACAGCCGCAGCCCAGGCCGGCGCGCAACTGCTGGCGCTGGTCAACTTCGACCAGGCGGCCGAGGCGTTCTGGCCCCTGTTCCTGCAGCGCTTTGGCGAGGCGCTGTCGGCGCGGCGCGTGCTGCTGCTGAATTCGGCGGTCGGCCGACCCTGGCAGGCGGTGGCGCAGTGGCCGCTCCGGGCCAGTGCCGAGCCGCAGGACGCGGACCGGGCGCTGCGCCTGCTCGCCCGCGCCAGCGTCGGCCAGCCAGTGGCCGACTATGACGAGCGTGACGAGCTCACGCTCGCCATGTTGCCGACCCAATTGCAGGGCACCCAGGTGCTGGCATTGGTCGCCCTGGGCGCTGATGTCGAGATCTGGGACGAGTTCTCGCTGGTGGCCTGGGCCGGCTTGGTCGCGACGATTCCGGCGCAGTTCATGCTGCGCAGCCGGCCGCGCCCGCCACAGGCCACCAGCGCGGCAGCCGCCGCATCGCCGGCTGGGCCGCCATCGGCGGGTGCCCCGGACGGCGAGGCCGGTACGCCTGACCAGGCGGTGCGCCTGCATGAAATCCTGCAGCTGTCGATACGGCTGGGCCAGGAGTCGCGCTTCATGTCGCTGGCGATGGCGCTGTGCAACGAGGTCGCGCTGCGCTTTGGTTGCGAGCGGGTCTCGCTGGGCTGGGTGGATCACCATTACGTCAGGCTGGTCGCAGTCAGCCATGTCGAGAATTTCGATCCCAGGTCCAGCGCTACCCGGGCGCTGGAGGCGGCCATGGAGGAGGCGCTCGACCAGGAAAGCGCGCTGCTGTGGCCGGCCGCGGCCGATTCCAGGCAAGTGCTGCGCGCCCATCAGGCCTATGCCGACTTGGTGGGAGCGTTCGCCCTCACCACGCTGCCGCTGGCCCGCGGCGAGCAGGTCGATGCCGTGCTCTGCCTGGAGCGCAGCTCGGTCACGCTGTCGGCCGCCGAGCTGTCCGAGCTGCGCTTGCTTGGCGAGTCGCTGGCGCGCTGGCTGCACTTGCTGCACCAGCAGGACCGCTGGTTCGGCCTGCGCTGGTACGAGGCGACCCGGCGCCAGATGCGCGACTTCCTGCGTCCGCGCCATACCCTGGCCAAGCTGGCGCTGCTGGGTGCCGCAGCCTTGCTGCTCACCTCGGCGCTGCTGCCCTGGGACTACCGGATCGATGCGGCGCTGGCCGTGCGCAGCGAGGACCTGCATTTCGTGCCGGCGCCCTTCGATGGCTATCTCAGCCAGGTCCATGTCGAGATTGGCGATGCCGTCAGGACCGGGGCCGTGCTGGTCGAGCTCGACACGCGTGACCTGGCGCAGGAGTTCTCGATGGCCGATGCCGATCTGGTCCGCTACGCGCGCGAGGTCGAGAAGGCACTGGCCGCCCAGCAGCTCGGCGACATGCAGATCGCGCTGGCCAAGCAGCAGCAGGCCTCGGCCCGCCTGGAGCTGATTCGCTACAAGCTTGACAATGCCCGGGTGCGCGCCCCGCATGACGGTGTCGTGATCGAGGGCGAGCTGCGCAAGAACCTGGGCGCACCGCTGCGCAAGGGCGATTTGCTGCTCAAGCTCGCCAAGACGAGCGAGACCTATCTCGAACTCGCGATCGACCAGAGCGACGTGCAGGATGTCGGTCTCGGCAGCCGGGCCGAGTTCTCCCTCGTCGGCCGGCCAGACCAGCGCTGGCGCATCGAGCTCAGCCGCATCGAGCCCGCCGCCCTCCAGCGCGACGGCCGCACCGTGTTCCTGGCGCGCGCCCGGCTGCTCGACGCGGTCGCCGGCGACTGGCGACCCGGCATGGGCGGCACGGCCAAGATCGATGCCGGCCAGCGCGCGCTGATCTGGGTGCTGACGCACCGCACCGTGCGCTTCCTGCGGGAGTTCTTCTGGCTATGAGTCACGATCACGCCGGCAGCAGGACCTTCAGCGATGCCTGGCACCGCGTGGCCGACGTGCGTGCGCATCTGCGTGGCAGCGTCTCGGCGCAACGCCAGTATTTCCGTGGCGAGCCCTGGATCCTGCTGCGCGACAAGTTCAGCAGCGACTGGTTCCGCATCACGCCCGATGCCTATGACTTCCTGTGTCGCCTGGGCGAGGGACGCACGGTCGACGAGGCCTGGACCGAGGCGCTGGCGGCCGATTCCGCGCGCGCGCTGACGCAGGAGGAGGTGGTGCAGCTGCTGGGCTCGCTCAACCTGTCCAACCTGCTCCAGTACGACCGGGGCGACTCACACGCCAGCCAGTTCAAGCGCCAGGCCAAGCGCCAGTCGCGCGAGTGGCGTGCGCTGCTGCTCGGGGTGCTGTCGATCAAGCTGCCGCTGCTCGATCCCGATCGCCTGCTCGAGCGCATCTTGCCGCTGATCCGCGCCGTCTACAGCCGCTACGGGCTGGCGTGCTATCTGCTGCTGCTGACCCTGGGTGCCAAGGCGCTGATGGACGAGTCCGATCGCCTGTTCGGACAGTCCGCCGGCCTGCTGGCGCCTTCCAACCTCGGGCTGCTCTACATCGGTTTCCTGATTGCCAAGCTGCTGCACGAGTTCAGCCATGCCGCGGTCTGCAAGCTCTACGGCGGCGAGGTGCACAAGACCGGCGTCATGCTGCTGATGTTCGCCCCCGTTCCCTATGTCGATGCCACCGCCGCCTGGGGCTTTCGCAGCTGGGCCCAGCGCCTGTTCGTCGGCGCCGCCGGGGTGCTGGCGGAGCTGGCTGTCGCGGCGCTGGCCGCGCTGCTGTGGGCCAATACCGCGCCAGGCCTGCTCAACGCACTGGCCTACAACGTGATCTTCGCGGCCAGCGTCTCGACGCTGCTGTTCAACCTCAATCCCCTGCTGCGCTTCGATGGCTACCACATGCTGGTGGACCTGGTCGATATTCCCAACCTGTTCCAGCGTTCGCGCGAGCAGTTGCGCTACCTCGGCGAGCGCTTCGTGCTCGGCCTGGCCCAGGCCCAGCCAGCCGCGCGCACGCGCGCCGAGGCGCTGCTGCTGCCGCTCTATGGCGTGGCCAGCCTGGCCTACTGGCTGCTGCTGATGACGACCATCATCGTCGTCGTGGCCGAGCAGTACCTCGATCTCGGCGTGGCGCTGGCCTTGCTGCTGCTGGTCCAGTCCCTGCTCTGGCCCCTGGGCAAGTTCTGTGTCTATCTCGCGTCCGATCCGCGACTGGGCTGGCAGCGCGGCCGGGCGATCCGGATCTCGCTGGGCCTGCTCGTCGGGGTGACCGCGCTGCTGGGCCTGGTGCCGATGCCCGATCGCGTCCGCGTCAGCGGCGTGGTCGAGGCCGAGCGCTCGCGCCAGCTTCACACCGACAGCGAGGGTTTCCTGACCGAACTGCTGGCCCGTCCCGGTTCGCGGGTCGAGGTCGATCAGCCGCTGCTGCGGCTGGCCAACCCGGAGCTGGCCTTCGAGATCAGCGCCACCGAGCGCCAGCTCGACCAGTTGCAGGCGCAACAGGTGCAGGCCGTCGCCAGGTCGGTCGCCGATCTCGAGACGATCGAGAGCCAGCGGCTGGCGGTGGCGCAGACCCTGGCCGACTTGCTGCGCCGCCGCGACGGGCTGCTGGTGCGCGCGCCCATCGCCGGCATCTGGAGCGCGAGCGAGTTCGAGGGGGTGAGCGGGCAATGGGTCGGCCGCGGGGCACCGATCGGTACCCTGGTGCCCGAGGCGCGCTGGCGTTTCGTCGCCGTCCTGCCCCAGGTCGGCAGCCATGCCCTGGACGAACGGATCGTCCAGGCCGAGCTCAGGCTCAAGGGCCAGGAGGGCGTCAACATCGTGGCGCTTGCGACCCAGGTCATGCCCTTCGAGCAGGGCCTGCTGCCGTCGCCCGCGCTCGGCATGGCCGGCGGCGGCGAGATCGCCGTCTCCAGTGCCGATGCCAAGGGGCTGACGGCGGCCGAACCCTTCTTCCGCATCGAGTCCACCTTGCCGGTCCAGTCCGGCATCGAGGCTCTGCTGGTTCATGGCCGCACCGGCACCCTGCGCCTGACGTTGCCGGATCGGCCGCTGTTGCAGCAATGGCACCGCCAGTGGCGCCAGTTCATGCAGAGGAGATTCCGCGTATGAATCCGGATTTCGCCGCGCTGGCGCTGGAGCGCCGGCACAGCCTGGCTCCGCTCGACGAGTTGCCGCAGGGGCTCGATGCCTTTTTCCATGGCCTGCAGGGGCGTTGGCTGCGTCGGCGCGGCCAGGCCGCCGGGCTGGCGCGCGATGCCGCGCTTGCGCTGCAGGCCTGCGAGGCCTTGTCCGGTGCCGATGCGGTCGAGCTCGAGCGCCGGCTGGCCGATGCCCGGGCCTGGATGAGTCTCGATGTGCGCGAGGCCAAGGGGCATCTGGTCGAGGTGCTGGCCGTGGTGGGGCAGATGGCGGCCCGCACGCTCGGAATGCAGCCCTATGCTGTCCAGTTCATGGGCGCGCTCGCGATCCAGCGCGGGGCCCTGGCCGAGATGGCGACTGGCGAGGGCAAGACCCTGACCGTGGCGCTCGCCGGCGTGATGGCCGGCTTCAGTGGCCGCACCTGCCATGTCATCACCGCCAACGACTACCTGGCCCGGCGCGATGCCCAGGAGATGGCACCGCTCTACCAGGCCTGCGGCCTGACCGTGGCCTCGATGGGCACCGAGCTCGAACCCGAGGAGCGCGCGCGGCGTCATGCGGCCGACCTGGTCTACCTGACGGCCAAGGAATTGCTGGCTGACCATTTGCGCGACCGCATCGGCCAGGGACCGCGCCTGCTGGTGCGCGGCCTGCACACGGCCCTGGTCGACGAGGCCGATAGCATCCTGATCGACGAGGCCGTCACCCCGCTGATCCTGTCGGCCCAGCGGCCCAGCCTGGGACTGGCTGACGCCGTACGCCAGGTCTCCGCGCTGGCCGACACCCTGGTCGCCGGTCTGGAGTACGACGTTGTCCCGCGTGGTCGCCTGGTCACGCTCGGGGAGGGCGCGCGCACCGCGCTGGCCGCGCTGGCCGCGCGCCTGCCCGAGCACTGGCGCGCCACGCCCCGGCGCGAGGAGCTGCTGCGCCAGGCACTGACCGTGCGCCATTTCTTCGAGTCTGGCAAGCAGTACGTGGTGCAAGAGGGCGAGGTCGTGCTGCTCGACGAGTTCAGCGGTCGCATGACCCCGGGGCGCACGCTGACGGCCGGCCTGCACCAGGCCATCGAGGCCCACGAGGGGCTGGAGATCACCGATCCGAACCAGGCGCTGACGCAGATGAGCTTCCAGACCTTCTTTCGCCGGCTGCGCAAGCTCTCGGGTTGCAGCGGCACGGCCTGGGAGGCCGCCGATGAGCTGTGGCGTGTCTATCGCCTGCGCGTGATCCGCATTCCCACCCATCGCCCGCGCCAGACCCGGTACCACCCGCCGGTGCTGGTCCGTGATGGCGAGCAGAAATGGCAGCGCATCGCCGAGGAGGCTGCGCGCGAATGCGCCGCAGGGCGGGCGGTGCTGGTGGGCGTGCGCAGCGTGGGCGCCAGCCTGGCGCTGGCCGAACGCCTGCGCGCCCTGCATTGTCCGGTCCGGGTCCTCAATGCCCTCGAGCACGCCCATGAAGCCGAGATCATCGCCAGCGCAGGCCAGGCCGGCCTGGCGACCATCGCGACCCACATGGCCGGTCGCGGCACTGACATCCATCTCGGGCCCGGTGTCGCCGGGCGCGGCGGACTGCACGTGATCATCGCCGAGTGCAACGACTCGGTGCGGGTCGATCGCCAGCTTGCCGGACGCTGCGGTCGCCAGGGCGATCCAGGCAGCGTCGCGACCTATCTCTGCCTCGAGGACGAGCTTGCCCAGCGCCAGCTCCCGGTCCAGTTGCGCCAGCTGCTCGACTTGCTGGCGCGGCGCCGGCCGGGACAGGCCGCCTGGCTGGCTGCACTGGCCTTTCGCTGGGCCCAGCGCAAGGCCCAGCGCCAGGCCTTCCAGCGTCGCTGGTCGGTGCTGCGCCAGGACGACTGGATGCAGTCAGCCTTGCCCTTCGAGGCCGGCGCCAGGAGATAAGCCGATGCGACGCCCTCGTTCCGTTCTCTTCGTTTTCGTTTCAAGTCTGGCTGCCCAGGCAGCGTCGATTCACCCGCATCCAGGACAACAATAATGAAAAAATCCAAATTCCGCTCCAAGATCTCGGCCCTTCGCACCGACCGTGCCCAGGTCGAGAAGCTCGAGGACCGCGTCCTGTTGTCGGCCGACCCGCTGCTGCAGCAGAGCCGTCCGGACGAGTCGCTGCCGCTGGCGGTGGACAACCTGGTGCTCGAAGTCGCCGCGCCGCAGGCTGGCCGACTCGATCTGAGCGGGATTTCGGCCTATGCCACCGTGATCGACCTCTCGCTCGACGGTGCCGGTGCGCAGCAGGATGCCGCGCTGTCGGCGCTGGGTGCCGACTTGCTGAGCCTGAACCGCAGCATGAGCAGCCTGGTGCTCGACCTGGGTGACTCCGATGACCAGGTGGTGCTCAACACGACCGAGGACGGTCGCCTGCGGCTGTCGGGTGCCTCGATCCGTGACCTGGTGTTCGACAAGCCGACCAGCTTGCTGGGCTTGCTTGGTTCGGGCGGTCACGACCGCGTGCTGTTGCAGGGGGTGGACCTGGGACAGGCCTCGCTCCAGGTCGAGGCCGAACAGATCGAACTGCCCGAGGGCGCGCTGCTGGTCGGCGGTGGCGATCTGCTGCTGACCGCGCTGGCCTCGTACGGCGGCACTGGTGCGGGCGTCGAGTCGCTCGCGCTGAGCGCGGGCGTCATGCTCGACGGCCAGGTGCAGGTGGCGGGCGATGTCGTGCTCAAGGCCTCGGTGCAGGTGGCGCTGGAGGTCGAGAACGCCTTGCTCTCGATCGACCATCTCAACGTCGACACCGAGGCTGTCGCCCGGGTCGGCGCCCAGGCCAGCTTGCAGGCCGCCGGCCTGGAGGTCACGGCCTACACCGACAACGATCTCGTGGTCCGTGGCAGCGGTGCCCTGGGCGTGATCGGGATCGGCTCGAACCAGCGCACCGAGGCCGGTGTCGCCGGTGGTGCGGCACTGCTGCTGCAGCCCGCCCCCGATGCGACGGGCGTCAGCCTGCTGGTCGAGGCGATAGACCGCAGCCGCTTGCTGACTTCGCTGGAGGGCGCGGACGATCTGGTCAATCAGCTCACCGGCGGCTTCGAGCTGGGCATCGGCCATATCGAGCTCGGGCGCGAGACGCTGGCCTATCTCGGTGATGGCAGCGCCCGCATCAGCCTGGACGGAGTCGAGGGGGCCTCGGCCGGCCTGGTCCAGGTCAGCGCAGCCAACGTGGACGCCGATGCCGGTGGCGTGGCGGGCGAGGTGCTCTCCAGCCTGATGGGCGTGCAGAACAACACGGTGGTCGATCGCGTGCTGGCCCAGGTGGTTGGGGTCGATGCCAATGTCGAGGGCCTGCAGGTCTATGCCTACAGCGCCACCAGCCAGACTGCCAGTGCCAAGGTCGCGCGCCAGAACGCGACGGGCAGCACCCGGGCCCTGCTGTCGGACTCCACCCTGGTGGCGGCTGGCGCCGTCGATCTGCTGGCCCTCGACCAGTCCAGCTTCGAGGCGTTCAGTGGCGGCTTCTCGGCCGACATCCCCAAGCTCGACTCGGTCAAGCTGGGCATTGCCTCGGCCAGCAACACGGTTGACCGCAGCGTCGAGGCCTTGCTGCTCGACGCCCAGGTCGATGCCTCCGCGCTGCACCTGGTCGCCGACAGTGCCCAGACCCTGAGCACCGAGACCGAATCGCTGGCCGTGGTCGAGGGCGATTCCGGCTCGGCCGCCCAGGCGGCGCTGGCGCTGGGCGGCACTTTCGCCTGGAACCAGATGCTCGGCGGCGTGCAGGCGCACATCGAGAGCAGCCAGGTCGACACCAGCGCGGCCGAGGCCGATGCGGGCGAGGTGCTGGTGCAGGCGCGCAACGCCAGCAGCCTGGGCTCGGTGACGAGCGCGGGCACCAGCGTGACCGGAGCGGCTGGCTCGGCAGGCGGTGCCGCGCTGGCCTTCAACGCGGTCGGCTGGGACATGGGCAATGTCGCCGCCGCCAGCCTGAATGCGCTCATCGGCAGCGATGTCGGCTTCACTTCGTTGCCGCTGGAGACCCTGGCCGTGGTGCGGGCGTCCGATGTCAAGGCCGGTGCCGACTTGAGCGTGCTGGCCGAGGATGGCATCGAGCTGGCTGCCGAGATCAGCAATGCGGCGCAGGCTTCCAGCGGCAACTCCGAGAGCGCGCTGTCGGTCGGGGCCGCCGCCGTGCTGGCCAGCAACCGCGTGCGCAGCAATACCCGGGCCCTGATCGCCGGGGCGGACCGGATCGAGGGCAATCTGGTCAATGCCATCGAGGCCGGTGGCTCGATCACCGTGAACGCGACCGACTCGGCCAGCATCAATGCGAGCGTCGCGATGTCGGCCCTGGCGGCCGCCTCCGGCGGCAGCAGCGTGGCCGTGGGTGGCATCGTGGTGCGCAACGACCTGCGCAACGAGGTGCTGGCCAGCATCGAGCGGGTCACCCTGCTGGCGGGTGCCGACCTGGTGGTCGAGGCCTTGTCGCTGACGGCCATCAGCGCCGAGCTCAGCGGCGAGGTGCGCGCGGGCAGCGACGCCGGCCCGGCGGATGGTGAAGCGCCCGTCGCGGCGCCGGACGCGGTGTCCGCCGATGACGCGCCTGGCTCCGACCAACCCGTCGCCGAGGACCAGGCACCGGCCGTCGAGCCCGCCGCCACCGAGCCTGTCGCCGGTGGTGGCGCCATCGCCGCCAATGGCCTGATCGCGACCAACCTGATCCTGAGCCAGGTCGAGGCCCTGGTGCGCGACAGCGTGCTGGCCGTGGTGGGCGATGGCACGGTGGCGGCCGAAAACGAGTCCACTCTGGACGCAAGCAACAGTGCCGTGACCGAAAGCAGCGCCAGCGCAGTCGGCGCGACGCTGGCCTTCAACACCATAGGCTGGCAGTCGCAGAACCTGCTCTACGGCGCCCTCGATGCGCTGCTCGGCAGCAGCATCGGAAAGCAGCGGCCGACCACGGTGCGGGCTGAAATCGCCGCCAGCAGTTTCGAGTTCGGTGGCGACCTGGCCGTGACGGCCCTCCAGGTCCCCCAGATCAACGCCACGGTCGACAACAGCGTGGCTTCCAGCGGCGCTGGCGCAGCGGTCAGCTTCGTGCTGGCCAGCAACCTGCTGAGCTCGCGCGCCGATGCGCTGATCGAGCCGGCCGACGGCACGGCGGTTCAGCGCGTGGGCGGCGACCTGCTGCTCAAGGCCAGCGACACCGCCGGCATCGCGGCCGAGGTTTCGATGGGGTCGAGCAGTACCGGCGGCAGCGCCGTCGGTGGCCTGGTGGCGCGCAATGACGTGCGCAACGCGGTCTCGGCGCTGATCAACGACGCGCGGCTCGAAGTCGCGGGCGATGTCAGCATCATCGCGCGCGGTTCGGCCACCATCACGGCCACCCTGTCGGGCACGACCGAGTCCCTGCCAGCCGAGGAAGGCGATGCCGACGCGACTGCCGCGCCCGCGCTGGCGGCCAGCGCGCTGATCGCGACCAACCTGATCCTGTCCAATGTCGCGGCCACGGTGGTCGACAGCGAAGTCGTCGCTGGTGGTGACTTTGGCCTGCTGGCGCGCAATGCCTCGCTGATCGAGGCCGACAACAGCGCGACCATGAGCTCGGGCGGCAGTGCCGTCGGTGTCACGCTGGCCTTCAACACGATAGGCTGGCAGGCCCAGAACCTGCTGTTCAGTGCGCTCGATGCGCTGCTGGGCAGCCGCATCGGCAACGAGCAGCCCGCCGAGGTGCTGGCGGGTGCGACCAACAGCCGCCTGCAAGCCGGTGGCGACCTGAGCCTGGAGGCCGAGGGCGAGGCCATGATCGCCTCCCAGGTGGTCAACGAGGTGCTGGCCGAGGCGGCCGGCGCGGCTGCCAGCTTCGTGCTGGCGAGCAACCTGGTGAGCTCGCGCAGCCGGACCCGGGTGTTGCCGGGTGACACGGACCTCGGACTGGCGTGGCTGGAGTCGGGGGCAACCTGAGCCTGCTGGCCAGCGACAGCGCTGGCATCACCGCCGACCTGGCACTGACCGCCGGCAGCGCCGGCGGCATGGCCGTCGGTGGCCTGGTCGTGCGCAACGACGTGCGCGCCGATGTGCTGGCCGAGGCGGCCCAGGCCGACATCGTCAGTGCTGCCGACTTCACGCTCAGTGCGCTCGAGTCGGCCACGATCGAGGCCACGGCTTCCGGCACCACGACGACCGCAGCCGGCGCAGCCGACCCTGCCGCGAGCGACAATCCGGCCGCTGCTGGCGCACCCCTGGCCGTCAACGCGCTGATCGCGACCAACCTCGTGCTCAGCCGCGCGCAGGCCCTGGTCGCCGACAGCCGTGTCGAGACGGGGGGCAACCTGACCGTCGCGGCCGACAATGTCTCGAGCATCGTGGCTGACAACAGTGCGGTGGTCGAATCCGATGGCGTTGCCGTGGGTGTCACGCTGGCCTTCAACACCATAGGCTGGCAGCCGCAGAACCTGTTCGCGAATGCCGTCGATGCCTTGCTGGGCAGCTCGATCGGTGACGAGCAGCCGGCACTGACCCGGGCCGCCCTCGTCGCGACCGCCTTCAACGCGGGTGGCGATGTCAATGTCACGGCCGGTGCCTTCGATGCCGAGGACGGCACGGCCGCCGGTGCCCATATCGCCGCGACCATCAGCAACGAGGCCGCTGCCAGCGCCGATGGCGCCGCAGCCGGCTTCGTGCTGGCGAGCAACCTGGTCAGCGCCAAGAGCCAGGCCTGGGTCAGTCCACTGGCCAGTCGCATGGCCAGCGAGGAAACCGGCCTTGACCTGGTGGTCGGTGGTTCGCTCACCGTCGCCGCAGTCGATTCGGTGGCGATCGAATCCGACATCGCCATGAGCGCGACCAGCGGTGGCGGCGCCGCGGTCGGTGGCGTGGTCGTGCGCAACGACCTGCGCAGCCAGGTCGATGCCGGACTCGACCGGGTGACCCTGGCCGCTGGCGAGAACGTCTCGGTCCTTGCGCTGGAGGCGGCCGACCTGAGCGCCCTCCTCAGTGGCAGTACCAGCACCGAGAGCGAGGAGGGGGGCTCGGGCCTGGCCGCCAATGGCCTGGTGGCGAGCAACAACGTGACCGGCGCCAGCCAGGCCACGCTGACGCACAGCCAGGTCAGCGCCGGTGGTGACCTGCAGGTCGCGGCGCAGAACCTGGGTCACATCAGCGCCGAGAACCTGGCCACCATCAGCTCGGGTGGACTGGCGGTCGGTGCGACGCTGGCCTTCAACGCCATTGGCTGGCAGCCGAGCAACCTGTTCAGCCAGACCGTCGATGCGCTGCTGGGCACCAGCATCGGCGAGGAGCAGCCGCTGACGGTGCTGGCCAAGATCGAGGATTCCGGACTCGAGATCGCCGGTGACCTCAGCGTCGATGCCAAGGTCGAGGCCCTGATCGAGGCCAGTACCAGCAACGAGGCCTCCAACGCGGGCTCGGGCGCGGCCGCCAGCATCGTGCTCGGCTCCAACCTGGTCAGCACCCGGGCTGATGCCTACATCGTCGAGGCCGCCGACGCGGCGCGCCGCATCGAGGTCGGCGGCGAGCTGGCCATCATGGCCGATGACGCACCGGGCGTGTTCGCTGACACCCGTGTCGTTGCCAGCTCGGTCGGCGAAGGCGAGGCGGAATCCGATGGCGAGTACGCCCGTGTCGATTTCCTCAGCAGCGATGCCGAGCAGGAGATCGAGTTTGGCAGCCAGGTGCTGGTGACCGAGGAGCACGAGGCCGGCGGCGAGGCAGGGCGCATCTACCGCTACATGGGGGGCGAGGCCCTGACCCTGGACCTGAGCGCGACGGACTACGGCGACACCGGCTACTGGTACGAACTGCTGCCGCCCAAGGGCAAGCTGGCCGAGCTGATCGCCCTGGTCGATGGCGCGCAGATGCCGTACCAAGAGCGCTCGGTCGTGCTGGCCACGCTGCCGGTCGGCGACGACGAAGCCGAGATCGGTTTCACGGCCAGCCTGGGCTGGTCCGACCTGTCGCTCAAGGATTTCCTCAGTGGCGCCGACCAGGCGAGCCCGGGTGGCTTCACCCAGACCGAACAGGGCCTGAGCTTCGAGCTGCCCTCGTTTGACCTGGGGGGCCGCATCCTCAAGGGGCCCGAGTTCACGCTCGACCTCGACTTCCCCAACCCCGAGCTGCCCTACTACCAGTTCGAGCAGGTGCTCGGCACGATCGAGCGTGG
>JACCDQ010348834.1_pt1 | contig 14168 bp, 9 predicted proteins | sample 7446031 | NCBI WGS metagenome assembly JACCDQ01 (sample SAMN15323442, study PRJNA562643) | freshwater metagenome | isolation source: river surface water | place: USA:Blue River Watershed | collected 2017-08-17 | reverse complement strand
CCTTGATGTCCAGTTGAGCCAGGATGCCGCGGATGCGCTCGCCGGCGAAGTTCTCGACCAGCGGGTCCTCGAACGAGATGTAGAAGCAGGTGCTGCCCGGGTCACCTTGTCGGCCCGAACGACCCCGCAGCTGACTGTCCATGCGACGCGACTCGTAGCGCTCCATACCCATGATGTGCAGGCCACCGGCCGTGCGAACCTTCTCGGCGCCGGCGGCGCAGTCGGCACGGATGCTATCGACCAGGGCCTTCTGCTCGTCAGCGCTCAGCGCGTCCCAGGCTTCCTCGCCCATCGCGGCCCAGCGGCGACGCAGCTCCGCGTCCGGGTTGCCGCCCAGGATGATGTCCACGCCACGGCCGGCCATGTTGGTCGACACGGTGATGGCACCGAACACACCCGCCTCGGCGATGATGTCCGCCTCGCGCTCGTGGTGACGCGCGTTGAGCACCTCATGCACCAGGCCCTTTTCGGCCAGCAGGGCAGACAGCTGCTCGGATTGCTCGATGGACGCCGTACCGATGAGCACCGGCTGACCCTTGGCATGACGCGCGGCAGCGTCTTCCACCACGGCAGCCATCTTGGCAGCCTGGGTGCGGTAGAACCGGTCCGGCTCGTCCACACGGATGCAGGGCTTGTTGGTCGGAATCTCGACCACGTCCAGGCCGTAGGTCTCGCTCAGCTCTTCAGCCTCGGTAGTGGCCGTGCCGGTCATGCCCGACATGCGCTGGTAGAGCTTGAAGTAGTTCTGCAGCGTCAGGCGCGCCAGCACGATGTTCTCAGGCGAAATCGGCAGGGCTTCCTTGGCTTCCAGCGCTTGCTGCAGGCCCGCATCCCAGCGACGGCCCGGCATCAGGCGGCCGGTCATCTCATCGACCAGGACGATTTCGCCATTGGCCACGACGTAGTGCTGGTCACGGTGCAGGATGTGGCGAGCCGCCAGAGCAGCCGTCAGGCGGTGCACCAGCTGCTGATGCTCGGCGCCGTACAGCGCATCCTCGTCGGCGGAGAGCAGACCCGACTCGACCATCATCGCGTTCACGCGGTCATAGCCCGAGTCGGTCAGAACAGCCTGACGGTCCTGGCCGTCAATCCAGAAGTCGCCTTCGCCATCGCTGGCCGCCGCACGCACGAGCTTCTGAGCCCAGTCGGCCAGCGTGGTGTAGATGGCGGCGTTGGCCGGCTGGGTGGCCGTCATCACGACCGGCGTGCGCGAATCGTCGATGAGCACGGAGTCGGCTTCATCGACCAGCACGAAGCCGCGGCCGCGCACCTGCACGACATCGGACTGCTGCCGCGTCAGGTTGTCGGAGAGGTAGTCCTGGGCGAACGACTGGTGCGTGCCGTAGGTGACATCGCAGCCGTAGACGATGCGCTTTTGCGCCAGGCTGTGGCTCTGCAGCACAACACCCACGCGCAGGCCCATGAACTGGTACAGGCGCAGCAGCGTGTTGGCGTCTCGCTGCGCGAGGTATTCGTTGGCGGTGCAGACGTGGACCGGCAGGCCCCGCAGGTGCTGCACGAAGACGGCGAACGCCGCCGTGATGGTCTTGCCTTCGCCGGTAGCCATCTGCGCGATGGCGTTGTTGCACAGGACCAGGCCGCCCATCACCTGCACATCGTAGGGACGCATGCGCAGGGTGCGCTTGGTCGCCTCACGGATGGCCGCGAAGACGGCCGGAAGCAGGTCTTCGGCATCTGCGCCGCCAGCGACCTGGGCCCGGAACTCGTCGAAGCGCGCTCGCAACGCGTCATCCGTCAGGGCAGCGACGCCCCCCTCGAGGTCGTTGACCTGGGCCAGGAAGGCCCGGTATTCCTTGAGCTTGCGCTCTTTGTTCCAGTTGGAAATCTTGGCAAACATCTACTCGTCCCGAAAGGAAGGCCCCTCTGCGGGGCCGTACAGCTGGCGGGTGGTCGGCACAGAAGCGCGCCGACCACCCCCGGCGTCAGGCGCGAGCGCGACGGATGGCGGCTTGCACGCGACGGGCGATTTCGGCGTTGCCGTCGGTCAGGGCGGCGGCAACGTCGGCCAGCACCGCAATGCGACCGCTCTCGCCGGCCAGCTTGGCGCCCGGGATGGAGCAGACGTCGTCCAGGATGGAGGCCAGCTTGATGGTCTGCGCCTCGGGGCCAGCGGCGATGAGGGCAGCCTTGTAGGCGGCGAGGTCCACGTTGCCCTCGGCGTCCTTCACCGGGGTCAGGGCATCGACCAAGTTGGCCACGGCGTCACCGAAGACGGTGCGAATCGTGGTGGGCTTCAGGGTGGTGTTGCCGCCCTGCGCGTCCTGCAGCGCCGACGCCTGCATCGCCTCGGACGAGAAGCCACCGATTTCCAGCAGCAGGGAGGCCACGGTCAGGGGATGGCTCAGGTACTCGACGCCGGTGTGCGCACGCTTGGCGCCCTTGTACAGCTTCTTGGCCAGCTCCAGCGCCTTGGCGTAGGACTTGTCCTTGTAGCAGTAGGCAATGACGGCCTTGGAATTGATGGGACCTTGCTTGGTCATAGTGGTGAAGCCAATCGCAGCAGCGCAAGAACGCCGACAGCAACGACTCGTTCTCCTTTGGAAGACTATCTCGGTAAACACCCTCCGCTTGCACGGAGACCATATCGCCCAACTTGACAATGAGCTTTTCCTGAGTATACCATACTTCAGGCTTTCAGCAAGCCCACGGGCGCTGTTCAGCACCAGCTCAGCGTCAACGACAAACCGGCCGAAGAAGGCCGGTTCAGGTCGAGCTGGAAGGTATAGCGAAAAATTACCAGGATGGCAGCACATCGGACGACAAGCGAGTGGGATAGGCCGAGACACCCAAAAAAGGAATCGGCGAGGCTCACCCTTGTCGCGCTTCGCGAATTCACGCGTGGCGGCGATTACTCAGAAATTCACTTGCCATAATGGCACTTATTGATATACAATTGCCGTTTTGGAGAACATCACATGTGTCAAGGAAGCTGCAAGTCTGCGACCTGCAAGAACACCTGCTCGCCGGCTGAGGCCCAACTGCGGCGCGCACTGAGCGACATCGAGGCACTGGCCCGCCAGCACATGGCGCCTGTCGCGGCGCCGGGAGTGAATGCCGCCCCTGCGGTCTCGCAAGCGGTGAACCCGGTCCTGGCCGTCATCGCCTCGCGTGCCGCCGAGGGCCTGCAAGCTCCGGCGTCGGCCACGGTGGTGCGCATGCGCATCCGCCCGGATGATGGCCCCATCCCGGGCGCCCGCATCACCCAGCGCATGAAGGACATCTGCGGCTGCAAGGGCGTGTACGACTGCGACTGCGTCTCGGTGCAGAACCAAGCCACCCGCGAGCTGTGGAGTGAGCACAACCAGCGCCAGCGCGAACAGCAGGCCGCCTGATGCCCAACGCCACCTACCAAGCCGGCCAGCACCCGGCGTGCCCTCGATGCGGCAAGGTCCAGGAAGCTGCGGTAGAGGATTACGTCGTCCCCGGGCGCGTGGGCGCGGCCTCCGCGGCTGAAGACGAATGCGGGTGGTGTGATTCTGCCTTTCGGGTGGAGCTCACCCCCCAAGGAACCTACACGCTGACCGACGTCGGCGGCAACGACTGAACAAGCTCATGGACAAGGACGAAGCCGGCCGGATGGCCATCGACACGGTCATGCGGGTCGCACACAACTTGCGCCCCATCGGCAAGAGCCGACCCCTGTCACCGCCGGAATGCGCCATCATGGCTGCCGACCTGCGGCTGACCGACGCTGGCTGGACCTGGACCCCGGATGGTCCGATGGCCCCGTCTGAGGCAAAGGGCGCCCTCGCCGAGATGGCGCTGAATCCGCCCTACGACCCCATCACCCGGCCCGCAGGCTGGAAGCTGCATCGCTGCGCCGATGGCGAGCAGTGCTGCGCGCGCATCCCGGGAGGCTGTGCGACGGGCTATTGCGCCAAGCTGGGTGTGGCGCCTGATGACGCGGGCGTGCCGCGGTTCCCACTCCCGACAACCCCGAAATGACGCGCGGTGAACTGGTCAGAATTTTGACCAATCCCCCGCTGTTTGCTCAGATTGCTGAACAAAAGTGCACCGCCAGGTGCACCTGGTGATTAAGGCTTCGCGTAGCGAATCAGCACCACACCTGACCCCCCTGCGCCACCATAGGTGTTGCCCGCGGCAGTGCCCGCCCCGCCACCGGAGCCCGTGTTGGCCACCCCCGCACCTGCTGGAGCGCCACTCAGGGACGCCGCCCCGCCGCCGCCTTGGCCGCCTGCGCGGCCGCTACCGTCACCGCCACCACCGCCACCGGCGAAGTAGCCCGCGACACCGTAGCTGCTGAACTGGGGGATGTAGCGCCCCACCCCACCGACACCGGCTTTAGCCGGAGACGTCGTGGTGCCGTTGACACCCGCGCCGCCGGCGCCACCACCGCCGCCGCCATATGCCGGGCCGATGCCCGAACCGCCGGCGTAGCCTTGCCCCGCCGTGCCCGCGCCGCCGGCGCGAACCGTGCTGCCTGAGCCACCACCGCCACCGCCGGAGCCGCCCGCAAAGCCGTTCGTGGGGTTGCTGGTGTCACCACCGCCAGCACCGCCACCCAGCGCAACGAGAGAAACACCCGTGCCACTGAACTGGCTGTTCGAGCCGTTGACCATGGAGGCACCGCCCGCGCCCACGCTCAAGGAGTAGGTGCCGGCCGTCAGCTTGACCGTCTGAAACAGAAGACCGCCCGCGCCACCACCACCCGGGTTGTGGTTGCCCGACCGCCCCGCACCGCCCCCGCCGCCCCCGGCAATGACCAGGACATCGAAGTCCTGACCGCCGGCCGAGGTCACGGTAAAGGTGTTGGCGCCCGTGGCGGTGTACGCGTGGTACTGGTAGCCATCCCCGGGCGCGGTAACCGTGCCACCAGAAGCCACCGGGTAGGCGAGGGCCGCACTACCACTCAGCGGCAGGCTGAAAGGAGAGCCGGCGACATTGCCCACGAAGAGGTTCAGCGCCGCGCTGCTGAGTGTGCCTGCGCCCGTGGGGGTGTACTGGACCGTGACCGCACAGGTGCCGTTGTTGGCAGCCACCGTTTGCTGGCTGCCACTGGTGCCGCAGGTGTTGGCCGTCAGCGCCAGGTCGGTGCCGATAACCTGCGCGTACACGCCAGTGGCCGGGCCGTCACCGGAGTTGGTGACCGTGAAGCTCTTGGAGACCGAGTTGCCCACCGTCACCGCGCCGAAGTTGGCGTCGGTGTTGGCCTGCAGCGCGACCACCGCCTGGACGTTGGCCACCACCACCGTGTACGGCTGCGCACCCGGCTTGGTCTTGTAGGTCGCCGAGACCGTGAAGTTCGTCGAACCCGCCGTGGTCGGGGTGCCGCTGAGGACACCGGTCGACGCATTCAGCACCAGGCCCGCGGGCAGGCTGCCCGCGGTCACCGCCCAGCTCACACCGTAGCCGGTGTAGGTCGAGTCCCCCGTGACCTGCAGGTTGGTCTTGAAGTCGTAGCTGAAGGCGTAGCCGACCTTGGCGCCCGGCAGGCCCCCAGCATTCAGCGCCACCGAAATGGCGGATAGGTTGACGGTCTTGTTCTTGACCGGAATGACGACGAAGTAGTCGGCCGCAAAGACGGAGGCGCCACTCAAGGCCAGCAGAGCGGCCAGCATGGTTTGACGAAGCATGGGATTCACCAGGTGGGTAGACCACTCGTATAGGAATTCAGGAGGGAGATGACTCCAGAACACGCGAAAAGCACATGAAAAAGCCCCGGGCATCACTGCGCGGGGCTTGGGGGATGAGGCTGCGGCGAAGCCGAGGTCTTCCTGGTCAGAACAGCATCGTGTTGATGTAGCGGACCTCGCCGATGGGGTTCACTTCGCCGGGGTTGATGCCGTCGATGGCCGGCAGCAGGTGCTTGTGGGCGTCCGTGGCCGGCTCGATGCGCGAGCGCACGTCTTCCACACCCAGCAGACCGTCGACCTTGGCCCCCGCGGCCATGATGCCGCCGGCCAGACCACCCGCGGCGTTCGGGTCGATGGGGTTCAGGAACGAGGGCCGCGCGCCCATGCCCAGGGTGTAGGCCAGGTTCACCGCCATCTGAGCGCCGATGTCGCGCGCGAGCTCGTGCGCATAGACCGTGATGCCCACGCCCGACTTCTTGCCCAGCGACACCAGCTTGCCCTCGAGGAGGAACGAGACGCCGAAGAGGTCCGCGCTGTAGGGCATCTGCACCATCAGGAACGAACGGACGTTGAACCAGCGAACCTGGACCACCATCTCACCGCGCTCCTCGAAGTGTTTGCCTTCGCCGCGATAGCCCTTGATGAACTCCGCCACCGCACGGTCGTAGTCCTTGCCCGAGCAACCCTTGGCGCACGGCAGAACCTTGAGCTTGGGCAGGTAGCCGATGACCTGCGAGGCCTTGCCCGGCGTCTTGCCGGACTCGGACATGCCGCGCAGCAGGTCCTCGTTGGTCACCTCAGGCATGTTCAGGCTGGGCCGGAACACGGCCAGCGTGGACTTGTTCTTCTCGAGGTAGGCCCGCTTGAGCGGATGGGTCTCGGTGACCGCACCGGCGGGCAGCGCCGACTCGGACGGAACGACGACGGCTTCAGCCGGGCTCGAGGCAGCTGAGGCAGCCGGAGCCGCGGTCTCTTGGGCGAAAGCGGACAGGGCCAGAGCCCCCAGAATCAAACCGATGATGTGCTTTTTCATGATGTTTCCTAGTCAATGTGATATTTCGTGTTTGCAGAAAAGCCTGCACTAGCGTATAGCCATTATACCATATTTCAAATACGCAAGCAATTATTGGTATATTTTGCACTTTAAGTGCACAAACTGAGAAAGCGCCAGCGAGCTTGATGAGGGGAGGCTGTTTGCGCGCCGCGCTGTGAGCCGGCTCAAACGGTGGGGGCACGACAGTGTCGAAGGAAATTAGGCGGCGTTCGAGCCGGGTTCTACGGTGCAGCCCTCTGGCCGCTGCGCGGTCCACCAGGCTGCCAGCCTACGGGTCGGCCGCGATGGCTGTGACGCCCTGCGCTGTCCCGACGCCCCCGTCGGCGCGAGATGCTTCGCTTCGAGCCCGGCCCCAGATGCTCCGCCGCGGCCCGCCGCTCGAGCTCCGCCAAGTGGGGCTCTCGATGCTTCGCCAGGCCAGGCGACCTGCTCGAACCCACCGGGACAGCGTCGCTCCTCGACGTCGGGTCCCGGTAGTATGCGGTGGCCTCAAGCCACCGCATGATTGCCTAAAGGCATTCCGAGTCAGGTCCCTCGTCGAGTCAGGCCCACGGAGTCATGGTCCTCGGTTTTGTAGTCATGCCCCGCCGGTGCGGTGCCTCCGGCACCTGAGTCACGACCCTCGGACCCCCGCCGAGGCGCTGGACCGCCAACCACCCTACCCTCGGGTCGCCACCCACCTGGAAAAACCTGCCCGGCTGGCCCGGAGCTGGTGAACGCCACCCGACCTGGCTGAGGCAGCGCTCCAGGAGAGGCGCTACCCGGTCGCTTGGGCGGCAAGCTGGAAATCGCAGGGCCCGAGCATCCGCCCTGGTTGCCCTCCACACCTGCAAAGCCCCAACCAGGCGGTCCGCCTCAGGGCGAGCTTCTCCCACTCCTCATCCTGGCGAGCACAGCCCTGCGCCAGCACTCCAAAGCGAGGCGCTTCACTGGCTGGCAGCACTCCTGAAAAGTCTCCAGCCTGAAGAAGCGCAATCCCACTTCCATCAGCGAACCGACCCGAACCGCACAGCCCCTGCACGGGCAGCGCTGCGGCAGCAGGGCCGTGCGCTCAGCACGGACGCCGCCTGCCCTTTCCCACTTCTCCTGCCTCACCTGAGCACATCCTGAGCCAGCAATTCCTCATTGAGCCAGCACGGCACCTTTGCAGTACGGCCAGCGTCAGCGCAGCCGGCCATCCACCCCCGTCTAGGTTCAAAGCGACAACCCGCCAACTGAAGCAGCGCACTCCTCCCACTTTTCACCTTGAACCACGCCAACCAGCCAACCCTTGCGCCGACCGGACAGGGCGCTCACCCGGCCTGCCGTGCACAGCGCCAGCCAGCCATCCTCATCAGAGACCCGCCTTGCGCATCGCATGCATCAGCCTGAGAAGGTGCACGCCCGCGAAACGTGGTCCCACTTCAGGCGCGGCGCTGTCAGGCATCCACTTGGCGAGGAGCCCCTCGGGCAACCAGGTGCTGCATTCACCGGCGAGCGCTCTGACCTTGGCCTGGCACCGGAGGCCGGCCGAGACACCGCTTCGCCCGAGCTGCCTCTCCCACTTTGGGCGCGGCGCTTGCCCGAGCAGCGCTCATCCCCTCGCAGCGCCAGCAGGCGCAGCTCTCCCACTTTCGTCGAGCGTCTTCCGAGCGGTTGCCCCTCACAGGGTCTGGCGAGCACGTCGCTCCCACTCCCATCCCGCGCTGTGCGGCCGAGTTGCCGCTCGCATTCGCAGTTCCACGTCGGCTTAACTGGGCACCTGCGTGCAGGTTCGGACCTCGCCGCGCAGGCGCAGCGCTCCGGTTAAGCCTTGCCATCGCTGCCCCTCCTCATTGGCGACCCGAAGGGACGCCCGCCCCACAGTTGTCCATCCCAGCCCGCGACCTGCGGGCCCCAGCCAGCCATCCCCTTCCGCCCTTCGCGCCCGCTCGGTATCGGCCGCCCAGCCGTCGCCGTCCCACTCGACCGCCCGTCGGCCTGCTGTCCACTCAGGGGTGTGCGCTGCAACCGCGCTCCCACTCCAGACGCCGCACCGGCGCATCGCCTAGCCAGGCACCTGCCCGGTCCCATCGGTCGCCGCCACGCGGGGGAATCGCGAAGCGGGAGACGGTTGAAGGCCCCCGGCATTTATGTCCCGCGCACCTTCCCTATCCCACTTCAACTGTCGTGCTCAGCCTGCGCGACCCGCTCGCCAGCCTGAGAGAAGCCAAGATTCCTAGGACCCCTGAAGGGTCCTAAGAATCCTAAAGAGGTCTGGCTTATGGTGCACGGTCTCTGGCTTATGCTGCTCACCCCCTGGCTTTTGCTGCACGCCCTCTGGCTTTTGCTGCACGCTCGGTGGTCCGGCCACCCTGGCTTTTGCTGCACGCTCGCCTGTCGCCTGGCTTTTGCTGCTCACCCTGGTGCATCCGCGGGAAGCACGCTGTCGCGGCGTTCGGCCTGTTCGACCACCTTCGGCGGTCCCTCCTGGGAAGCCAGCGGCGCGTCGCAAGGCCCGCGGGGCCCTTGCTGGCCGCCTCCATCAGGGAAGGTGCGAGGCCGATGGGTCTGCAGGCATCGCTCAGTCCACGGACCCGGAAATGCCGACGGCGCCCTGGGGAGGCGCCGTCGTTGGGTAGAGAAAGTCAGGAGGGTCGGGAACTCAGGGGAGTCGCTTCACCGGTCCCCGGTCCCTGCGAGCAGGGTCACTGCTCTCGGTAGATGCGCCCGTCTTCGACCACGAGGCCTACGCTGCGCAGGCTCTCGGTGCAGGCCTTCACCTCGCGGCGACGGTGCCGCATGGCCACGCTGTCGCCGCCGGCACCCACCGCGTGGATGAGGTTGTCGATGAGCCACCCGCCAGTCGGCTGGTCTCGGTGCGTCAGGATGTGACGGGCAATGGCTTGCGCCACCCCAGCTTCAATCTTCGCCAGGGGCGTCGGGTCGTAGTGCAGCTGCAGGTCCTCGCGCAGCATCGCCGCGAACGCGGGGTCCAGCGTCACTCGCCAGAGCTGGCGCGGCTTCTTCGTCAGGTGGTTGATGCGCGTCGCCGGCGACTCCTCCACCCGGTCGAGGATGCCACCCAGCACCTTCAGGCCCTGACTGGGCACCTCGAGCGTGATGGAGACCTCGCGCAGCTCGGTCAGCATGCGCCAGAGCGTGTCCTTGGAGTAGGCCGTGCCACCCCCGACGCTCACGCGCACCCGGTACGGGTCGACCAGAATCTGCATGTGGCCGGTGGCGGCGATGATGCGGTGGTCCTCGGCGTGCCGGCAGATGGCCTCGATGATGTCGGCGTGAACCTGACCGAGCTTGCCGCGCACGGTCGCCGTCCCCCAAGGGGTGGCGATGATGCGCTCCATCCACTGCGGCCGCCGCGTCGGCTGATAGAGCTGCAGACGGGCCTGATGCGCCGTCGTCGTGGGAACCTGCTTGAGGACCTCGGCGACCGGGTTGGTGCCAGAAGGTGAGACGGTCTGAGTCATCGGATACATCACCACTTCCCTCCGAAGGCGCCGTTGGCGCTGGGAATGGCGGCTGGCGCGGCGTGCGCGCCCAGGTTGGATTCGACCGGTGCGGCAATTGCACCAGCCTCGAGCGGTATAGCGGCCGCCGTGCCGGCCGGCACTGGGCGCCGCACCAGGAACTTCACCGGCACCAGCACCCCGCCTTCATCGCGGCGATACCAGACGTCCGGCAGCGCCGGGCCATAGTTCTGCTTGTTGACGTTCCAGCGCACGTAGTTCGGTCGGTCCACGGCCGGCACATCGAATTGCCGAGCTTCCTGCTCAGTCATCGGCGCCATGAACGCCGACCAGCGCGCGTTGTCCACCAGCACGGACGAACCCCGGGCAGCCTGCTGCATCGCCGCTTGCCCATTGAGCGCGGAGGCCTTGCTGGTGTGGTGCAGGAAGAGAACCGCAGCCCCCGTCAGCGCCGCCAGCCGCTCCAGTTGGGACAGCAGCGCGCCCATGTCCTGAGCCGAGTTCTCATCGAGCTTGTGAAAGCGGGTGAGCGTGTCCAGCACCATCAGCCGGGCGCCCTTGCCTACCGAGCAGAGCACCTCGAACCAGCCGGCCTCCATCACGTCGATGTCCAGGCCCACACAACTGCGGTAGTCCACCCCAGCGTACGACACCGACCGCGGCAGCGCTTTGGCCACCGCATGCAGCCGGTGCTCCAGCACCTCCATCGGGTCTTCCTTCGACAGCACCAGCACCCGACCCTCGGCCGGCTTGAGCCCCGTCAGGTCACCCTTGGGGCCCGCGCTCATCGCCACGGCCAGCGCCAGCGACCAGTACGACTTGCCCACGCCACCCGGACTCACCAGCGCGCCCACCGTCGCCCGCACGAAGCCCGGCAGGACAAAGTCCAGCGGGGTCGGCGGCTTGCCCAGCAGCGCCTTGAGGTTGACGCTGTCCGGCAGCTTGCAGGTTGTGGTGGAATGGCTCATCACGGCTCCAGAACGAAGCCACTAATATAGCTCACAATACAACTTTTGTCAATACAACCTTCTAGCTTGAGCGTTTTCTACACCATCACTACTCCAAAGCGGGAGGGAGGCTTGGACGACCGCGGGACCGCTCTACCATCCGCCCGAGAGAGTCGCCGCCACGCGGCGAACTCGCGAAGCGGCATCAGGGTCTACCCGAGCATTACTTTTTCACTGGAGCAACTCAACCTCCCACTCCTCGTCGTAGATTCAGACCTTGAAGTGAAGTATATTTTCGACTGAGGTATTGCTTTTCAACCAAAATTCTGTTATATTGTCAACATTCCGTTCAATGCTGTTTTCTGAAAGACATTTGACAGCTTACCCGGAACCCACGAATAGAGCCCTGAGACAAGTTAGGTTGATTGAGATGTCCGACACCAAGCCCGTCCGCCTGGACCCGATGCGCAACGTGATGCCCTTGGAGCTGCTCAGCGTGGCCGATTGGCTCGTTCGCGCCGACCAGAACGAGCGCTACTGGCGCGCCATCCCGAAGCCCAAGCGCCCGGTTGGGCAGGTGAAGTACGAGCGCTCGCGTCAGGCGGCGACCTTCGCCGTCCCCGCCCTTGTGCTGGGTTTGGCCGCCCTGGTCTACGGCTCCATCGGCGTTCTGTACGCGGTGCCGGTCGCTGGTGTGGTGGCCTTCGGCCTGGACAAGTGGTTGGCCACGGACATCGCCGCCAAGCTGGTCCGGGACAACGACATCGACCGCGGCCGGTATCTGGCGGTGAAGTTCCTGTCCGAGCAGATGGGCATGCTGCCGGAGGAAGTGACGCTGGACATGGTGCGCAAGATGGCCCAGGACTACCCGGCTGAAGCGGCCAAGGCGAACCAGGCCCAGGCTGAAGCAGCGGCCCGCTACGACGCGGCCGTGAAGCTGGCCATAGCACCGCGCGGCGGCAAGGGCGGCACCTACACCCGGGGTGTGGCCACTGGTGTCGCGGCCGCTGGCCTCGGTGTCGCCGCCTACGCCGCGGACACCCAGCCGGCTGCGTACACGGCCGACCCTGTCACCACGGTGGACGAGGTTCAGGCGTTCGAGGCCGCGGTCGAGCAAGACTTCGGCGGCTTCAACGTCTTCGGTGACGTGAACCCGGCCAACGGCGTCCCGATGATTCAGGGCACGCCCATCGACGTGCAGGGCAACACCTTCGGCACCGACGGGTTCTGAGGCCAACCAGCCGTCCCGCCGGCAGCCAGGCCGGCATCCCAGGCGCCAAGCTCAGGCAACCAGGAGGGTCACCGCGATGTCGCAGTGACCCTTTTTTCATGGCGCGTCGCCAGCCCAGGAGCGACCCCGACCTCGCGCGTCGGTGCCTCGCGCAGCGAGGGGGCAAGTCCACTTCTGCGCATCCAGCCAGGAACCGCAGGGCTCGCAGCGCCTCCCCTGCAGGCCGCCTACCCTGCCCGAGGACCTGCTCAGACCAGCGCCAAGCCAGCTCGAGTGAGGCCGGTACCACGACCGGCGTCATTCGGGATGGCGGATGCGATTGATGCTGCTCACCTCAGGCTCCGCATCCAGTGACTCCCCAGGCGCAGCACGGACTTGCTGTCCATGGATGGAGCGACGCCTGACCATCCAGCCCCACCCAGCCGACAACCGGGATGACCGAAAACCCCACACGTCGGTCACAACCCAGACCAGGGCCCAAGCTGGAAAGAGTTGGCGGCAGCCGCTGCCGGCAAGTCTTTCTTGCGGAGGCCGTTGAGACCCAGACCAGGACCACCGACACCCAGATGCATCCAGCCAGGCACCACACCACACACCTAGATAGATAGAGAACTAGGTTTCGAGGCCCCCAGAGACACCCTCAGGGTGGCCTTCCGCTGACCTCCGGATGAGCCCAGAAAGCCCCACCTGCCGCCCACCAGGCGGCCCCGGATAGACCACCACGGCTGAGCCCGGCCCCGCCAGCTGCCCCCCACAAGAACCGGCCGCCGCGCTTTCGCTTCGCCCGCGGTTGTCGCGCCAGCCAACCCCAAGCCACAAGGACCGCCGGAGCGCTAACTCTGCGACGGCGGGCCGGATGGCGATTGATGATGGCAGCCCACGGCCGCGTGGGCGGAGAGGCTCCTGCCTCCACAGCGCAGGGGAACATAGCCCAGCCTTCCCACCGACCCTCCCTCGGCCACCCCGCGGCTCCCGCCGGATGCGGCTCCCGCGCGCATCTAGCTAGACACATATCTAGCTAGCTCGGTCTCCACCACCCCAGACCTCGCACCCGCCTACTCGAGAACCCCCGAGGACTGAATCGGCCGACCCCCGCCCTGCTGGGCGCAGACCTGAGAATGCATCCAGTGGCGTGCAGCAAGAGCCAGGGAGCACACCCGCGGGACACGGCCGGGACGCTCGCGCGACGCTGTTGAACGGGAGTCTTCAGGCTGTCCGGAGCTGTCCCAGGCCCGCGCAGCGCCTTGCCTTCAGGGCCCCTGCGCTCGCTCAGAGCCTTGCTGTCTCGCGCCAGCCGCGAGCGGGATGTCCCACCTTCCAGAGCACCAACCAGCCAGATTCAAATCGGGGAGCCCATCCATCCAGAGGGCCTAGCGGGAGGCATGGAACCCGGTACCTCCACCGGGGGCCATGCTGACGCGGACGCCCGCTCACAGCGACACACCGACCCGTTGCGCCACGCCACACTCTCGCGGGACCCCATCCAGCCCGGTACATCCTGGACATGAAACCCTCCAGCGCCGTGCACCCAGACCCGCGCATGGCCCTCCCCCGCACACCACCAGGCCATCCGTCCAGCGCCGCCCGGGCGCAACGCGGAAGCCACCAACCCGCAGGGCCGGCATCGGGATAGCCGTTGAAGGAGAGGCTCAGGTAGGGCGCCGACGACACCACCCAGACCGCCGAGCAGGAGTAAGAGAGGTGTCCCCTGGGGACATCTCTCTTGCGATGCGGAAGCGGCCTGGCGCCACACCAGCCCTCGAGCAACACCACGCCAGCACCACCCCGGCGCAACACCAGGGGCACCGCGCGGGAGAAGCGTCTGGCCAACAGCGCCAGCTCAGGCGGAGGTGGGCCCCGCGCTGAAACGGGGGT
>JACCDQ011024917.1_pt1 | contig 14170 bp, 9 predicted proteins | sample 7446031 | NCBI WGS metagenome assembly JACCDQ01 (sample SAMN15323442, study PRJNA562643) | freshwater metagenome | isolation source: river surface water | place: USA:Blue River Watershed | collected 2017-08-17 | reverse complement strand
TCATTAAGCTGATTAGCATTGTAAGGCGGATTACCAATAATCACTGAAATTTTGCGCTTATTTTGACGTTGGATTCGTTCTAAGTTTTCAGTAGTGAGATTAAATAACTTGTGCTGTTTTCCAACAAAATCAAAATCTAAATTGTCCAGAGTATCCACAAAACAAATATTATTAAACTCTTCATAATGACCCATTTTTTGGGCGTAGGTATATTCAATATTTAGGTTAGCCACATAGTACGGTAAAATCGCCACCTCATTGCAGTGGATTTCATGCTTATATTTATAGGTTAAAAGGTGTTTAGGCAAATATTCAATTAACTCAGTAATAAATGTTCCCGTACCCGTAGCAGGGTCTAAAATTTCTACCCCTTTATCTGCCAATAAACAACCAAAATGACGATGCACCAAGCTATCAGCCGCCTCGATCATAAAACGGACAATTTCATTGGGAGTATAAACAATACCCAAACGGTCTGCACCTGCGGGATTGTAAGTTTTATAAAAATTTTCGTAAACTACCTTAAGAAAACGTTGTTTCTCGTGATGATCGGTAATATTGGCGGCGGCGGCTTTGATGACATTAATGTAGGGACTAATGCGGTTGAGAAGGTTTTTCCGGAGCGATCCAGTGAAAAAGGAACTAATCACCTGTTGTAATTGACGAGCAATATTATTATCCCGATGAAATTGATCTTCCCCAAATACCGTAATAAAAATATCCTCAGTCAAAATATGCTGAATAATCATCTCCCGAATATCCGCCAAAACAATATGGGGATTAACTGCCTCTTTACATAACTCTAAAAAATTATCTCTGGCCTCAACAAAAACGGGATTATTAGCTGACTGCTCCTCAATAACTCGACGCAACACCTCCAGCAAATCAGGTAAATCTTCCTTAAATTTTTCTATGGCGGCCCGAAACGTTGTCACCTCCGGCGGTTCATAACTCACAAAAGCAGTGAGCAAAGCGTGTAGAGCTTCAGGATTTTTAATATCGGCTCTCGCACACTCCTGGCCACCTTGAATGAGAATAGCCGTCTGACTATCTTCAAACAGAATGTTAGAATTGGGATAGCCTTTGGCAAACTTTTTCTCAATTTCCTCCTCCAAAGAGTCATATTGATCCTTACTTTCCCAATAGCCCCAGTCCTGACGCAAAGCATCTTTCAATGTGCCATCGGGACGAACGCTTGTTCCCTGCCGAGTCTTCAAATCCAGTTCGGCAATCAATTCTAGGTTTTTATCCGCGCAATATTGCCCTAGCAACGTTTGAAACGCAAACCGGAGAGCACTTTCATTGCGAGAGCCGCCATATTGAATAATCTTGTCAACCCCAGAATAGTATTGGTGGATTAACTGCAAGGACATAAGTGGTATCTCTTTTTGATAACAATTAAAGCGGATTCAATAATATAAATCATTTTAGCTGATCGTTTAGCATAGGGGGCGTTACTTAACGAGCCTTTTTGCCTTTAATCATAATGAATTTACCATATTTATGCGTTGCACTGCACTAACAAATTCTGCCGGGCGAACAAATAGAGCCTCCAGAATACAATGATTTTCAACTATCGGGGTTAAAATCGCTAATAAACAGACTTGATGGCGATCGCCGTTGGATCATTCTTGGGGAAATCGGTCTCTGTTGAGGGGAAAAATTGGAAGAGAGGGAAAAACTCTAAAAAAATCTAACAAGTCCTTTCCTGGGTAGTTTACACTAGAGAAAATTCTGGGGTATTTCGCCCCGTCGGTACTAAGCCGACCCCTTCCCTCATCCTGTTGCTGAAAGGAATTAGACCATCATGGGATTATTCGATCGCATTGGCCGCGTAGTTCGCGCTAATTTAAACGACCTGGTTAGCAAAGCCGAAGACCCCGAAAAGGTATTGGAACAGACCGTTATTGATATGCAGGAAGACCTGGTGCAACTCCGCCAGGCCGTGGCTCGCACGATCGCCGAACAAAAACGTACCGAACAACGCTACAACGCGGATTTAGTCGAGGCCAATAAATGGAATGACAGGGCGACCTTAGCCTTGAGTAAGGGAGATGAAAATTTAGCGAGGGAAGCCCTCACCCGCAAGAAAACCTTTACCGAAAGCTCTAGGACCTATAAGGCTCAGTTAGACCAGTTAACTGGCCAAGTAGATACCCTCAGACGCAATTTAACCGCCCTGGAAAGTAAAATTGCCGAGGCGAAAACCAAGAAAAATATGCTTCAGGCCCGGGCCAAAGCCGCTAAAGCCAACGAAGAACTGCAAAAAACCCTCAGTGGCATTGATACCAGTAGTGCCATGGGAGCCTTTGAGCGGATGGAAAATAAAGTCCTGGATATGGAAGCCCGTTCCCAGGCGATCGGGGAATTGGGAGGAATCGGCATCGAACAACAATTTGCCCAACTGCAAGCCAGTTCAGATGTAGAAGATGAATTGGCCGCCCTCAAAGCCTCGATGGCCGGAGGAGCCTTACCCGGCACTGCTTCTGTCCCACAACTCGAAGCCGCCAAAACCGATACCGCTAAAGCTCCCAACGACGCTGCCGTAGATGCGGAATTAGAAGACCTACGTCGTAAACTCAATAGTCTTTAGGCAGAAACCCAGACAGGGACTCGTTTATAGGCCGGTGTCCCACAACGGGGGTCAATGTTCGCTTTAAATAGGCAGTTGGCTTCAGGATAAAACATAAAGCCGACCCCTTCCCGAATCGCCCCAAAGATAATTTCAATATTGGCTAATTGGCCGGCATCCCCCCGGACTGTCACCCGTTGATGTTCCTGAAAGCCGGCCTTTTTGGCATCATGGGCATTCATTAACAAACAATGACGGTGGGGCATTCCCCGATACTTATCACTCACTTGGTAAACTACCGTATTATGTTGGCCGTAACTGCGCCCTGTCCCCAAAATTAAAGCAATCCCTGGGGAAGTTTCCTCTTGGATAAAATCCTGTCTTTGCGGTGGAGATAAATGGGGTAACGGGGTGACGGCCATTTGGGCTTTACCGGTGGCGGTGGGAAATTGGGGTTCCGTAAAAACTCGGCCGGTAATGGTAAATTCGGCTTGCGTTTGATCCAATTCGGCCATTTTTTGATAGCCAGGAATGGTTTGAGCAATTAACTGACGGACATAAGTTGTATCCTGTAATTTTGGCCAATCAATAGGATCAGTTCCCAACACCTTGACGGCAATATTGGTTAATAATTCTACTTCCGAAATTAAGTCAGCTTCAGGGGACTGTAAATGGCTACTACCAACCTCATTGAATCGCACAAAATTATTACCAGATTCCGTTGTCGTCCGATGGGGATTTTCAAAGCGGGTCAAAACCGGCAGAATGACCGTATTTCGCTTGGCTAATCCGTGAAAATGACCGAGATTCGGTTTCGTGGCTACATAAAAAATCGTTTCAATTTGTCCTAACGCCTGTTTTGCCTGGGTTAAGTCGGGATTGGCCCCATAAAGATTACCCCCTAAACAAAAAAGCGTGTTAATGTTTCCCTGTTCTGCCGCTTCGATTAAGGCACGAGTATCATAACCGCCCTGTAAATTTAAGGGTTTGCCCAACAGTTGCGAGAGGGCAGTGGCAATTTCCTGACGTAATCGTACTGTTACGCCCATGGAACCAAAACCTTGGACGTTGGAATGACCGCGAATGGGCATGGTTCCGGCCCCCAGTTTACCGGCATTGCCCGTCATTAGGGCGGTATTCGCAATACTGATAATATTATCTACGCCGTTGGCCTGTTGAGTCACGCCCATGGCCCAGGCAAAAATCACGCAATCGCAGTTACCGAAAAGAGCCGCCGTTGCTTCAATTTCTTCCTGGGATAAACCGCAGGTTTGGGTAATGGTTTCCCAGGGCATTTGTTGAGCGTAATCAATCACTTCTTGCCAATTTTCTGTATGGGCTTTTAGATAATCCCACTTCACTAAATTTTGCTCAATTAATGATTTTTGCAGTCCGACAAATAGCGCAGTATCACTACCCGGAATCGGTTGCAAATAAAGGGTAGAAATATCCGAGCCGCCCCGTAATAGGGATTTAATCGGGAAAGCAGGAGAGGCAAATTTGACTAAGCCTACTTCAATTTGCGGGTTAATAATAATCACCTTGCCACCGCGATCGCGGAGTTTGATTAACTCATTCATTAAACGGGGATGATTCGCCGGAGCATTGGAGCCAATTAACACCACACAATCGCTCTGTTGTAAACTTTCGAGACTGACCATGGAGGTTCCCGATCCAAAGACCTGTTTTAATCCCACCGTTGACGCGGCATGACACAGATCGGAACAATCCGCTAGGTTATTACTGCCCAAGGCCCTTAAGAATAATTGCAAGAGATAAGCCGCTTCATTGGAAGATCGTCCGGAACTATAGGAGGCGATCGTTTCTGGGGAATGGCGAAAGGCTTGGCCCGCTAATTCATAGACTTCTGCCCAGGTGATCCGTTGATAGTGATTTTCTCCCGCTTTAAGCATCACGGGATAACTTAACCGTCCCAGGCGATCGCACTCTAAGGAAGTCAAGGACTGTAATTGCTCAAGGGAATAGGTCGCAAAAAAATCGGGTTTGATGCCTGGCATTAACTCGGAAGTAATGGCTTCCACACTTTTCATACACCGTTGCAGACTTTCGCCCATCTCATTCACAAAACCGCCTTTTTGGCCTCCCGTTCCCCAGGCACAAGCTAAACAAGCACTTTTATGATTCAAGGTTTGCCACAGTTTGACTCCCTGGGGGGAAAGGGTTTTTTCAGCCCAATATTGCAAGACGGGAAAGCCGCCTCCCGCCCCTTGTTTGCCCAAATCATCCCCATCCGTCATGGTGTTGTCTCCGTGTGCGTTAGTTGTATTTTACCGGAAACTTTTCAGCGAATTTCAGATTATAGGCAATTCACCAGAGGGGAGAGACCTCTATAAAGTCACGATGGTCGTAACTGTCCCGGCCCGTTCCGCATAGGCCGTAATCTCCAACACTGCTCCCTTCGGCCCCTTAACCACCCATTCCAAATGTCGCCGGTAATCCATCCCCTCGGCCACCGTTTCATAGGCCTTATTCGAGCGTCCTTCTAAATGGAGCATTTCCTGTTGAAGCAGACCACTAATTAACGTTACCCCCTCCGGCAAAGTTAAGGCCACCTCAATGGGGCGTACCGCTTTCCGTTCTAAGGCTTTTTGGCTGGTATAGGTCGGTAAAAACCCTTGATTTTCCCACTGTACCACCACATGAAAAATCTGCTCTCCCTGACTAGTCACAACGGTTTGACTCACCGCTAACCGGGGCGATAACAACGCTTGGGTCAAGGCAAAGCGAAAATGCTGTTCACAGAGCCTTGGCAGAAATTGGGCCGGGGCATTTTGTAATACCGCCTTATCTTTCCAACCGCCAATTTCCACCGGGCCAAGTTGGGGATGCTCAAAAGCTTGCCAAGGTACAAAGCCATCCCCCTGCAAGACCTCATCCTGCCAACGCATTAACTGATACTCATCTTTGGGGGAATGCCAACGAAACCATTGCATATGATCCTCTTTTTTGATCCCGGCCTCGGTCGGCGCATCCCACAGTTCAACGGTAAACCCATACCAACCGTAATGGTCATAGCCGTAATCATCCATCACGCCATAGATGACTTCTTTGGGATGATAGCGAAAATCATGGTAAGCCGAGAGACAGGGATAACCGGTAATCGCCTGGGCTTTTTCCCCTAACAGTTTATAGATTTCTAGATCTTCGGTGGGTAAATGGTCATCGGGGTGGGTACTGTAGGGCCGCAGAAAAACGGCGGAATAGGTATGATAGCTCAGGAATCCGTTAATATTGCGGTGTTTTTGCCAAAATTCTGCTTCTGCCCGCGTTTCCGGTTCAGAAAAGGGAAAGTCACCGGCTCCGGCTTGTTGACCTTCGGGAGTCCATAGGTGGGGATAATTGCGGTTAAAGTCCATACCCTCTAGAGGGGGAGCGATCCCAAATTCGTACTGGTCATAATTGCGAATTAACCCTTCCGGTAAAATCGTGTAATAATTGCCGCCAAACTCTTCCGGTTCCCGACGCATCATCACCCTGGGATCTTGGTCAGAAATTTTCCAGGCTCCACAGGGGTCAGGCACTCGCATTTGCAGAATCCACCCATCCCCGTTTATGTCTTCGGGGTAAAGTCCATCGCGTTCTTCAGGGTACGGATAGGGACGAATGCTAGACCGTAGGCGGTAGGGAGTAGTGAGGTATTTTTCGGCTCCATCCACGGCTAACCGGGGCAGGATATAAACCGTATGCTGGTCGAGCAAATGGGTAATTTGGGGGTCTTGGCCGTACTGGGTGACGAGTTGGTAGAGACAGTAGAGGGCTACGGCGGAACCGGTGACTTCCCCGGCGTGGGTATTGGCATCAATCCAAAAGCCGGGTTTAGTGAGGGGATTGCCGGCGGCCTGGTTGGTGAGGGTTAAAACCCAAATATCGCGACCACCATAGCTTTTGCCGATCGCCGTGCGGGTCAGGAGATGGGGATATTGCCGGGTTAAGGCGGTCAGGAACTGATCCATTTCCGCATAGGTTAAGTAATGGCTAAAATCAAAGGGGGGAACGGTCATGGGTTGCGGGTAATTTGAGAGAATAGAGGGAAAAATGGTGTTGCTTAATCAGGGTATCAATTCGTTATCTCTGTGATGGTTGATCACCGCCTAAATTTCCCAATTCTGAGGGACTTTCCCTTCTTTCTTCCCCCAAAGTCGGGGGCTAAGGGGGACAAACAGACCTCATAGCAAATCCGGTTGATTACCCATAATTCCAAGTATCCTAAAATTCTATGGTTAAAGGGTCGAAATTATGGCCACTTACACCGGATGGAATATCAAAGTTGACGGCTAAGGGAGGGTTTTACATTGTCCCTGAAAACGCAATAGGTGATCGCAGAGGACAAGAGCCACCATGGCTTCGACCATGGGAACAGCGCGGGGGAGAACACAGGGATCATGACGACCTTTGGCGGCGAGGGTTGTGGCTTCTCCGGTTTTGCTCACAGTAGCCTGTTCTTTGCCGATGGTTGCAGTGGGTTTGAAGGCCGCCCGGATAATGATGTTTTCGCCGTTACTAATGCCCCCTTGAATCCCCCCGGAACGATTTGTCCGAGTTCGCCAATTGCCTTGGTCATCTACATAAAATTCATCGTTATGTTCACTACCGGTTAACAGCGTACCGGCAAATCCCGAACCAATTTCAAAGCCTTTGCTGGCAGGTAGGGACATAACCGCTTTGGCCAGATCGGCTTCTAATTTGTCGAAAACGGGTTCACCGAGTCCTTTGGGCACATGACGGGCCACACATTCTACGATGCCGCCTAGGGAGTCTTTTTGCCGACGAATTTGATCAATGAGGTCAATCATTTGCTCGGCACATTGGCTATCGGGACAGCGCACGATATTACTTTCGACTTGCTCTAGGGTGACAGTATCGGAATTAATCTCTCCTTCGAGGTGTTGAATGCGTTTGACATACCCAATAATTTCGACCCCGGCGACTTGTTTTAAGATTTTCTTGGCGATCGCCCCGGCGGCCACTCGGCCAATGGTTTCCCGCGCCGAAGACCGTCCTCCTCCTTGCCAATTCCGGATACCATACTTGGCATCGTAGGTGGCATCGGCATGGGAGGGGCGATACTTGACCGCCATTTCATCGTAATCCTGGGAACGGGCATCTTGATTTCTGACCAACAGGGCGATCGGTGTGCCGGTGGTTTGTCCTTGGAAGACCCCGGATAAAATTTCGCAGGTATCGCTTTCGTTGCGAGGGGTGGTGATTTTGCTTTGCCCAGGACGACGGCGGTCTAATTCCCGTTGGATTTCAGCCAGATCTAGGGGTAAACGGGGAGGACACCCATCAATAATGACCCCCACGCCGCCCCCATGGGATTCCCCAAAGGTAGTGACGCGAAATAATTGACCAAAGGTGCTACCCATAAATTGCCAAAACCTTGTTCTTCGGAAAACAGCCCTTTATTGTACCCTATTATCAAAAGAATGGGTTTAAGCTCCCGTCCCTTCCAGCAATTCTCCTTATGGAATTTTAAGCCCGATGAAGCGTCTCTTCTTGATATTAAGTCGCAATAGTGATGCTTAAAAGCCTTGTTTCTTCCGTTGAAGCAATGCTGGTTCCCTTGGGGTTGAAGTCAAAATGAGACTTTCTGGGGACAGGGGGCAATCCTAAAAAAAATGGGTTTCAATTGAGACTGAGTCAATACTTGCTCCTGCTAACGGTTAATTCCATGAATCATTTCTTCCTCAAACCATTCGGCCAAATTTTAGATAATGAAACCGTGCTTTATATCCTGAAACGATTAGGGCAAGGCTTATTAACTCTTTTATTGGCTTCTTTGTTAAGTTTTATTATTATTCAATTAGCCCCAGGGAGTTATTTAGATACCCTCAAACAAAATCCTAAAATTTCGCCCGAAACCTTGAAGGAATTAACCCGCCAATTTGGCCTAGACCAACCCTGGTATATTCAATACGGACGTTGGCTTTGGCAAGTGATGACTCAATTTAATTTTGGTAATAGTTTTGTTTATAACCGTTCCGTTGCTTCCCTACTCTTGGAACGGGTTCCGGCAACCCTGCTATTAGCCATTTCTTCGATTATTATTACCTGGGCGATCGCCTTACCCCTAGGCATTATCAGTGCTGTCAAACAAAATACGCGCTTAGACAAAACTCTCCGGGTCATTAGTTACCTAGGACAAGGTTTTCCAAGCTTTATTACCGCCCTGATTCTCCTCATTTTGGCCCAGAATGTTTCCCCCTGGTTGCCCGTTGGGGATATGACCAGTATTGACTATGCCGAATTTTCTCCCCTGGGTAAAGTTGCCGATATTTTATGGCACATGATTCTGCCAACGATCGCCTTAACCATTACCAGTTTTGCCGGTTTACAACGATTAATGCGGGGTCAACTATTAGATGTCTTGCGTCAGGATTATATTCAAACTGCCAGGGCCAAAGGCCTACCCGAAAATCAAGTGATTTATGTCCATGCCCTACGTAATGCCGTTAACCCGTTAATTACCCTCCTGGGATTTGAATTTGCTAGTTTACTGAGTGGGGCTTTCATTGCCGAATTTTTCTTTAATTGGCCAGGTCTAGGCCGGTTAATTTTACAAGCCGTTACGGCCCAGGATCTTTATTTAGTCATGGGCAGTTTAATGATGGGAGCGGCTATGTTAATTATTGGTAACTTATTGGCTGATTTACTCTTAAAATTTGTTGATCCACGCATTAAACTAGCCGATTTAAAATAAAGCCCGGCTTACCGTAAACGACCTGATCGCAGAATACTAATCACTAACCAAAGCCCCAATAAACTGGCGGCGGCAAATAACGTATTCGAGACAATAATCCACTGTTGGGTGTTGGCCCCGGTGGAAATAATCGCGGCCCCCATAATCAGAGATCCAACCACAATACTAAAGGACAGCCGATTCGCCGAAGAATCAATACTGCGCCTCACCGGTTCTAAATCCCGTAACCGTAAATTCCATTGCAAGGTTTCCGACGTTAAACGGTTGAGCAAGACCTCAAATTGTCGCGGGGTTCGCAGAGCAATGGTTTTTAAATCTAAGACCGTTCTTAAACTGGTTTGTAAAGGCGTATTTCCCACCAATTGCAAGCGAAATAAATCGGTCATCAAGGGTTTAATTTCATCAAACACATTCAAATCTTGATTAAACTGCCGCCCCGCCCCTTCTAAATTGGCTAAACATTTAGCATATAAGCCTAAATTACCGGGCACTTTTAAACGATTTTGGCGAGCAATCTGTAAAATTTCATAGACAATTTCACTAAAATTTAATTGGGCTAAGTTCAAATCATAATATTTGCGTAACATTCTCTCGTAATCGAGGGTTAACTGCTCTAAATTGGTTTGATTACGAAATTCGGATAACTCTAGGGTCAACTGGGCGCAACCCTGGGCATCGAGGTCAAAAATAGCCAGCAACATCGAGGTTAAAATTTGCTGAGTGCGGGGATCAATGCGGCCAATCATGCCACAATCAATCAAGGCAATCCGACCATCGGACAGATAAAATAAATTGCCAGGGTGGGGATCCGCATGGAAAAATCCATTAATATACAACTGTTGAAAAAAGACCCGAAACAAGAGGGTAGTAATGGCTCTCTTGCGTTCCTGAAGGCTAATATTACTAGGCGGTAGGGCTAAATTCGCTTGTAAAATCGGTTCCCCGTCTAACCACTCTAAAACCAATAATTTCTCTGAAGTAAATTCCCAATAAACTTTCGGAATGACCAATTGCTTGGGATCAAACCACTGACTTTGGGATAAGTTACGCCTAAGTCGATCCGTATAAAGGGCTTCCTGGGCAAAGTTTAATTCCGCTTGAACCGCCTGGGTAAATTCCTCGGTTAACTTAGTCACGTCATAGGTTTTGCCAAATTCGGTGAGGGAAATTAATTCGGCGATCGCCTTAATTAAGCGAATATCCTGGTCAATAATTTTGCTAATCCCTGGCCGCCGGACTTTAATCGCCACCTCTTCATTGGTGAGTAACATGGCACGATGGATCTGACCAATGGAACCGGCCGCCACCGGCACCGGATTAATCTGAGCAAAAACCTGTTCCAGGGGCTGGGGAAAGGCCTGGCGTAAGCTAGATTCGATCTCCGGCCAGGGAACTGGCGGCACATTGGATTGCAGAGCCGTTAACGCAGAAATATAGTGAGGCGGCAACAGATCCGGACGAGTACTGAGTAACTGTCCTAACTTGACGTAGAACGGCCCCAACTCCACCAAAATATTGCGTAACACTTCGGGCGGCGGAATTTGCGGTTCATCAGCCTTCCCTAATGTCAAAACCCGGCGCATATAGTCCCAGCCATTACCCAGGACGACTTCAATAATCTCTCGTTGTCGGGCACTAGTCTGGGGTAACGCGAACATGGATCTTACAAAATATCTTGGTATTTGTCGCCTGAGTCGCGGAGTTTTTGCAGGATTTGCTTAATCTCCGAGGTTTGTTTTTTCGGTGTTACTAGGGTAACATTGCCATCTCGAACGATCACCATATCCTCTAGCCCAATCGTGACAACCACCTCGTCCCGATCGCTGGTATAAACGATACAATCATTGGAGCGATAATAGACATGATGACCCACATTAATGTTATTGGTCTTATTGTTGTCCGGGGAATGGATGCGCTCTAGGGCCGTCCAATCTCCCAAATCATCCCAGCCAAAGGTCGCTGAAATCAGATAGGCGAGTTGAGTTTTTTCCATCAACACATAGTCAATACTCTTTTTCTCTAACTGGGGATAGGCCTCGACTCCCTGCTCCTCTAATAACGTCATGAGTTCAGGGGCATACTTCCGCAACTCCTGTAAAGCGGTCTCCGCCTGAAAAATGAACATACCGCTATTCCAACAATAGCGAGCCGTTGCCAGAAAAATTTCGGCGGTTTTGCGATCGGGCTTTTCGGTAAAGCGGGTTACATGATAGAGGGGGATTTCCTTATCATCTATCTCCACCGGGCCTAATTCAATATAGCCATAGTGGGGAGACGGTTCGATCGGCTGAATCCCTAGGGTAATAATCCCCCCCGGATTTTGAGCATAATCAACGGCCATCTCGATCGTCGCTTCAAAGACCGATTGGCGAGCAATCCAATGATCTGAGGGGAAAAAGCCCAGCACCGTATCCGGGCCATAGCGTTTTGCAATTTCCAGGGTCGCCCAGGCGATCGCCGGAGCCGTATCCTTACCCATCGGTTCGCAAAGCATATTCTCGGCTTTCAGGTGAGGTAACTGCTCCTGAACCCCAGCGGCTAATTCCTCAGAGGTAATAACCCATAAATTATCCCAGCCACCGGCCAAAGATAATAAGCGATGAGCCGTCTGTTGCAAGAGACTGTTACCCGTACCATCTAAGCAAAGGAATTGCTTAGGAAAGGTTTGACGACTTAGAGGCCAAAAACGTTCTCCTTTACCCCCCGCTAAAATCACAGGAATGAATTGACTTTTTGTTTTAGAGACCATAGAGATATTTAACCAATCAAGAACGAGAGAGGGTGGACAAATCAAGAATCCATAGTTGAAGCGTCGAAAACCGCCAGCCAAGCCTCGGAATCGGAAAAACGCTCAAAACTCTAACGATTTAGGAACGCTAACGAAGGGCAAAACTGCTCATCGAATGTATTGGAGCTATAGACCCAGAAGTTTTACTATCCAATAAAGATTATCATATTGCGCGGAAATTGATGCTTTTTCGTCCAATTTTTCTTTGCTTTTGTCGGTAAATGACAATGATTCCCTGGGAATCACACTTTAGATAGATTTTTAATGCTTTTTAATACTGTAAACCATAAAATCCAAATGTTCTGAGAGTAAAGAATACCCAAGGTCAAAATCGCTAATCAAACCTAAGCAATATCAATATCCAAATATGACTACTTTGATCTACAAACGGTTTTTTTTGAGGGAGATTAGTGAAAATTTTAGTCTATCAAGTTAAGGGAGAGTGAGTTAATGGTGGAAAAAAATGGAGCAAACTGGCTGAATGTAGGGCAATTTCATAGGTTTTATGCTCTCTTTTTAACTATCTTACTAATCTCAAATTCGGTTGATTACCCATAATGCAAAGTATCCTAAAATTCTATGGTCAAAGGATCGCCGTTATGGCCGTTTAACCGGATTCACTATAACTTGATATAACTTAATCAGCAATCTGCTTAAGTAAATACAAGTAAATACACTGATTCTCAAATATTTGTAAGGCAACCCCCAGTAATTTTTTGCCGGCGGCATCAAGACTAGGAAGAAGCCATAACCGAAGGCGATTTCGCAAAAATCATCCGTCCTGCGGAGGTTTGCAACGCTGAAGTGACAATGACTCGTAATTCTGACCCCACATAATTCCGTCCTTCTTCCACGACCACCATCGTCCCGTCTTCTAGATAGCCAATTCCCTGGGCGGGTTCTTTGCCCTGTTTGAGAATTTTTAAATCAAGAGTATCCCCCGGTAAATAAATAGGACGAATGGCCTGGGCTAGGTCATTGACATTTAAAATCGCCACTTTTTGCAGATTGGCCACTTTGCTTAAGTTGTAATCATTCGTGAGGAGAATCCCATTAATCTCTAAAGCTAAATGGACTAGCTTGGCATCCACTGTATTAATTTCTTCGTAGTCGGCGGAATGAATGACGATGCGATCGGGAAAACTGTCTTGCATACTGCCCAAAATATCGAGGCCACGACGACCCCTGACCCGTTTTTGGTCGTTACTGGCATCGGCTAATTGCTGGAGTTCCCCTAGGACAAACTGAGGAATAATGATTTGACCTTCGATGAAGCCGGTGGCTAATAAGGGTTCAATCCGACCGTCAATAATGGCACTGGTGTCTAAAATTTTCGGGGCGATCGCCTGGAGGGTTCCTTCGGCAACGAGGAGGGTTTCAATACTATTGGGATTGATTAAGCGTAGAAAAGTTCGTCCGTGAGTATCCGCCAAACTAATGCCCAAAAAGGCAAACATGACACTGCCTAGAATGGCCAGGGTGGGTTTCAGAAAGGAAAATTCTCCCGGAATCGGCAGAAGAAAAATGGGAGCCAACATCAAATTGGCAATTAATAACCCAATGACTAACCCCACCGCCCTGGTCAAGATAATTTCAATGGGAGTTTGGCGAATTTGTTTTTCTAAACGACGGTAGGAAGTCTGGGCCACCAAGCCGATCGCCAGCCCTAGAATCGAAGTAAATCCTGCCGCCAACCAACGCAAGGCCTCAATATTGGAGATTTGCACCCGCACGGTATCCGGCAAGAGATCCACTACATCAAAGCCGACCCCCGCCAGGGCAAAGATAAAAAGTAAGACAATAATGGTATCCAACATAGGTGCGATCAGAGAGATGGGGGCTTGGGTTATCGTCTAGGGCCAACCAATTTTGGTTTCAGGCGGGAGGTTTGAATAACACTTCAAGAAAAGAATAGCCTTATCATTATAGCTATCCACTCTTCATCTTACTCTGAGATTTTTCGTCAACGCACCTAATCGCGGAATAACGAAGTATAATGGGGTGAAACGAGGTAAATCAAATGAAGTACCTAACCCCAACTCAAGTCTATCAAAAATATGGTTATCACCCAAGAACGACATCAGATTGG
>JACCDQ010662852.1_pt1 | contig 14172 bp, 13 predicted proteins | sample 7446031 | NCBI WGS metagenome assembly JACCDQ01 (sample SAMN15323442, study PRJNA562643) | freshwater metagenome | isolation source: river surface water | place: USA:Blue River Watershed | collected 2017-08-17 | reverse complement strand
GAATTGACAGGAACGCCTAACTTTTGCTAACGCAAAATATGGCAACCTGCAGCGAAGTTTCCTTCGAGCTGTTTTCTTAAACAGAAGGAAAAACGTCCAACGACTAGGTTCTGAGTTAGCTCAACAATAATGAACCCATGAGCGCCCGACGTTTTGCAAGCAAAAGCATAACGAAGAAATAGTCTGAACTTTATGGAAACATAAAGAAGCTAAAGATAAAGAGCTTTGGCGATAACAAAATGGAGTATTATGTGCGTGAGCGTCGTGTGGTTCGTGCAGAAATCACCGTCGAGCGTGTGGTTAACTTGGTTGGCCTTGGTGCCACCGGCCTAATTGGTTCTGGCTCAATGATCACCGACATTCTTTCCTGATTAGGGAAAGTAATAATGGAGGTGCTCCCATGGCTATCTTAAGACCGATTACAAAGGCCCAATATGAGGTGTCCTTTGTGGCTCCTGGAGGGCCAACGTTAATCGCCACGTTTACTAAATTCAGTGGAATCAAAGATTCCTCGGATGATAGCACCTATGCCAATGGGACAGGAAATAGGATCTTCAAAATTACGGGACCCAGAACGGTTGACAATGTCACCCTGACTGCGCCCTACGACCCTACAATTTTCAAGCAATTGGAAATCTACTGGTTGCAGTATAATTGCGAAGACATCACTATCACTGTCACCCCTAAAGACTGTGTAGGAAACGGATCAGCCCCTGCAGGTGGCCAGTACACCATGTATGGATGCAGATTCCTCTCGATCAATACCGCAGATGTAGACCGTGAAAGCGGCGACGTCCAGGAAATTGAGGTAGAGTTCACTGTCAACACTTGGGATAGAACGTAATTCCTAGAGAATTACTGCTATTTATATCAGGCCCTAACTTCGGTTGGGGTCTTTTTTTTTATGACCGGGTGTATAATATGTTAGGGGTAAAAGCAAATAGAATAATGAAATTTCTCGCAATATGGCAAAGACAACATTTAGTTCAGGTGTCGTTGTTACAAGTGAATGGTTAAATGGGTTCAAACAAATTTATTTTGACGGGCAAAATCTCGATCATCATTACAACCCACTGGGATTAGAATCTTTAGTTTTGAGAGGCCCTAACGGCTTAGACTCTCGCTATGTAACCTTAGGCACTGAGCAACCAAACATGTCAAGTGCTGGGGCATTTATATCCGGCTCCCCCATATCTGGAAACAAGGTTGTTACAGGTTTATGGTCCTTTGGCTATAACCCAGAGGAAAACCCTGACATCGAGCAAAGTCTTGATTCTGCACCAACAAGTTATTTAACTAATCTTAAGTACGACTTTGCTAATGGTGTGCCTGAACCATCATTTTCTCAAAAATACAGCGCCTTAAGCGATGAGGATTTGGTAACTAAAAAAGTTCTTGCAGACCAATTTTTTGTCTTGACAATTGATAACGGAACATACTGAGTAACCCGATATGCCTAGATACGCCCCTTTGCCATCAGTTAGCATAGACCCTAGAAATGAAACTAATTTGGTGCAACAAGCCGCTCAAGTTGTTTATGAAGCGTCTAATCGAACCTTAAATGACTTCAGTGCAGGTAATCCCTTAGCAGTATTATTGGAGGGTCAAGCCTTTGCCCAGGGGGAATTGCTATTCTGGGCAAACCAGCTACCTGATAAAATTCTGCTTGAGTGGATAGGCCCATTCCTTGGCGCAATGAGAAGGCTAGGCACACCGGCAGTGGCTCAAGTCTTCGTAACTATTAACCCCCAGACCACAGCCACATTCATCCCCAGCGGTACATCTTTTACCACAAACTCCCAGCTTTCCGGGGGTCAAAGCTACGAATTTATCTCTTACGAAGACATTACAATTCCTGCAGGGGAAACTGTTGGAAAAATACCAGTTTATTCTAAATTTGTAGGAAATGCCTATAATGTTCCTGCTAATTCTATAACAGGGTCATCAGGGTTAAATCAAATTGCGATATCAGTTACCAACCCCAAAGCCGCTGTCGGTGGTAGCGAAGTAGAAACTTATCAGCAAGTTAGGGAAAGATTTTTCACCTTAATTCGCAGAAGAAACCTGGTAAGCGAAACAGATTGGCAAGATTTCTTTACAGACTTGTATGGGGTAGGTACCATCACTTCTGTGCAACCTAATCGCTCTAGCAAGTTCGCATATAATTATGACAATGATTATGTAAGACCTAATGGCCAAGTTTCTTTCTTTGTTTTAGGTCCTAACGGGACGGAGCTTACAGATATTCAACTAACTAACGGACAAAACGCTATAAACTTCCTAGTACCCATAGAAAACCAAGGTCATCTTTACCCGATAACTCTAAGTGAAGTTCAATACAACCTGACTTTGGAAGTCAACCCTAATGGCTCCTATGGAAGTGATTTTAGGCAAAGTTCCTTAAATTTTAGAAATATTCTGTTTCAGGTTCTTGTTCCTGGCACCACCTTTCCTGTAACAATCAATCCTACTGTCAGTGACATAGATGCTGCCTTTTACTCCTATTTCACTTCAGACTTGAGGTTTATAGACCCTAGAATCATATCTTCATCCGCCTACAATACGCCTAACTCTCTAGGGATAAATTCCGCTACATACAGCAAAATCTACGACTTTATCCCCAGCAATTTTCTAATAAATCAGTATGACCTTATAAGGGTTGATTCCCCCAACCCGGCCTTCTACCCTGCTCTAACGGGCTTCACTCCATACTCTGCAGATAAGTTCGATCAAACCGTTTACGGCAATTTGCAACTAAAACAGATCAAGAATCTTTCTGCAGGGTCGTTTGAGCTTGGTGACATAGTTTACTATGATGGTTCTGCCAACCTTTCTCAGAAAGGTCTTCACGTCGTTCTGGAGAACATCACAATCCCAGACTCATCTAGCCTATTACAATATATAACCGCTGGTAAAATTTCTGACGTTAAAACTTACAGTCCATGGTCGGTAGGTAACTCTTATGTGTATTCAGATGGTGATACAATTGACCCAGATATTGTAGAGTTTATTTACGAAAATGGGGATTTTATACCCGCTACCCCAAGTAATGTACCTCTAAACAATAGGCCGGGGGCATTGGTATGGTTAGTTAGTAATAATTTCACACTGTCTCCACCTACGAATAATGTGACAGGTGCTCAAGCGTCATTCAAGCTGGGGATTGCTACAGTTCCTCAAGAACTTATACCTGAAACATCCTACTCTGCTGGTATATGGGTGTATACTCCCCAGGTGGGAAGTGGCCCTAACCAGGAAATTGACAGCAATTACTATTATGTAGACATAACCAAAGGCGTGGTTCTAAAATATGCCTATGTGGTCTCATCTTTTACCTATAACCCTGGCACAGAGAAAGTAAGCGACTACTTTGATCGTTTGGTGGAAGAAGGTGTTTTGAAAGAAGTTGTTGCTTTCGATGGTAACAATGGGCTTCCCATATACAAATATAAACCTAGATTTAAGGTTGGGCAATATCTTGAGTACAGGGATTCCAGTAATTCTGAACCCAATTATTACATAGCTTCCCAGTTCTTCACTCCAGATTCTGCCAACATCCAAGAGCTTATAGATAAAGATGTGGTAATTAGCTTGACACCTACCCCTGAGCTTAAATCACAATTTTCCTCTGAACTACCTAAGGGTTTTTCAGGTCAGCTCGGTAAACTAACCATTTCCTATGCAGGAGAAGGGTATGTTGATGGTGCCTATACGAACGTTCCGTTATTAGGGGGAGATGGCATATCCGGAACGGCAAATATCACGGTTTACGAAGGCTCTATTTCCTTTATTGTTGCTAATAATAGGGGTCAAGAGTATAGAGTTGGAGATATTTTAACTGTAGATAATTCTGACCTAGGTGGGACTGGTATTGACCTTCAAATTTCTGTGTCAAGTATCTACCCGCCTACTGAAAACCCTCTCACAATTCCTACAAGAATGTTCACATTCTTCAAGGGAGATACTACTTTCTTCAGGAACGGAAGCGAGGTTCGTCAATATGTCGCTACATCCTCCGTTACACCTATATTTGACTTTGAGGTCTACTACAACAATAAAGTTTTCATAGAATCTGCAGAATTTGACTTTAACTCCTCCTATGAATACTCGGTGCCTTACAACAACCCTGATTATGCTAACTATGCCGAGGACATCATTGTGGATGACAATGGCAGCAGTTTCTACAGGGTGATGAGAGCATTTAGTCCATTGGCTAACGTGACTGGTTTTAACGGTTTAACACAAGCAAATAGTAGTAGATACGAAGAATATGCGGGCAACCTGCTTAAGATCGTAACAGGGTATGTATGCGAAGAGCCCGTCCTTCCACAATTTGGGCAGGAAACCTCATCTATAAAACTAGGAAATTGTCAAATAACAATTGTACCAAAAAGTTCCAATATCGTAAATGAATCCAAACAGAACCTGGTGTACATATGGGAAAACACGGAATCCTCTTTAGAGACTCCCGTATTATCGTGGTACTCAGGAACTCCTAGCAATTTAACCCCTCCTAAATATGGGGAAAATACATTAGCCCTATAAATAGATAGAAAAGATGTCTCAGTTTCTTAATCCTTTAAACGGTGGCAGAGAAGAAATCGTTATAAATAATGCTCAGGTTCCTGGGATATTCTTTTCTAAACAGTACACCGTCGCCAAAAAGCTGGAACCTATCCCTACCGAGTGGTTAGTGGGAAGAAGGCCCATATACGACCGTCTTCCAGCGGCTTCTGAAAGATACAAGCTAGACTTTGGACTTGATGATAATACGGCTTACCCTTACATCCCTATTGGCCAGGGGTACACCGGCCCAACCTCAATGGTTGTCCAAACTTCTGGGGAAAACAAATATTTAACCATACAAAGCGGCAACATTGTATGGAAATACGGCACAATTCCAACGGATCCCGTTCTAATAGACATTGAGTTAGTAGGGATGGGAAGTGCTAATTACCTGATAGCCTATCAGCTTTACTATGACGATTCCCCCATCGAAGCTCAATATGATGTGTCGGACTTCTCTCTGTCTGGCTTTAGAATGGACATTAGAAGTGGCACAGATGATATAGACGGATGGAGATATACTCCACAATACGCATTTCAAGGGGATTCAAGCCTTTATTGGTCTAACTACGATCCTGCATTCTTATCGTATACGGAAGATGCTTATTTAAGCTGGCAGTTACCCTTACCGTGTTCCTTAACTAAAATAGTCCTTAGATGTCCCGCTAACACTACTTACACAGGTACAGCCACTCTCTATTACATGACTTGTTCGGATGAAGTTTCCGGGGAATTTTGCGAAAATCCTGTTTGGACTTTCTCAGAAACAACAGAAGTTTCCATTTCCAATAATGAGCAATTCTATGAGTTTACATTAGAAAGCCCAACACTGTGTAAAGGGTGGAAAGTAGAATGGTCTGACCCTAAAGTTTCCATAAGAGATGTTGCTGTGTCAGGTACTGTCACCCTGAAAAAGAAACCCGCCACAATGACAACCAATTATGCCCTTGTCGCTTATCCCGCTAATTCAGTCCCTAGTAAGTTTACAAACAGTTTAGGAGAAGAATTACCTCTAGTGTTATGCAAACTTGCATATGTTGACATAAACTCTAGTTTCACTGTGACTAAAATTCAGGATATTAGAGAGGTTGTTTTTAACAATTACGAACCAATTACAGAGTGGCTCACTCGCCCCTGGGATGGTAACCTCATGAACTTGTTTGACCAATTTTCTAACTATGCAGAATATTGGATGAGTCCCGTAACCTCTATGAACAATGAGTATTCCAAACTTGAAGAAGTTGGGGTAGAGGTTAATTATGAAGGGTGCTCCTCTAACCCATATAAACAAATCTGATTGTCTACCCCCCTAATTAAAAAAAAATGACAATTTACTCTCCTAAGTTTGATGTAAATAACTTTGAGTTGAGGGGGGAGGTAGATAAATACCTCACTCAAGATCAATTTGGGGCAGCATTAGATGCTGAATACAGGGTTCCAAGTCAAATGGATTGGCTGGGACAGCTCCTGGGATGGAGCGGTACTAACTACTGGACAGCTTTATCGGCAACAGTTGATCAGAAAAGGCAGCTCTTGTCCGGGTCATTTGGGGTGTATAACGGATACATTTACCCAGAGATTGTAGAAATAAGAAACTGGGATAACACCGTAGTAGTAAAAAATAATCCCTACATAAAAGCAGGGCAGGTATTTACCTTAGCTGATTCTGAGTATGTTCTTCAGGGGGCTACTCTTAAGGGGGAAAACCTAGAACTTAACTTCGGTGTATTGCCTGAACAGTTCTACACAGACATAGCCACTACGAGTCAACTTAAAGTCACCGCTGTAGATGCTATTCCAGCCCCATTCAGACGACCTTTAGCAGGAGCTTCTGCAGATAGGTCATTCACTTGTGGCATAGGGGGGGAATCGATAACCCTATACCCACAGTATGATACTGGGAAGACCTTGCCCTACGTGTTTAACACTTTTTATACAAGGTCTAGGTACTATTTTGACCTCCCAGTTGTATTATTTATATCAGAAGGTTACTATCTAACGCCCCAATATAATTTCACCAATGAGCTATGGTTCATAGACATCCCATGTCAGTTAGAACAAATAAATGCGGGACTCTCTGCTAGACTGGAATATGGGGACTCTTTCTTAGTTGTTAGTATTAAGCAATGGGAAGATCCGTCGGACTGGCTAAATAGTGATACTATAAGATATTTTTTAGGAGATTGGGGAAATAAAGGAGGTTTCCTACCCTACCACCATGTTTTTGACTCCTTATCTTTGCATGGATTTGATGAAAAAAAGTCTATTTTGTTAGAACCTGTAGAGAGGGAAATTGGCTTCGACGACCTGTTAAACTTTGTATATCAACAGAAGGTTGACGTAGACCAAACCCCCCCTCCAATTGATAAGCCATTTCAGACATGGTGGGATTCTGTAAATAATAAATTCTCAGTCTACCTGGACGATCCTGTAAATTGTGGCCCATGGATTCAATCCTACTACCCCGAAGGTTTGGATGAAGAAGTAATCCCTGATTTGACTTTCTCAAACGTGGTTTCTTTCAGATCCTACACGGAGGATTTCCCAGAAGGGGTTATAGTTTTAATTCTTGATGCTTCAAACTTAGGATCCATTGACAACATCCTTGGGGTGACTCAAACCCTTACATCTCCGGCCAGTGCCACCCTTTATAAGCCTAAGAACATGGTAGGTTGGGTAGCTTTAGATTTCACCTATGACGATGAAAATTCATTCAATGCGGATGCCCTATCTCTACCTACAGAAGTAAAAATTATTATCCAGGATTCTAGTGGTTTGTCAGGAGTAGGGGCCAACTACCAAGTGAACAACCTTAAGTTTACAATTAGCGATCCATACCCTACCAATTTGATGAGGTATTCTGTCAATGGGGCGTGGTATCTCTCCCCACCAAACACCCTTAAATATATTGGTAATACAAGATTATACGAAAGTTCGCTAAACTTTGAATTTCCTGTAAATGGGGAAATGCAATGGGATTTTTCGGAACCTGATGTTAACACTCGTACAGCATCGATATTCTTGTATACGGACTGGGAGTACAATGCACTCCTTGAAGAGTGGGAAATGGTTGGCGATTGGTTTGATGTTAATACAGGGGAAATAAGTCCTTCAGAACCTCCGCAAGTTGTGAATTATGGGACGGTTCTTGTTTATTGTGGCGGTAACCTTGTCACCGAGGGAGAAACTTTCCTATCGGAAACTTTCCAGTTTTCTTACACCACAGATAATGCAACTGGAAAATTTACTTTTAACTATACCCCAAATGGGTACGAAGGGTCTGTAGTATTTCCAAGAATCACGATATCAGACTCATTAACAGCTTCTTACACATTTGACATTTCCGATATGATCTTTAGCGGTTTGAAATATTATGCTAGCCCCAACGTTGCTGACAGTGAAACTCTGTTAAGGGTGTGGAAAAGTGCTACGTTATATTGTATAGATAACGTTAAAGATCAAACAATATCTAGCTTTCCTAATGCCTTAGTAGCAGACTTAAACACAGGGCCATCCGACCCTAATTGGGAAAGATATTTTATCAGACTCCCTCCCTCCTTTCAAAGAAATGGGGGAGATTGGCAAAAGGTTAATTTAATTTGTCAAAACTTCGGGTACTGGGGCTCCTCAATTTTGCCGGAGGATATGTCTTGCCCATCTATGGGAGAAAAACCCAACATTTATGAAGAGATAATAACGCAAAAGGTAAAACATAGACCTTCAAATTATGTTTATAGTGAGCCATACTTCTATTCTGCCTATGTGCCTGAGTTTGGTTATCCTGAAGACTATGGTAATGCTATGGTTATTCCTGTCCCCGACATCATAGTCGATAGTTTCATAGAGGGTAAGATAATGAAGTATGACCCTTTACATGAAAGGAAAGTGGACACAGATTCCAGAATCGGTAAAGGTTATGGAGAATGGGCGGGCGATTATTATAGGGTGAGCGACTGTTCTTTTCTGAACGGTCATTTAGTCAACGATATTAATCTAGAGAATGTCGAGGGAATTACCCCGCCAATATGGGATTCCAGTATTTACAAGTTACCAAATACCTGTATAATTAATAAGGAATCTAGTAAAGTAGATGCTAACCACTTCAAAGTAAATTACGCATTTTTTATCGCAGACTTATCTGCAGCCGAGGAGGCTGTGTTCGATTTTAACTAAATTCTAAAAATCATGGCTAGAAGAAAAATTACACCATCCGCAAGCGTCCCCTCAGAGTTGATTATTGATTCCGTAGAACCTTCGGATAACATTGCAGAGGGGGTAGTTGAAGAGTCGGCTAACGAAGTTGAAGGCATTTTACCAGCCGATTCTGAGGAACAGCTACCACAGGTTGTAGAGGAAACTATTGCAGAAATTGCAGAAATTGCAGAAATTGCAGAGGAACTGCCGCAACCTACAGAAGAAGCTGTTGTAGAAATGGTTAATGAAGTTGAAGAGATTTTTCCAGACATTGAGGATGAACTCCCACAACCTATAGAAGAAGCTGTTGCAGAAATTACTAACGAAACTGAGAGTGTTTCGCTAGATACTGTGGAGGAACCTTTACAACCTACTCAGAGGGAGGTTAGACCGGTTGTCAAAGCACCTATCAAAAAATCCAAAACTAAACCTAAGCAATTACCAAGAAAAATAGAGGAAAGAAGGTCAAGAAACAAATTGAAATTCGTTAGGTAATTATGGGAACCCCGAGTATTTATACAAATCCGTGGATTAGACAACAGGCCAAGATGCTCAATGCCATGGAATCTTGGGCCAAGTTTTCTGGCTTGCCTAAGGGCACCGCCCGTGCGACTGTCATTGACGTCAACGACCCTGAAAATAGAGGAAGGGTTAGGGTCTTGTTTGACGCCTTTAATGGGATCGACATCCCTCAAAAGGAAGGGGCTGGAGTTTATTCTGAGTCGAGGAATGACTACGACTATCAAGAATATGTCTCCCATTGGATTGATACATCTCCCGCTTTCGAGGGTAAGCAACCTCCCGGATTAGTTGGTAAGCGGGTCAATGTTGTCTTATCTAATAGTCAGTATTCTTATGCAATTTTGCAAGATGTTTTAAACGACCCAGATCTTTTAACTGACTCATCTAAGGAGCTTCTTAAAAGCCCCAATAATAGCACGATGACTAGACTGCCAGTTTATCCAGCAGGGGAACTACCATTGCCCACTGCTAGGAACATTGGTTGTATGGTTATTGAGGAAGGCGGGCCAATGAATTCAGATTGGACTTGCGTCTGTCTTAAGAGGGATGGCAAATACATTTGGGTGAGGCATAGTGATTTGGCGCATGGTCACGCAGGTGGAAATGATGTTATTGGTCAAGTTAATTCTGGTGGTTACAAACCGGGACCTGGACAAGTTCCTTCCATTTGGGATCATGTTTTTGTCACAAGTGGTCAGGAGATGACCAAATACTCAGCCTTTGGAACAGGGTATAGGGGTAATCCATGGAATGCAGGGGCAGAATGGTCACCCCCACCCTTGGGTGTAGACGGTGACGGGAATAAGATAGAAAAGTTGCCTATAAAAGCTGGGGAACTATTCGATCAGGTTAAGGCATTAGAGTTCAACCGATCAACCACCGGATTTATAGATTCAATCACGGGGGGATTTATTCCTACCTATGCACCTGAGATTTCAGCGGCGGTAGAGTCTATCCCTGGGGTAAATTTTCTTGGTAAAGCTATTGACAAGTCTCAAAAGCTATTGGCCGTAGGTCAAGATATTGCTCAGCTTGCTCAAAATGGTGAGGGCCTGACTCAGGTTGCAACAGATTTTGTAAAAGATACAGCAGAAGCTACGTTTTCTACAGCTATAAACCAAGCTACGCAGGCTGGCCTTGACTCATTACAAAACCCTGAAGGCTTTATAAAAACTACTTACAATAGTATAACTGCAAGCCTAGCAAGCGGCGTTAGAAACATAATAGGACTTTAATAACATGGGACTTTTTACTGTAGACTACGACCCCGGCTTCCCAAACATTCCAGGTTTTGGACAAAGTGTTACTAATCCTTTAGCTCCAGTTTATTATGAAGCTCTTGGCATTGTAAAAGACTTGTCTGTTTACGATTCAATATATGCAACAAGGTCTATTAACGCCGGTAGATCTTTTAACGTCGGAGATACCACTATAGACCTAGATAGAGCTAAAATTTCTGTCCCTACAACATTCCTGGAAAACGTAGAGATAGAAAAGGACTTGAAAGTTTTAGACATAACTTATACTAGAAGATTATTTGTTAATGGCAGGGAATACAGACCTACCCGCATAGTGGCTGATAACGGAACGTTCACTGTATTAGCAAGAGTTTAACATGGCTATAAGAAGACCTTCAGTTTACTCTAATCGGGATTTTGTATTTCAGGACTTTCTTTATCTTGAAGACGAAACTCAAGAACTTAGATATGTCGAGGCAAAGTATGATGGGTACAAGTATGAGCTTGTAGGTGAGACTTTTGACTACCCTGTACCAGACTTACACGGCGGTAGTGTGGTAGCAAGGTTGGATTACACAATTGAGGGTAAGTTAATAACAATAGACCATTGGGAGGTTTATTGGAGAGATGAGTGGCCGCTTAGGTTAGCCGTTCAGTTTTTGACAAATTGTTTATACTCTAGAGGGCAAGGTTATACAGTGAGAGTGAGGAAAGAGGCGGAGCCGTTCTGGGTATCTGAATGGTTTAGACCTCTTACTAATGACCCTTCAGATTATCTGATTAAGCAGGACACAGTGTAATGGCAATTCCTAAAATTAAAGAAGCTATTTTAACTAATCCAAATACAGTTATGCTGTATTTTGACAACCCTTTAGACAACAGGGTTGCTGTCCCAGTGGTTTCCTTTACCGTAAACTATGGTCAGTTCGGTGTAGAGACTGTAAACTATGCATCTGATACGATGGTTTCCCTTGGGGTGGACTCTGACCTATCCCCATGGGATGAAATCTTCGTTACTTATGAACCACCCACAGACATCTCCCTCTGTATGAGGGGACCCGTCCCTCCCACTGCTGATGATGTTGTCAAAAAGAGAAACGCAGTTAGATCTTTTTATAGGTTCAATGTTTCCAATTCCTTAGCGTCAAACGAAAGGACAGATGGCACTAGAAAAAATAGTAATTTAGGAGAGACTATCGGAGGGTATGGATATCCATATCAGAGTCGAAACTCTAATCCCAAGAATGCGAGCGCCGACGATTTTATCGTGGTTTATGGCTTAAAAGAAGCTATCCAGCTCACCAATATCGATGATGCCAGTGCTACCTCTGTCAATATGGCAAAGTTGCAAATGGCCATCGAAGATGCCAACGCCTTGATAGATTCATACATTGAACAGTCGGGTAAAGCCGGACGTGTTCTTATGACTAGTAACAGAAGGAGAACGGCTTTAATCATTGCCCGTTACTACCTTGACACTATTCGCCGCAGAGAAGATGTCTATAAGGATTATGTAGAGTGCCTCAAACAGCTTGATGCAGAGAGGCAAATGACTGCTATCAGAGCTGGTCATGGTGATTCTGCTATTGATACAAAGCGGGGCATTATGCGCTCTTGGCGCATCCCTCAGAGATACAATGCTGTGTCGGGAAAGGGTTTTTCAGGGTGGAATTCAGATATGGGCGGAGACCAATCCCCAGATTTCCGTATCGGGTTCGGTGCCACCGGGCAAAATGCACAGGCCCCTAACTGGTTAAGTCCTAGAGATTACGAAGATTTAGGTGGCACCCTTCTTATCACAGAACCTGATGATGCAGGTGGTTTATATACCAATGGCTCAGATGTATCGTTCCCTTGACTTGAAAGGGTAAAATTGAAGAAACAACTTATATAGAGGGGGTTTAAATTGGAATTGTCAAGTATTGTCAGAATAGAGCAATTTCTGTGCGACTCTTTAATTGCTTCACCTTTGATACCCCTCAGTGTCAACATTCTCCGTTTGGCAGATGCTGCTCAAAACGAAGGCATTGTGACTCAGACAAATAATATCGTTGTTAGATATACAAATTCCTCAACAGTGGTTAAAAACAGGGTTCCTCTTGTCTATGAGGAAACCATGTATTTTGAGTTGAATTTTTCTTGCCAAAACTACTTATCTAGTTCAGGGCATGACTTTGCAACGCAGTTACTGATGGCGGCCAAAATAACCCTATCCGGGGCTGTTCCATCAGGGGCTTTTATACAGGCGATCGAGCCGTTCCATTGCACATCCTCTCAATTTACCGGATTAACTCCCCAATCTCAATACACTTACACTCAGACTTACTCATTGGTGACGGAAGAGGTTCTTCCTTACATAGCTTTAGATCCCTGCGTGCAAAGGGGGGACTGTAGACAAATTTTTCCGTCGCAAAATGTTGAAACATCATTGCCTCTAGCGGGAATTGTAGATGAGAGTACAGGGGATATTTATGTTCCGTGGTATCCAGGAACCAATGAAATCGAGGCTGCTTTTACAACTGCATTAGGGGTTAGGTGGAGCGATGAACTTACACAATCAGGGGACTGGGTTTATGTTTGTGCTCCTGATGAAGTTTTCATCGAAGACCCACTGAATCAACCAATCTGTCTACTTAGTAACAATAGTTTTACAGAAGATGGGAGACTTGTGGTTACCATTTGGGATGAAAATTGTGAAAATCCTATAACGGAAGTTTTTTATGAGAGAACCGGGAAGAAACTGGTCAGGTATGCCCTGGAGTTATGGAGAAACACCCTTAAAGGTGCTGAAACAGGTACCATAGCAGCTGATAGTGTTTTGGATGCTTCCTTCACTTCCAGGTTCACGGTAGGGGAGTTTGCCGTAGTTACAGGAGCTGTCCAAAGGTTATACACAGACCCATTTAACCCGGATTCTTCATCAGATCAAACTTTAACAGGTGGTACTTTAATCGGGGTAACTTTGGGAACTTTTGTGCAAACCCCTGCAGGGAGATTTTACTTTGTCGCTCGTTCACCTCAGGGTAAAGGTTGGATATTAAAGGATGGTTTTGAAATCGCCTCTATTAACTCTCTATTTAAACTCGGTTGTCTGCCTTGTGAGGGAGGCCCCAATCCTCCACCTCTCTGCTAATTGCAATGACAACTCCTCAAATTCTTTGGAACCAATACCATCAAGCTGTCAAGAATAAAGACCATCAGCTTGCTAAGATTATTTTATCTAAGATACAGAATTTTAAGCACTACCCAAGTAGCGGTGGTGGATGTGGTTCCTGTCGCAGAAAGTTCTAAGATTTTTCAAAAAATAGTTAACCCTATACCCTATATCAACATGAATGATGTGAATGAAAAGATTTTAAGGCAAAAAGAGGCCTTAGCTGCAAAAGCGCTTCAGGTGGCAGAGGATTCCTTGGAATTACTACAGGAGCAACTTGACCAATGTAACACCAGAGATTTGGTCAGTGTGTTTAACTCTTCGGTAAAGGCTCATAGAGAGATTGTTTCCGACATTATTTCCTTAAACGAGCTAGAGACAAAAGAAGAGCAACAGTTGGCAAAAGATTATGAGTCTAAAGTTCAATCCCTTTTGAAAAAAGTGAATCCAAAAGAGGATAAACAATGAATGAATCGCCATCGGTAAATCACGTATCAG
>JACCDQ010943912.1_pt1 | contig 14178 bp, 11 predicted proteins | sample 7446031 | NCBI WGS metagenome assembly JACCDQ01 (sample SAMN15323442, study PRJNA562643) | freshwater metagenome | isolation source: river surface water | place: USA:Blue River Watershed | collected 2017-08-17 | reverse complement strand
GGCGGCGTGCATTTCATGCTGCAGGTGGATATGCAGGCCGCACTGTCCAAACGTGCGGAATCGCTCTCGGGTGACGTACGCACCAGTCTGAGAGAAAAAAACATCCGCCATAGCGGTATCAACCGCAACGCGCAGACCGTCGAGGTGCGCTTTCGTGATGCCGACACCTTGAACGCGGCCAAGGCGATTTTCCAGGACCAGTTTACCGACCTGCAAACGGTTGATGCGGCCGATGGTACCGAGTTCAAGCTGACGGCGTCGATCAAGCCTGAAGCCGCCCGTCGCATCCAGGACCAGGCCCTCAAGCAGAACATCACAACCTTGCACAACCGCATCAACGAATTGGGCGTGGCAGAGCCGGTGATCCAGCAGCAAGGGTTGGACCGCATCGTGGTGCAGTTGCCGGGGGTGCAGGATACCGCCAAAGCCAAGGACATTCTGGGTCGCACGGCCACACTGGAAGTGCGCATGGTCGATGAAAGCACCGAGGCCCGAGCAGCCGAAGCGGGCAGCGGGATGGTGCCGTTCGGGTCGGAGCGTTATCTGGAACGCAATGGCCAGCCGGTTATTGTCAAAAAGCAAGTGATCCTGACGGGTGAGAACCTGACCGATGCGCAACCTGGCTTTGACAGCCAGACGCAGGAGCCCACAGTCAACCTGAATCTGGATGCCAAGGGAACCCGCATTTTTCGTGACGTGACGCGTGAAAACGTGGGCAAGCGCATGGCCATCCTGCTGTTTGAAAAAGGCAAGGGCGAGGTGGTCACAGCACCCGTGATCCGGACCGAGATCGGTGGCGGCCGGGTGCAAATCTCGGGCCGCATGACCACCGTGGAAGCCAACGACACGGCCTTGCTGCTGCGCGCCGGTTCATTGGCGGCGCCGATGGAAATCATCGAGGAAACCACTATTGGCCCGAGTCTGGGCGCTGAGAATATTGCCAAGGGCTTTCACAGCGTGGCCTGGGGTTTTGTTGCGGTGAGTGTCTTCATGTGCCTGTATTACATGTTGTTCGGCGTATTTTCCAGCGTGGCCCTGGCCTTCAACCTGTTGCTCCTGGTGGCGGTGCTGTCGATGCTGCAAGCCACGTTGACACTGCCAGGCATGGCCGCCATGGCGCTGGTGCTGGGCATGGCGATTGACTCCAATGTGTTGATCAATGAGCGCATCCGCGAAGAGTTGCGCAACGGTGCCTCGGCGCAGGCAGCTATTCATACGGGTTACGACCGCGCTTGGGCCACTATTTTTGACTCCAATATCACCACTCTGATCGCTGGTCTGGCGCTACTGGCGTTCGGTTCTGGTCCGGTGCGAGGTTTTGCGGTGGTGCACTGCCTCGGGATCATGACCAGCATGTTCTCGGGCGTATTTTTCTCGCGGGGTCTGGTCAACTTCTGGTATGGTCGTCAAAACCGCCTCAAAGCTGTATCGATCGGTACCATCTGGCGCCCTGACTCGGGCCCAGCACTCAAGGCCGAATAGGAGACAAGACCATGGAATTTTTTCGGATCAAGCGTGACATTCCGTTCATGCGTCACGCGCTGGTGTTCAACCTGGTCTCCGGCCTGACCTTTTTGGCTGCGGTGTTTTTCCTGTTTTCGCGTGGCTTGCATTTGTCAGTCGAATTCACGGGCGGCACCCTCCTTGAGGTGACTTATTCGCAACCTGCCGACCTGAGCGTTGTGCGCGATACCGTGGCCAAGCTTGGCTTTGCCGATGTACAGGTGCAGAACTTTGGCACCGCACGTGATGTGCTGATTCGGCTGCCGGCCCAAAAGGGTGTCAGTTCAGCCCAGCAAGGCAATCAGGTGATGACGGCCCTGAAAGAACGGGACGCATCCGCCACCATGCGCCGTACGGAGTTTGTCGGCCCGCAGGTCGGTGATGAATTGGCTGCCGACGGCCTCAAGGCGCTGGCCTTTGTGGTGATCGGCATCATGATTTATCTGGCAGTGCGTTTTGAGTGGAAGTTTGCCGTTGCGGCCATCATCGCCAACATGCACGACGTGATCATCATTTTGGGCTTCTTTGCTTTCTTCCAGTGGGAGTTCTCGCTGCCCGTGCTGGCGGCGGTGCTGGCCGTGCTGGGCTACTCGGTGAATGAATCGGTGGTGATCTTTGACCGGATTCGCGAGAACTTTCGGCGTTATCGCAAGATGAACACCGTGGAAATCATCGACAACGCCATCACCTCGACCATCAGCCGCACCATCATCACCCATGGTTCGACGCAGATGATGGTGTTGTCCATGCTGTTGTTTGGCGGTGCCACGCTGCATTATTTTGCGATGGCGCTGACCATCGGCATTTTGTTTGGTATCTATTCCTCGGTGTTTGTCGCTGCGGCCATCGCCATGTGGCTGGGTATTGAGCGTGAAGACCTGGTGAAAGGTGGTGTGGCCAAGAAGGATATCGATCCGAACGACCCCAACGCAGGCGCCACCGTATAGAATTTTCCAATATGGCTTCACCGGTATCGGATCAACACAACGCATCTTTGGCTGCGCGCATCCGGCAACGCCTGGTTGATGAGGTTGCGCAGGCCATGCCGGCCTTGCAGGCGTCAGTCCGGGAGCACTTGATCTCGTTGCTGGATGAGGTCACGTCGATGCGTGAGCAGCAGTTGCGTCGTGATACCTGGACTTTGTACGAGCAGAAAAAGCAGTCCTGGCTGGCTTCCACCCTCAAGGCCTGGCAGGCTGGGTTGAGCCCAGTCGTCAAGCGACCCGGTACCTTGTCGCTGCCCGATCATCTGGAGTTGGTCAGTACCGAAACGGTAGAGAACCGGATGCAGGCTTCGCGCATGGCCTTGTCCCTGATGGAAATCGCGGCCGGAGAGGTCAATGATTTGCGCAAGCGTCTCAGACATTTGGAGGCTACACAGGAATTGTCCGACCAGGATATTGTTCATCCTGAAGTATTGGCGCAGACCTTGGTCGAGCAATGGGTGGCCTGCGGTTTGCCGCTGGAATCCTGGACCCTGATCAATGAGGTTGTGCAGCGTCATATCAATACCCAATGGCGGCAGACTTACGCTGGCTGCAATGCCGAGTTGGTGGCGCAGGGTGTGTTGCCTGTGATCGAATTTGAACCGCGTGCGAAGCCCAGGCCGGTGGCTACGCCGTATGCACCACCCAATTACATGGCGGGCCATGATGTGCCCGTTGCTTCGTCAGGCTGGCCCGCTCAAGGTGCCGCACCTGGCTGGCCTGCGCAGAATGGGGCGTCCGGCTGGCCGACCCTCGCTGGCGGCTCACAGGCTTGGCCGATGCCGATGGGATCAGGGGATGTTGCGCAAGATGACGCGGGCTGGCCGACGCAGCCTGGTGCAAGGGCGATGCCACCCTGGGCGGACGCGCGTGAGGTGGATGTGCTGGCCCAGATGGGGCGCATGATGACGGGTGTGCCCGCAGTCCAGAATTTCACTGCTGCCTTTCACCATGTTCCTTCGCCACAACTGATGTCGGCGCTGGCGCAACGCGTGCCCTTGGGTGAGGTCGGTTCGGGTGTTGGTGTTGGCACAGGTGTCCCCCTGGCGGGTGCCGTGCTTGTGCAGCAGCTCGCTGGCGAGTTGCAACAGCAGTCGGCCGAACTCAAGCATCTGACACCCAACGACAACGAGAAGGCCATCATCGAGTTGATTGCCTTGATGTTCCAGTCGATTTTGCAGGAAGACCGTATACCGCCGGGCATCCGGGTCTGGTTCGCACGCCTGCAAATGCCGGTTCTGAGCATCGCCCTGGCAGATCCGGAATTTTTTAACCGGCTGGACCATCCAGCACGCCAGTTGATCGACCATATGGGGTCCTGCGCGCTGGGTTTTGATGCCAGTAGCATCAGCAGTGAGGCGCTGGAAACTGAAATCAAACGGGTGGTGCAGGTGATTGAGCAGTATCCGGAAACGGGTGAGCGGGTGTACCAACGTGTCTACGACGAGTTCAAGGAATTTCTCAAAGGCCACCTGACTCAGAAAAGCTCAACCCAGAAAGTGGTGAGTGTGGCGCAACAGGTTGAGCAGAAGGAAACACTCGCGATCCAGTGCACCATTGAACTGCGTAATCAGCTTAGGGATATGCCTGTGCGCGACGAGATCAGGGATTATCTATACAAAGTCTGGGCTGAAGTCATTGCCGTGGCCAGCATGCGCCAGGGTGGTCAACATGCGCAAACCTTGCTGCTGAAAAAGGCTGCTGTCAAATTGATCTGGGCAGCGAGCGCTAAACCCAATCGGGCTGATCGTGCGCAGGTGATTGCAGAATTGCCCGAGTTGTTGAAGTCCCTGCGCACGGGCATGGACCTGCTTGGCCTGGGTGTCGAAGTTCAGGATGCGCATCTCAAGGTGATCAGTGACATCCTGGCTGACGCGTTCATGTCCAGGACCCAGACCATCGACACGGATCAAATCAAGGCCCTGGCGGAAAGACTGGCCAACCTTGAAGATGAATTCACCGATGATGGCGCTGAAGAATTGCCGCTCGATCCCCAAAGCATTGAAGACTTGTTGGGCGTTGATGCCTCTGAGCTGGACGTGGTGAACAGTGGCGGTGTCGAAGCCAGTCCGGTCATGCTGGCCTGGGCACAAAATCTGAGTCTTGGTGCCTGGTTCACCCTGGATTATCTTGGGCAGCAGGTTCAGGTTCAGTATGTGTGGCGCAGCCCGCTTGGGCATTTGCACCTGTTTGCCTCAGTTGTCGGACGTAGCTACCTGATCCAGTCGGTGCGGCTCGCCGCCTACCTCGAAGCCGGCTTGCTGGCGCCTCAGGAAGATGTTTCCCTGACGGTGCGGGCCACCCGATCGGCCATGGCCAAGCTGGAGGCCAACCCCGAGCGTTTGCTGGCTTGATCTTTTTCAGCAGACCGACTGGCGTTGAAACAATCCACCTGGCAGTCGCGCCACCTGACCGTCGAGTTCCAGCGCCATCAATCTGGCCTGCAAGTCTGAAGTGTCGAGCCGTGTGCGGCTCTGCAGTGCGTCCAGTCCGACGGGATCAAAGCCCAGCGCCTCCAGCAACACGGTGTTGCGCTCCTGTGTCTGCGCACCGTCGCCGAGGTCCGGCATCAGAACCGCAGCATCTGTCATGGCAGGCCGGGAAATGAAACCCTGCAATTCCTCCAGCACGTCCTGCGCTGACTCGACCAGCTTGGCACCCTGCTTGATCAGCGCATGGCAGCCGCGCGATTGGGTGGCATGAATGGAGCCGGGAATGGCAAACACGTCCTTGCCCTGCTCGGCTGTGAGACGGGCGGTGATCAGCGAACCCGACTGAAGAGCCGCTTCCACCACCAGTGTGCCACGGGCCAGCCCCGCAATGAGCCGGTTGCGTTTGGGAAAATTGGCGTTCAACGGAGGGGTGCCCAGCGGGTATTCGCTGATCAGCGAACCACGTTGGGCGATCCGGTGCGCCAGCCCATGGTGGGCTTTGGGATACACCCGGTCCAGGCCTGTTCCGATCACGGCCAGTGTGGCTGGCAGATCGGTGGCGCCTTCGTCGGTCAAGCCTTCCAGCGCGCCTTCGTGCGCAGCACCATCGACCCCCAAAGCCAGGCCGCTCACCACGGTCATGCCGGCCTGGACCAGGGTCTTGGCAAAAAGCCTGGCATTGCCTGCCCCCTGTGGCGTCGGGTTCCGGCTGCCGACGATGGCCAGGCAGCGCCGCGACAGAATCGGCCAGGGTGTTGCGGCCGCCTGGTTTTCATTAAAACTGGCGACGCCCAGCAGGTAAAGCATCAAGGGCGGGTCATCGATGTCGAGCAGGGCCTGCGGGTAACCGGGGTCACCCAAGGTCAGCACCTGGCGCGGGCAGCCACTGGCACCACTTTCATTGAGCCAGACCCAGGTGGTATCAAGCAGTTCGGCCAATGCCGGGGGCTCAGTCCGCAAAGCCTGGGTTTGTGTGGCTGTCACCACCTGTCGCAAGGCGGGCGTGGTCTGCTCAAAAATGGTTTGGGGCAAGCCAAACGCTGCCAGCAACTTGCGCGCCGTGACGTTGCCGATGCCCGGGCTCAAGGTCAGTTGCAACCAGGCCTTGAGTTCGTCGCGGTCCATGGTTGCCAAAGGCTGTTGGGTTCAGCGCGGGTTGATCAGGCGATCACCCACCTTGACACCGCTGTTGATGTCAAGGACCAGGGCGTAGGAGACCTTTTCAAAAGTACGAAACACCATCAACAAGCCGTTGCGTTCATCCGGCAGTTTGAGTTGAGGCAGTTTGGCGTCGGTCTTGTCGACCACACGTGCGCCGTCGGTCATGATGGCCAGCACGTGGCCTGACTCGATGCCATCACGGCTGCCCCGGTTCAGGCTGACCACCTGGTTTTGTGCAGCGTTCACCACGGCGCTGCCATAAATGGAAACGATACGCGCTTCCACAGGCGATGAGGGCGCGTGGGGCACGTAGCTCTGCAGTTGCGGTGGCGGTTCAGGCAACAAACGGTCACCAACGCGCATTTCTTCCTTGGCATCGACAATGTCAATGGTGGCTGGAACGATGTCGGTCTGGCTCTTGCCGTCAGATCCGACACGGCTTGTGCTGGTTTCGCTGCGCGCCAGCACACTCTTGCCGATGTATTGTGCTTCGTAACCCAGCACCTCACCAGTCACGGGATCTTTCAGGGGGGTGGCATTGCGGAAAACACGAAATACCTGCTGCTTTTTGGTCGGTTCATCCTGCAGTTCGAAGCCAGCGTTGCCCCGGGCATAGGCACGGTCACCTCGGGTGAGCAGCACCCGGCTGTCTTGGGCTGCCACGATGCGCGCTGCAGCGCTCAGGCCCTGCTCGTCAACAATCATGGGCTCGGTCAGAAATGGCTCGATCAAATGACTTTTCAGGGTGGGCAGGGCGCTGGCACTCAGGTTTTCGATGCGTGTGCGCGGCGATACACGCACCGTGGGCAGGTCCGCGCCCGCATTCGCGCCTACTGCCACTGTGCTCAGACGAGCCCTGCCGTTGCTGGTGTCCAGGAACAAGGTCTGCCCTGGGTAAATCAGGTGCGGATTCTTGATGTCGGAAAGGTTCATGCCCCAAAGCTCCGGCCAGTGCCAGGGACTCTTCAAAAACAGGCCGGAGATGGCCCACAGCGTATCGCCTGGTTTGACCGTATAACTTTGCGGCGCATTCGGGCTGAGCTCGCTCAGGGGAATGCCGTTTTGTGCCACCTGGGTCGCAGTGGCACGCTGCTGTCCGGTAATCGGGAAATTCTGAGCCTGTACCGGAAGGGTCAAAAGGCTGCAGGCGAGTGCTGACCAGGTCAGTTTGCTGGAAAAGTTGTCAAAAAGTTTTTTGGCCATGTTGCTTTTGATTCTATTCAATCCCATTGCATTGTGCGCCCAAGCACTTGAGCTAACAACGTTTGTCCTCAGGCTAATTAACGCGACAGGCCAAAAATTGCGAAAATAACGACATCTTTGAAATGACACCATGGCTTTACTCCCGATTCTTTGTTACCCCGATCCCAAATTGCACACGGTGGCCAAACCGGTGACAACCGTTGATGTGCGCATCAAAACCCTCATTTCCGACATGTTCGAGACCATGTACGATGCCAAAGGCATTGGTTTGGCTGCAACCCAGGTCAATGTGCATGAACGCCTGATTGTGATGGATATTTCCGAGGGCCGCGACGTGCCTCTGGTGCTGATCAATCCCAAGATTCTGTGGGCCAGTCCTGAGATGCACTTGAACGAGGAGGGATGCTTGTCAGTGCCGGGCATCTACGACGGCGTCAAGCGGCATGATGCCGTCAAGGTGGAAGCACTCGATGGCGAGGGAAAAACCCATCTGATCGAGGCTGACGGCCTGCTGGCGGTATGTATCCAGCACGAAATGGATCACCTCATGGGCAAGGTGTTCGTCGAGTACCTGTCGCCCCTCAAACGCAACCGCATCAAGACCAAGATGATCAAGGCCCGGCGCGAGGACCGGTCTTGAGGCTGGTGTTCGCGGGCACGCCCGAATTTGCAGCGGTCGCGCTCGCGCATTTGCATGCCGCTGGCCATGACATCGCTTTGGTGTTGAGCCAGCCCGACCGCCCTGCCGGGCGTGGCATGAAATTGCAGCCCTCTGCGGTCAAGCAGTTTGCGCTGGCGCATGGCATCCCGGTGGCGCAGCCGCGCAGCCTGCGGCTCGATGGCAAATACCCGGATGACGCTGAGTCCGCCCGTGCAGCCCTTGAGGCGGCGCAGCCCGATGCCATGGTGGTGGCGGCCTATGGCCTGATCCTGCCGCAATGGGTGCTGGATCTGCCTCGCCTCGGTTGTTTCAATATTCATGCCTCGCTGCTGCCGCGTTGGCGCGGCGCGGCGCCAATTCACCGTGCCATTGAGGCCGGGGACGCCGTCACAGGTGTCACCATCATGCAAATGGACGCAGGGCTCGACACGGGTGACATGTTGTTGAGCCAGTCACTGCAGATTTTGCCGTCGGATACCACCGGCAGTCTGCATGACCGGCTGGCAGAGCTGGGCGGTGTGATGATGGTGAAAGCGCTGGTGTTTGCCGCTGACGGCAAGTTGCGGCCCGTGCCACAAGGGCATGACGGCATCACATACGCCAACAAAATTGACAAGTCCGAGTCCGCCATCGCATGGGCGCAGTCGGCCCAAACCATTGCACGCAGGGTGCGCGCCTTTGATCCATTTCCAGGTGCAAGTACGCTGCTGGCGGGCGAAACGCTCAAGATCTGGGGTGCACAGGCGGGAGTGGGTGTCCCCGCTGCTGATCCTGTTCCCGGGCAAATTGTGGCGGTGACGTCGGCTGGCATTGCAGTTGCAGCGCTTGTGTCAACACTTGTGATCACCGAACTGCAACGCCCCGGTGGCAAGCGTCTTTCCAGCGCCGAATTTCTGCGGGGCTGTCACCTGCAAGTGGGACAAGTGTTCGGCTGATGCGTCGCATCTATGCCAGCGCCCGTGCATGGTGGCGGCACCCCGCGTTTCCAATTGGACTGCGCGATATGGCTGCGGTTTTGCCGGGCGTGGTCGCCTGGGGCTTGATGACCGGGGTCGCCATGGTTCAGTCGGGTCTGAGTCCGTTTGAAGCCGTGGCCATGAGTTTGCTGGTGTTCGCTGGCAGCGCGCAGCTGGCGGCCATGCCCCTGATTGCCGCAGGAGCGCCGGTTTGGGTGATTCTGGCCACCAGTTTTTGTGTGAATTTGCGATTTGTGGTGTTCAGCGCGCATTTGCGGCCTTACCTGATGCACCTGCCTCTGCGCTGGCGCTTGGGTCACGGTTATCTGATCAGCGACTTCAGTTATGTTCTGTTTACCAAGAATTACCATCACCCGGGTGCCAACGAGACAGAACGTCGTGAACAGATCGCTTACTTGAGCGGTGGCTCCGTGTGCAATTGGGTCGGCTGGCAGGGCAGCAACCTGCTGGGCATCGCCCTGGCTCACGTGATTCCGAACAGCTGGGGCTTGGGTTTTGCCGGGATTATGGCCTTGCTCGGCGTCGGCTGTTCGCTGGCATCAAGCCACTTGCGGCGGGTTTCTGCCGCAGCGGCAGGTCTGGCTTCAGTGGCCGCGTTCGCCCTGCCATACAAGCTCAACATCGTGGTGGCGATTGCCAGCGCTGTGGCTCTGTGTTTGATCATTGAGGCAACCTGGCCCAGGTCGCCGGTTGCATCCGGGCGCTCGACATGAACAGCAACAATTTCTGGACGCTCGGGGTGATCTTTGGCATGACGGCAGTCACCGTGATCACCCGCTGTTTTTTCTTCATGAGCAGCGAGCCATGGCAATTGCCACGTTGGGCGCAGCGCGGTTTGCAGTTCGCGCCAATTGCTGCGCTGGCAGCGGTGGTGTTCCCCGAGTTGATTATGGCGCGAGGCCAGCTCATCAGTACCTGGTACGACGCGCGTATCTACGCTGCGTTGCTCGGGGCGGCCTATTTTTTCTGGCGCAAAGGCCAGGGCCAGGCAGTCATGGGGACCATCGTTGTTGGTATGCTGGTTTATTTGACCTTGCATCTTGGGCTGGGTTGGTAAGCGCATACGACAGCATTGTTGTTGCAGCTATGTAACTTCTTTGTGTAAAAATCCAGAAACTAAATTACATCGGAGATAGTTTCATGCCGAGTCATGCCACCAAAATTGTTGCCACTCTGGGCCCTGCGTCCAGTGATCCCGCCCTGCTTGAGCAAATGATCCGCGCCGGCGTCAACGTGGTGCGCCTGAACTTCAGCCATGGCACGGCGCAGGATCACATCGAGCGGGCGCGTCTGGTGCGCGAGGCAGCCAAACGGGCTGGCCGCGAGGTTGCCATCATGGCCGACCTGCAGGGCCCTAAAATCCGGGTCGGAAAATTTGCCGAGGGCAAAGTCTTTTTGCAGCCCGGCCAGAGTTTTGTGCTGGATGCCGCGCGCACCGAATTGGGCGACGTTAATGCTGTGGGCCTGGACTACAAGGCCTTGCCGCGTGAAGTCAAAGCCGGTGACGTGTTGTTGCTTAACGACGGCCTGATTGTCATCATCGTCGACTCGGTCAAGGGTGATTCCATCTACACGACGGTCAAATTAGGTGGCGAGTTGTCCAACAACAAGGGTATCAACAAAAAGGGAGGCGGCTTGACGGCCCCGGCCCTGACCGCCAAGGACATGGAGGACATCCGTACTGCCATGAGTTTCCATGCTGATTACGTGGCGGTGAGTTTCCCCAAGAATGCCACCGACATGGAAATGGCGCGCCAGCTCTGCAGTGTGGCGGCCGAAGACGGGCATCGTCCCGGCCTCATTGCCAAGATCGAGCGCGCCGAGGCGATTCCGCATCTGGAAGAAATCTTGTTGGCCAGTGATGGCATCATGGTGGCGCGGGGCGATCTGGCCGTTGAAGTGGGCAATGCCGTGGTGCCCGCGCTGCAAAAACGCATGATCAAGCTCGCGCGCGAGAACGACCGGGTTGTGATCACGGCCACCCAAATGATGGAGTCGATGATCACCAATCCGGTGCCGACGCGGGCCGAGGTCAGCGACGTGGCCAATGCAGTGCTCGATGGCACCGATGCGGTGATGTTGTCGGCCGAGACAGCGGCGGGAAAATACCCACTTGAAACCGTCATGGAAATGGCCAATATCTGCCATGCGGCAGAAGGCGGTGAGTTGTTCGAGTTGGAAGCCGACTTCAGTGGCAAGACCTTCACCCGCATTGATCAGTCGATTGCCATGGGCGCCTTGTTTACCGCGCACCACCTGGGTGCCAAGGCCATTGTGGCCATGACCGACAGCGGTTCGACTGCGCTGTGGATGAGTCGCCACCTGATCCAGGTGCCGATTTATGCGTTGACGTCCAAGATCGCCACACAACGCAAAATGACTTTGTACCGCAATGTGCGCCCGCTTCTGATTGACACCAGTGCGCACCGTGATACCGCTCTGGCTGAGGCTGAGGCCGATCTCAAGGCGCGCGGCATTGTCCAGAAAGGCGATGTGTACGCCATCACCTGTGGTGAGCCCATGGGTTCACCCGGTGGCACCAACATGCTCAAAATTTGCCGGGTTGGCTAGCTTCGAATCCGTCAGCTTTCCCCCATGATGAATGGCTAAAATTAGTCTGAGTTACAGATCAGTTACCAATCATCAAAGGAAATCCATCATGGCACTTGTTTCTATGCGCGAATTGCTTGACCACGCGGCGGCCAACGGCTACGGCATTCCGGCGTTCAACGTCAATAACCTGGAGCAGGTGCAAGCAGTGATGTCGGCTGCCGATGAAGTGGGTTCACCCGTCATCCTGCAGGCCAGCGCCGGCGCTCGCAAGTATGCGGGTGAGCCGTTCATCAAGCACCTGATCCTGGCGGCCATTGAGTCCTACCCGCACATTCCGCTGGTCATGCACCAGGACCATGGGCAAAACCCTGGCGTCTGCCAAGGGGCCATTGACCTGGGTTTCAGCTCGGTGATGATGGACGGCAGCCTGGAAGCTGATGGCAAAACCATTGCCAGCTACGAGTACAACGTGGAAGTGACCCGCAAAGTGGTGGACATGGCACATGCCGTGGGCGTCACGGTGGAGGGTGAACTGGGCTGCCTGGGTTCGCTGGAGACCATGAAGGGTGACAAGGAAGACGGTCATGGCACCGACGCCACCATGACCCGCGAGCAAATGCTGACCGACCCCGAGCAGGCCGCCGATTTTGTCAAGCGCACCCAGCTCGATGCGCTGGCGATTGCCATTGGCACCAGCCATGGCGCCTACAAGTTCACGCGCAAGCCCACCGGCGACATTCTGGCGATTGACCGTGTGATGGAAATCAACAAACGCCTGCCCAATACTCACTTGGTGATGCACGGCTCCAGCAGTGTGCCGCAGGAGTCCCTCGCGCTCATCAACCAGTACGGCGGCAAGATGAAAGAGACTTATGGCGTGCCCGTGGAAGAAATTCAAAAAGCCATCAAATACGGCGTGCGCAAGATCAACATCGATACCGACATTCGTCTTGCCATGACCGCCGCTGTGCGCAAGTTCATGTCCGAAAATCCGGACAAGTTTGATGCCCGCGACTGGCTGAAGCCCGCCCGTGAGGCTGCCAAGGCCTTGTGCAAACAGCGTTATCTGGAGTTCGGTTGCGAAGGTCAGGGCGCCAAGATCAAGAGTCACAGTCTGTTTGAGGTGGCTGGAAAATACGCTCGCGGTGAGCTGACGCAGGTCGTGAACTGATCGTTGCCCCCGATGTGACAAAAAGCCACCTGCGGGTGGCTTTTTGTCTGGTGAATGGCTTCTGACAGCGCCATCCTTCGGGTGTCAGACGCCGCTTAAAATAGAATATTTTGCAGCTATCTGAATGGAAAGATCATCGAATGAACCTGTTGAATCGTCCACTTGACCGGCTGATCCGTGGCTTGTGCGCCGTGACGGCCCTGATTGGCACCATGACGTGGTCAACGTTGGTCCAGGCACAAGACAAGCGGGTGTATAACTTTTCACCTGTCAACCAATATGGCTTGGAGTTGACTGCCAGTTACTGGAACCCTATCGTTGATTACGTGTCGCGCAAGAGCGGCGTCAAATTGCAACTCAAGATTGGTCGCACCTCTGCCGATACCACGGCTTATGTACTTGCCAATGAAGTGGAATTTGTTTTCTCCAATCATCTTTTCAGCCCGGAGAGGGAAAATTTGGGCTGGAAAATATTTGGTCGGCGCGCCACGGCACCGATCCGTAGCCAGATAGTGGTGCTGGCCGATTCACCAATCAACAAGCTGGAGCAACTCGCCAACGAGACGGTAGCCTTCCCGGGGCCTGAGGCGACAGTGGCCTATAAGTTTTCTTATGCCAATATGCTGAATCAGAAAATCCCGGTGCAAGTGGTGTTTGCCGGCAACATGGACGGGGCTTTTGCGCAACTCGTAAGCGGCAAAGTCAAGGCGGTTGGCACCCACACACAGCTCAGCGAAGGCTGGGCCAAACGTGAAAACAAGGCGGTGCGTGCCTTGTGGGAATCTGAGCCGCTCAATGATCTGGCCCTGATGGCCTCCAAAAACGTGGCGGCAAAAGACCTGGCCGCTGTGAGCAAAGCCTTCTTGGAAATGGGCAAGGACCCGACGGGAAAAAAGGTGTTGGCCAGCGTATCGGATCTGGTCAAGTTGCCATCCAACACGGCTTTTGTGCCCTCGAGCATGGCGGATTACACGGCCTACCGCAATTTCTACCAGACGGCACCAGCCAGCTTGCGTTGAAGTGACACCAGTACATCGGGCCTGCCCCAAATGAGTGTATTGGCGCGTATTTTGCCGTCCTCGCTCACCAACCGGGTGTTTGCGCTGTACGCCATTACGCTGCTGCTGTTTGTCGGTGGTGGCCTTGGCCTGTTCCTGAAAAACCAGTTCCAGCGCCAGGTCAACGAGAAGGAACTGGCGTCGGTGATGCTGATCGAGGTGGTCGCCCAGTCGGTGCAGGACAGTGTGGTTATTGGCGATTTTGACTCGGTACAGAGGATTCTCAACAAGGGCGTGCTGGGCTCGCAGTTTGCCTCGGCCAGTTTTATTGCTGTTGGTGGTGGCAGGCTGCACGCCGAAAACAGGACACGCGCCAATCAAAGTGCGCCCGCCTGGTTGGTTAAGTGGGTTCGCAATTCGCTCGACGATGTAAATCGCACCGTGTCAGTGGGTGGGCGGGACTATGGTGTCCTGCGTCTGGAATTCGATTCACCTGCGGTTGCCGCCGAACTGTGGACCTTGTCCCTGCTGGC
>JACCDQ010033891.1_pt1 | contig 14183 bp, 14 predicted proteins | sample 7446031 | NCBI WGS metagenome assembly JACCDQ01 (sample SAMN15323442, study PRJNA562643) | freshwater metagenome | isolation source: river surface water | place: USA:Blue River Watershed | collected 2017-08-17 | reverse complement strand
TTCCCTTCCGATGTTTTCAGGTTTGTTGAATGCGCTTTCGGAGCTCCATCGCTTTTATCTCTGTGTTTTGAGGAGTCCCTTTCATGGGCAACAAACTTTACGTCGGCAACCTGCCTTACTCGGTTCGCGACGGCGATCTGGAACAAGCTTTCGGTGAATTCGGTGTCGTCACCAGCGCCAAAGTCATGATGGAACGTGACACTGGCCGCTCCAAAGGCTTCGGCTTTGTGGAAATGGGCAGCGATGACGAAGCCCAAGCTGCGATCAACGGCATGAACGGTCAGCCTTTGGGCGGCCGTAACGTGGTCGTGAACGAAGCACGTCCCATGGAGGCACGTCCTCCCCGCACCGGTGGTTTCGGTGGTGGTGGTGGCGGCTTCGGTGGCGGTCGCCGTGAAGGCGGTGGCGGCTACGGCGGCGGTCGCGAAGGCGGCGGCGGTGGCTACGGCGGTGGTGGCCGTGAAGGTGGCGGCGGTGGTTTCCGCAGCCCCTACGGTGCTGGCCCACGTGGCGGCAGCGGTGGTGGTCGTCGCGAAGGCGGCGGCGGCTACGGCGGCGGTTACTGATCCAAGCCCTCGGCTGAGTTAACGCTCAGTCCTTGAGTCCCAACAAAGCCCTGCATTGCAGGGCTTTGTTGTTTTCGGGCCGCTTTTCTCATGCAGGGTTCCCGCCATGCACGTCAGTGGTCTGAGTGGCGGTGCTTGCGAGGGCGGCCTTGCAGCATGCGGTCAAACACCGCATTGGGCAAAATGCGCAAGAGTCTGGCCACCACGCCCATGGGCCAGGGAATGACCTGGTAGGTCGCGCCCTGTTCAATGCGGCGCAAGGCTTGCTGGGCGAAATCTTCGGCACGCATCAAGAAGGGCATGGGGTAGCGGTTGCGCTCGGTCAATGGTGTGGCCACATACCCGGGCGCTAGGGTGATGACCTTCAGGCCCGATGTGCGGAGCTCGCCGCGCAAGCTCTCGCAATAACTGATCGCAGCGGCCTTGCTGGCGCAGTAAGCCGCATGGCCTGGCAGACCGCGGATGCCGGCCACGCTGGCGATGCCGACCAGACTGCCTGAACCTCTTTGCTGCATGGCACGGATGAAGGGGTGAAACGTTGCCGCCATGCCCAGCACATTGGTGTCCATCACCTGGCGCATCACAGCGAGGTCTTCGCGTTCTGCGGTGTCTACGCCCAGGCTGATGCCGGCATTGGCGATCACCACATCGGGCAGGCCCATTTGCGCCATGCAATTTTCGGCCGCCGCAATGATGCTGTCCGGGTTTTGCACATCTGCGCCAAAGACGCCAATGCGATCGGTCGTCAAGTTCAGTTGTTGCGCGGTCTCGCAGGCCCAACTTTGCAGGGCCTCCAGGCGCCGTGCGACCAAGGCCACGCGCCAGCCTTTTTGCAAGCAGGCTTTGGCCAGGGCCTGGCCGATGCCGCTGGAGCCACCGGTGATGAAAACCAGTTTCATGCGCGGTGTCAGGGCTTGGGGGCCAGCAGGCCGCGCACACGGCCTTCAAGCTGGTATTCGCCGGTCTGGCTGTTGAAGTTCAGCGTTTGGGCGGTGAACACATCGCGAAGGCGGGTGATGCGCACGGGATCAGAAGACAGCAGGCGCTCTTGCTTGGGCAAGGCCAGCAGCCGCTCGCCACTCAGTTCGGTGCGTGGTGACTGAGCATCGGCTTCGCGAACGACCAGCGCCTGTCCGATCAAGGTGACGCGCTCGCCATCGCCGGTGGCGATGCCTGTCAGCGCATTCGCATGGATCTTGACCCCTTTTTCGCTCTCTGCACGGATGCGCACTTTGTCGATGTGCAATTCATCGGCTTCGGGATAGTGGCGTCCAGCATCACCCCCGATTTCTCGGGTCATGCGGCCGCTGGCATCAAAAGACTTGACCCAGAACTGTTCCAGTCGGTAATCGGGCTCTTTGCGCACGGGCTTGTTGTCGTCGGCATAGACCATGTCGGGCATGCTGCGCACCAGCCACCAGCTGCCCAAGGCCAGAAAGCCCATCAGGATCAGCGGCAGGTACACAGACAGTTGGTCCAGCAGGCGGCGCAAGACTCCGACGTGTTTCATGCCGAGGCACCTTTGTGCGCGTTCACGCCCACTTGGGCCAGCAAGCGGGCGTAATGCCCGCTGGCGACCAGCAGCAGGTCGCAAAAGGCGCGTGCGGCGCCTTCGCCACCGCGCTCGGCGGTGATGTGGTGTGCGATGGCCAGGGCCTGCGCGTGGCCGTTGGCGGGCGAGCAGGCGAAAGCCACGCGCTGCATCACCGGCAGGTCGGGCCAGTCGTCGCCCATGGCCGCTGCTTGCGACCAGCTCAGACCCAGTTCGTTCAGAAACTCTTCGGCGGCCGGGCGTTTGTCTTCGGTGCCAAAGCGCGCATGGGTGATGCCCAATGCTTTGAGGCGCAGGCGCAGTGGTGCCGAGTCGCGGCCGGTGATGACCACCGGCGTGATGCCCGCTTGTTGCAGGAGCTTGAGGCCTTGGCCGTCCAGCGTGCTGAAGCGCTTGAGTGTTTCGCCCGATTCAGAAAAGTACAGACCGCCATCGGTCAGTACGCCATCGACATCGAAAAAGGCCACGCGGATGCCTTGTGCCTGCAGCAGCAATTCGGGCGCGTAGTTCAGGGCAGGAACGAGAGAGCGAACAGGGATTGGCATGTCAGATCACCTTGGCGCGCATCAGGTCGTTGGTGTTGATGGCACCGCACAGGCGACCGGCCTCGTCCACCACCAAGATGCTGGTGATGCGGTGCAGCTCCATCATTTCGGCCGCTTCCACGGCCAGGGCTTCGGCGGCGATGGTGCGTGGCTGTGCGTGCATCACATCGCGGGCTTTGAGGCCGCGCAGATCGGCACCTTTTTCAATCAGGCGGCGCAAGTCGCCATCGGTGAACACGCCCAGCACGCGGCCTTCGGTATCGACCACAGACGAGGCACCCAGGCCCTTGCTGCTCATCTCGCGCATCAGGTCCGAGAAACCGGTGTCAGGGCCCACGCGGGGCACTTCGTCGCCTTGGCGCATCACATCGCTCACATGGGTGAGCAGCTTGCGGCCCAAGGAGCCGCCGGGGTGCGAGCGGGCAAAGTCTTCGGGCTTGAAGCCGCGAGCATCGAGCAGGGCCACGGCCAGTGCATCGCCCATGGCCAGCTGGGCCGTGGTGCTGGCGGTGGGTGCCAGGTTCAAGGGGCAGGCTTCTTTTTCGACCGAGGTGTCCAGCACCACGTCGGCATGGCGGGCCAGCGACGAGGTCAGGCCACCGGTCATGGCGATCAGGGGCACACCCTGGCGCTTGAGTACCGGCAAGATGGCCACCAATTCGTCGCTCTCGCCGCTGTTGGAGATGCCCAGCACCACGTCCACGGTTTTGATCATGCCCAGGTCGCCGTGGCTGGCTTCGCCCGGATGCACAAACATCGCGGGTGTGCCGGTGGAGGCCAGCGTGGCGGCGATCTTGCGGCCGATGTGACCGCTCTTGCCCATGCCGGTCACGACCACGCGGCCTTGCACGCCGAGCATCATGTCCACAGCTTTCAAAAAGCGCTCATCAAGCCGGGCTTTGAGGCCCAGCAACGCGGCGGCTTCGATGTCGAGGGTCTCGCGGGCGAGCTGGAGGGTTTGTGCGTTGTGTGCGGGCATGAGGTCATTTTATCGGCCCATCGGACTGCGCGTGAGGGCGCGCGAGGGCGCGTGCGAAAGACCCCACGGTGCAGGCCCAACGCACATGGGTTTGTCACGCACTCTTGTTACCATCAAAGCATGAGCGCTCTTGAATTGACATTGCTGTACCTGCTGGCCGCCGTTTTGGGGGTGGTGGGTTGTCGCATGCTCAAGTTGCCACCCATGCTGGGTTATCTGGCGGTGGGTGTGGTGATCGGGCCCAATGCGCTGGCGCTGGCGCAGAACTCCGAGGGCGTGAAGCACCTGGCGGAGTTCGGGGTGGTGTTCCTGATGTTCGTGATCGGGCTGGAGTTCAATTTGCCCAAACTGCGCTCCATGCGAAAGCACGTGTTTGGCCTGGGGCTGTTGCAAGTGGTGCTGACGCTGGTGATCGTGACTTGTGCCTCGCTTTTTCTGGCCACCTTGGCCCCCAGTTTGTGGAAGATGGAGTGGCACACCGCGTTGGCCCTGTCGGGTGCGATGGCCATGAGCAGCACTGCCATCGTGATCAAGATGATGGCCGACCGGCTGGAGCTGGAAAGCGAGCATGGCAAACGCGTGGTCGGCGTGCTGTTGTTCCAGGATCTGGCCGTGGTGCCTTTGCTCGTGTTGATCCCGGCGTTGGGCTCGGCACCCGAAGAATTGTTCGAGTCTTTGCTGGTGGCGGGTGCCAAGGCCGCGTTGTTGATCACCCTGCTGCTGACTGGGGGGCAACGGGTGATGCGCTGGTGGCTCACGCTGGTGGCGCGGCGCAAGAGCGAAGAGCTGTTTGTGCTCAATTTGTTGCTGGTGACGTTGGGCTTGGCCTGGATCACCGAGCTGGCGGGGCTGAGCTTGGCGCTGGGCGCGTTCATCGCGGGCATGCTGATTTCCGAGACCGAATACAAGCACCAGGTGGAACTGGACATTCGCCCTTTCCATGACATTTTGCTGGGCCTGTTTTTCATCACCATCGGCATGATGCTCGACTGGCATATCGTGTTCGAGCGCTGGCCCTTGATGTTGGTGTTGACCACACTGCCGGTGCTGTTCAAGCTGGTGTTGGTGGCCGCCTTGGCCAAGCTCACGGGGGCAGCCAATGGGGTGGCGCTGCGCACGGGGCTGTACTTGGCGCAGGCGGGTGAATTCGGTTTTGTGCTGCTCACGCTGGGTTCGCAAAACGGGGTGATCCCGCCTGCTTTGCTCAACCCGGTCATGGCGAGCATGGTGCTGTCGATGCTGGCCACGCCGTTCATCATCATGCACAGCAACACCATCGTGATGAAATTGGTGGCCAGCGAATGGTTGCAGCAATCCTTGCAGATGACCACCATCGCCCGCAAGTCGATCAACACCAGCAAGCACGTGATCATTTGCGGCTATGGCCGCTGTGGCCAGAACTTGGCGCGTCTGCTGGAAAAAGAAAACATCCCCTACATGGCGCTCGACCTGGACCCGGACCGTGTGCGCCAGGCCGCTGCGGCGGGCGACTCGGTGGTGTTTGGTGATGCCGGGCGTTTGCAGTCGCTCATGGCCGCAGGCCTGGCCCGTGCCAGCGCGGTGGTGATCACCTACCTGGATGTGCCCGCCGCTATGAAGGTGCTCGACCATGCACACAGCCATGCGCCTCAGGTGCCGGTGATCGTGCGCACGCAAGACGATCTGGATCTGGAGAAATTGCAAAACGCGGGGGCCACCGAGGTGGTGCCCGAGGCTCTGGAGGGCTCGCTCATGCTGGCCAGCCATGCACTCGCACTCGTGGGGGTGCCCATGCGGCGTGTGATCCGTTTGGTGCAAGACCAGCGCGATGCCCGCTACAACCTGTTGCGCGGTTACTTCCATGGTGCCGATGACGACACGATTGGCGAAATTGACCATGAGCGATTGACCACGGTCGGCTTGCCACTGGTCTCGCCCTGGTTGGGCAAGCGTGTTCGGGATCTCGCATTCCATGCCATGGGCGTGCGGGTGGTGAGCCTGCGCCGGGCCAATGGCCACGCCGAGCCTGTCAGTGATGACACCGAATTGCAAAACGGCGACACCCTGGTCTTGTCGGGCAAATCACAAACTCTGGCGGTGGCCGAAGAAAAATTGTTACGAGGCTGAAGCCATGCAAGAACTGAACGTCAACGACTACCTCAAAAGCCATATCCGGACCGTGCCCGATTGGCCGGCGCCCGGCGTGCAGTTCCGCGATATCACGCCACTCTTGCAAGATCCGCGTGTTTTCCGTGTGCTGATCGATGCGTTTGTGCACCGCTACATGGACCCGGCCTTGCGCCCCGATGTGGTGGCGGGTCTGGATGCGCGGGGCTTCATTTTGGGTTCGGTCGTGGCGTATGAATTGGGTTTGGGTTTTGTGCCCATCCGCAAGAAAGGCAAGCTGCCCTTCACCACGGTGGAAGAGACCTACGAGCTGGAGTACGGCAGTGCCACGGTCGAGCTGCACACCGACGCGGTCAAACCCGGCCAGCGCGTCTTGTTGATCGACGACCTGATCGCCACCGGCGGCACCATGATGGCGGGCAAAAAGTTGCTCGAGAAATTGGGCGCCATCGTGCTCGAAGGTGCCGCCATCGTGGATTTGCCCGAGCTGGGGGGGTCGCAGCGCATCCAGGACTCGGGCCTGAAACTGTTCACGCTGGTGTCTTTCGAGGGCCATTAAGCAGCGGTGGTTGTTGGCACGTGCGCGACCTGCTGTCGCACATGGTGCTGACAGCGGCTGACCGTGCTTTTACGCTGTCCATTTTTTCAGACAGGACTGCCATGACTTTTTCAGCGACCTCGCTCGCGGCGGCTGACGACCGCGTGCCTTATGCCAAGCCACAGCCCTGGGGCATGTCACCCGACATGGTCATTCCCGATGTGGACACCGATGACGAGCGCTTGTGGGCACCCATTGCCCCCGGCATTTGGTCGCGCCCCTTGCATCTGAATGTGAGCGGTGGTTTTTATGTTCACTTGCTCAAGGTCAAACGTTCCGGTTTGTTGCAACGGCACCGCCATTCGGGCATGGTGCATGCCTATGTCTTGCGTGGCAAATGGCTGTACCTGGAGCACGACTGGGTGGCAAGCCAAGGCGGCTATGTGTATGAGCCACCAGGCGAGACCCACACCCTGGTGGTGCCCGACGATTGCCAGGACATGGTGACCATGTTCACCGTCCACGGTGCGCTCATGTATGTGGACACACAAGGCAACGCCACCGGTTACGACGACGTGTTCACCCGCATCGAGAAATACCGAGCCCACTTTGAAAATGTGGGCTTGGGTGCGGATTATGTGAAGAATTTCATGCGCTGATTTTTGGCGCAAGCCACAAAAAAGGCCTGCTCATCGAGCAGGCCTTTTGCATGAACGCCGCAGAGATTACAGCGGCTTCTTGATCCAGTGGGCGATCTCGCCAATGATGCCGCGGCGGAAAGCCAGCACGCAGACCACGAAGATGAAGCCTTGCACCACGGTGACCCAAGCACCGAGTTGCGCCAAATAGTTCTGCATGGTCACGATCACTGCTGCGCCAATCACGGGGCCAAACAAGGTTCCCATACCACCCACCAGGGTCATCAACACCACTTCGCCAGACATGGACCAATGGACATCGGTCAATGAGGCCAGTTGGAACACCAGCGATTTGGTGGCTCCCGCAGTGCCTGCCAATGCACCCGAAATCACGAACGCCATCAGCTTGAACGTGTCGGTGTCATACCCCAGTGAAGTGGCACGGTCCTGATGTTCTTTGATGGCTTTGAGAATCTGACCGAAAGGCGAGTGGACCACGCGCCAAATCAACAAAAATCCCATCAGGAAAATGCTCAGAACGAACACGTACATGTTGAGGTTGTCATCGAGGCTGAACAGTCCGAGTGCCTTGCCGCGTGGCACGGCCTGGATGCCGTCTTCACCCCCGGTGAAAGGCGCCTGCAGGCAAAAGAAGAACACCATCTGCGCCAGAGCCAGCGTGATCATTGCAAAGTAAATGCCCTGACGGCGAATCGCCAGCAGGCCCACCACCACTGCCAGCACGGCCGATGCTGTGGTGCCCAGCAGCACGCAAACTTCAGGCGGCAAGCCCCAGATTTTGGCCGAATGTGCGGCCACATAACCGGCCGAGCCCATGAACATGGCGTGACCAAAAGACAGCAGGCCGCCGAACCCCAGCAGCAAATTGAAGGCAGAGGCAAACAAGGCGAAGCACATCACCTTCATCAAGAACACGGGATAGACCCACATCGGGGCCACGGCCAGAAAGGCCACCATGATGGCAAACGCCACCCACAGGTGCTTGGAGGATTTGGCCGAAACAGAGGCAGAAATCGCGTTGGACATGGTGTTATTTCTGTGTGCCGAACAGACCGGCGGGCTTGATGAGCAGGACGATGGTCATGATCACGAAAATGACCACGTTGGAGGCCTCAGGGTAGAACACCTTGGTCAGGCCTTCGATCAGGCCCAGACCAAAGCCCGTGACGATGGCGCCCAAAATGGAACCCATGCCGCCAATCACCACCACGGCGAACACCACAATGATCAGGTCGGCGCCCATGGTGGGGTTGACCTGGTAGATGGGGGCGGCCATCACGCCGGCCAATGCTGCCAGGCCCACGCCAAAACCATAGGTCAGGGTGATCATGCGCGGCACGTTGATGCCGAAGGCCTGCACCAGGCTCGGGTTTTCGGTGGCGGCACGCAGGTAACCGCCCAGCTTGGTGCGCTCGATCACGTACCAGGTGGACAGGCACACCACCAAAGAGGCCACGATGACCCAGGCCCGGTATTTGGGCAGGAACATGAAGCCGGTGTTGAAAACACCCTGGAAGACTTCAGGCACCGGATAAGGCATGCCGGAAGAGCCGAATTCATTGCGGAACAGACCTTGAATGATCAGGGCCAGACCGAAGGTGAGCAGCAGACCATAGAGGTGGTCGAGCTTGTAGAGTTGTTTGAGCATGGTGCGCTCGATCAACACACCACTGGCACCGACGATGAACGGCGTCAGGACCAGGGCCAACCAGTAGTTGACGCCCAGTTTGTTCAGCCCCAGATAGGCCACAAAGGCACCCAGCATGTACTGGGCACCGTGTGAGAAGTTGATGATGTTCAGCAAGCCGAAAATCACGGCCAGGCCCAAGGAGAGCAGCGCATAAAAGGACCCATTGATGAGACCGATCAGCAGCTGCCCGAACAGCGCTTGCGAGGGAATGCCAAAGATTTCCATGGTGATGTTTCGGCTTGCGTGAACAGGTTGCTATTTACTTCTTGACGAGCGGGCATTCACTCTCTGCCAATGGGCGGAAGGCCTCATTGGCAGGAATGGTGGCCACCAGCTTGTAGTAGTCGTAAGGGCCTTTGGATTCCGATGGCTTCTTGACCTGGAACAGATAGGCCGGGTGGATTTTGCGACCGTCTGGACGGACACTGCCCTTGCCGAACAAGGGATCGTCGGTGGGCAATTCCTTCATCTTGGCGGCGACTTTGGTGCCGTCATCCGTCTTGGCTGCATCCACGGCCTTCAAGTAGTGGATCACGCTGGAGTAAACACCGGCCTGGACCATCGATGGGTACTTCCCGCCGTTGGCTGCCGCAAAGCGCTTGGTGAACGCGCGGGTTTGGTCGTTCAGATCCCAGTAGAAGGTCTCGGTCAACATGAGGCCTTGGGCTTTTTCCAGGCTCAAGGAATGCACATCGGGCAAGAACACCAACATGCCAGCCAGATTCTGGCCACCTTTGGTGATGCCAAATTCAAAAGCCTGCTTGATGGAGTTGGTGGTGTCACCACCTGCGTTGGCCAGGCCAATGATCTTGGCCTTGGAGGCCTGGGCTTGCAGCAGGAACGACGAGAAATCCTGTGTCGGGAAAGGTGTGCGGACTTTGCCGACCACCTTGCCACCATTCTTGATCACCACGGCTTCGGTGTCGCGCTCAAGCGCATGACCGAACGCGTAGTCTGCGGTCAAAAAGAACCAAGTATCGCCACCGTTTTTGACAATCGCTTTGCCGGTGCCGTTGGCCAGCATCCAGGTGTCGTAGGCCCAGTGAATGGTGTTGGCGTTGCAAGCTTTGCCAGACAGATCGGCTGTGGCAGAACCCGAGTTGACGTGCAATTTGCCTTTGTCGCCAGAGATCTTGGCAATGGCAAGACCCACCGAAGATGTTGGCACGTCTGCAATCATGTCGACCTTGTCGGTGTCGTACCACTGGCGAGCGATGTTGGAGCCCACATCAGGTTTGTTTTGGTGATCGGCACCCACCACTTCCACTTTCAAGGTGCTCTTGGTGGCCTTGATGTAGTCTTCGACCGCCATCTTGGCAGCGGTGACCGAGCCAGGGCCGGTGATGTCCGCGTAGAGGCCAGACATGTCGTTGAGCACGCCGATCTTGACGATGCCGTCGGAGATCTGAGCCTGTGCCGAACCGGCAAAAGCACATGCGGCCAAAGCTGCCGTTGCGAGAAGTTTGCGTTTCATGGTGATGTCTCCTGTGGGATGGGTGGAAAAGTGAATCAGACGCCGAGGTATTCGTGCAGCATGGGCATCTTGGCCTGCAGTTCGTTGGCGGCAAAGCCTTCAATGATGCGGCCGTGCTCCATGACGTAAAAACGGTCGGCCAGGGGGGCGGCAAAGCGGAAGTTCTGTTCGACCATGATGATGGTGAAGCCCTTGGCCTTGAGCGAGCGGATCATGCGGGCCAGCGCCTGCACGATCACCGGGGCCAGACCTTCAGAGATCTCGTCCAGCAACAAGAGCTTGGCGCCGGTGCGCAAGATGCGACCCACCGCCAGCATTTGCTGCTCGCCGCCCGACAGGCGGGTGCCAGGGCTGTTCTTGCGCTCCAGCAGGTTGGGGAACATCTCGTAAATCTCGTCGATGGGCATGCCGCCGCCGGCGATCACGGGCGGCAGCAGCAGGTTTTCTTCGCAGCTGAGCGAGGCAAAAATGCCGCGCTCTTCCGGGCAGTAACCAATGCCGAGTTTGGCGATCTGGTGCGGTGCCAGGTCAATCGATTCGCGGCCATTGATGGTGATGGAGCCGGTACGTTTGCCGACCAGGCCCACGATGGACTTGACAGTGGTGGTGCGGCCTGCGCCGTTGCGGCCCAGCAGCGTGACCACCTCGCCTTTGTGCACCGTTAGATCCACGCCGTGCAGGATGTGCGACTCGCCGTACCAAGCGTGCAGGTTGCTGATGCGCAGGAATTCGGTGGGCTCAGCCATGGGCGCCCTCCAATTCGTTGTCGACCGTGCCCATGTAGGCTTCCAGCACTTGAGGGTTTTGAGACACCACGGCGTAAGGTCCTTCGGCAATGACTTGTCCGCGCTGCAGCACGCTGATCGTGTCGGCAATGCTGGAGACCACGTTCATGTTGTGCTCCACCATCAGGATGGTGCGGTTGGCCCCGACTTTCTTGATCAGCTGTGTCACGCGGTCCACGTCTTCGTGGCCCATGCCCTGTGTGGGTTCGTCCAGCAGCATCAGCTCGGGGTTCATGGCCAAGGTGGTGGCAATTTCCAGGGCGCGCTTGCGGCCATAAGGCAGCTCCACTGCTGTCAGGTCGGCCATGCTGCCCAGATCGACTTCGTCGAGCAAAGCCATGGCCTGGTCGTTGAGCTGGTTGAGGATGCGCTCTGAGCGCCAGAAGTGCATCGACATGCCGGTGTTGCGTTGCAAGGCGATGCGCACGTTTTCCATCACTGTGAGGTTGGGGAAGGTGGCCGAAATCTGGAAAGAACGCACCAAGCCGCGGCGAGCCACTTGTGCGGGCTTTTCGGCGGTGATGTCCCGGCCGTTGAACAAAATCTGCCCACGTGTCGGGATCAGGAACTTGGTCAGCAGGTTGAAGACCGTGGTCTTGCCTGCGCCGTTGGGGCCGATCAAGGCATGGATCTGCCCGCGCTGGACCCCCAGATTGACGCCGTTGACGGCGACAAAGCCCTTGAACTCTTTGACGAGCTCGCGGGTTTCGAGAATGAAATCTTTGGACATGACTTGTGAACAAGGTTCCTGTTAACAGCCGTGCTGGATGAAATCTGCAAGGCCAGAGTCATTCTGAGTTCATCACTGCAGCTTCGCTGTAGTGGTTATCCCGAACGCATGTCTCTGAAGTGTCTGGGGGGGATGTGATTCACAAAGTCTTTGAAAAAATCTCAACCCAAGATCAAGTCACCATCCAAGGGGATGGATGGACCCGGCGTGCTTCTGGACGCATCGAGCCCAGGTCAACAGCCAGACTGGCCTGAACCTGTTCATCTGAGAACACGCAGGACGGCCCCTCTGGCCTGCCCACTCACTTGCCGATGCAGAAACTCGAAAAGATCACGCCCAGCAAATCGTCGGCGCTGAATTCGCCGGTGATTTCGTTGAGTGCGTTCTGACCCAGGCGCAGCTCTTCGGCCAACAGGTCCAGGTTTTGCGCCTGTGCGGCCAGGTGGGCATCGGCCATCTCCAGATGATCGCGCACCCGGTGCAGCGCTTGCACATGGCGTTCGCGGGCGATGAACAGGCCTTCACTGGCTTGTTGCCAACCCGCTTGCTGCAGCAACTGTTGGCGCAGGGCCTGCAGGCCTTCGCCGGTGCGGGCCGACAGGGTCAGGCCTGAGTGCGCAGCCGCGGCATGTGCGGCATCGGCTTTGTTCCACACGTCGATCGCCGTGACTGCGCTGGGCAGACGGCTGGCGATGTCGGCATCGGCACGGTCGTAATCGACCTGACCCACACGCGTCAGGTCGTGCAAAAACAGCACCGCATCGGCGTTCTCGATCTGACCCCATGCCCGTGCAATACCGATCTGCTCCACCTCGTCCACGCCCTCGCCTTCGCGCAAGCCGGCGGTGTCGATCACATGCAGCGGCACGCCTTCGATCTGGATGGTCTGTTGCACCACATCGCGCGTGGTGCCAGCAATGGGCGTGACGATGGCCAGCTCGGCCCCGGCCAGCGCATTGAGCAGTGAACTCTTGCCCGCGTTGGGCTGGCCCGCAATCACCACCTTGATACCCTCGCGCAGCAAGGCACCTTGCCGGGCTTTGCCCAGCACGGTTTGCAGTGCGGTTTGCAGCCGTGTCAGCTGGCCTTGGGCATCGGCTTTTTGCAGAAAATCGATCTCTTCTTCCGGAAAGTCCAGCGTGGCCTCGACCAGCATGCGCAGGTGGATCAGCGCATCGCGCAGCAGGTGAATCTCTTTGGAAAAATCACCCGCCAGGGAGCGGCTGGCGCTGCGCGCTGCGGCCTCGGTGCTGGCGTCGATCAGGTCGGCAATCGCCTCGGCTTGCGCCAGGTCGATCTTGTCGTTCAAGAAGGCCCGCTCGGAAAATTCGCCGGGCTGTGCCACACGCAAACCCGCCAAGCGCGGTTGGCCAGTGGCTGGATCGGTCTCGGCCGCGGCCTGCAGGCAGCGTGCCACCAGCAACTGCAGCACCACTGGCCCGCCGTGGGCCTGCAGCTCCAGCACGTCTTCGCCGGTGAAGGAGTGCGGTGCCACAAAGTGCAGCGCCAGGCCGTGGTCGATCGGGCTGCCATCGGCGTCGGCAAACGGCAGGTAGGTCGCTTCGCGGGGTTTCAGGCTGCGACCGCACAGGGCCTGGATGAGCGAGGACAGGTTTCGGCCCGACACACGCACGATGCCCACTGCGCCACGACCGGGGGCGGTGGCAATTGCAACGATGGGTTCCTGATGGCGAGCGAGCATGGCAAAAAGACGTGTCTGTGGGGAAGCAAAAAAAGGCCGCTTGCGCGGCCTTTTGGATTTACTTGAACTTGGGCAGATTGAACTGCGGTGGCACGCCCATGCGGGTGTTGATGATCCACTGCTGCGCAATCGACAGGACGTTGTTGGTGATCCAGTACAGCACCAAGCCTGCGGGGAAGAAGAAGAACATCACGCTGAACACCAGCGGCATGATCCACATCATCTTCGCTTGCATCGGGTCTGGCGGCGCGGGGTTGAGCGCCGTTTGCAGCAAGGTGGTGAGCGTCATCACGATGGGCAAAATGAAGAAGGGGTCCGGTGCCGACAGGTCGTGGATCCAACCCACCCAAGGGGCGTTGCGCATCTCGACGGTGGACAGCAGCACCCAGTACAGCGCGATGAACACCGGGATCTGGATCATGATCGGGAAGCAGCCACCCATGGGGTTGACTTTTTCCTCGCGGTAGATGCGCATCATCTCCTGCTGCATTTTTTGCGGGTCGCCCTTGAGGCGTTCGCGCATTTCCATGATCTTGGGGTTGATGGCTTTCATCTTGGCCATGCTGGAATAGGCCTTGGCGTTGAGCCAATAGAAAGCGATCTTGAGCAGCAGCACCAGCGCCACAATCGACCAGCCCCAGTTCTGGATGAAGCCAAACAGCTTGTCCAGCAACCAGTACAACGGCTTGGACAACATGGCCAGCCAGCCGTAATCCTTCAAGAGGTCCAGACCAGGCGCCAAAGCTTCCAGAACTTTTTCTTCTTGAGGACCCACAAACAGTTGCGAGCTCACGGTTTTGGACTGACCGGGGGCCACATCGGCCACGGGGGTGATCATGCCGACGGCGTACAGGTTG
>JACCDQ010490615.1_pt1 | contig 14185 bp, 19 predicted proteins | sample 7446031 | NCBI WGS metagenome assembly JACCDQ01 (sample SAMN15323442, study PRJNA562643) | freshwater metagenome | isolation source: river surface water | place: USA:Blue River Watershed | collected 2017-08-17 | reverse complement strand
CAGCCTTCGCCATGATGCTAGCGGTATACGCGCGAGTCTTCTTACCATGCTGCTTGGGGTTGTCGCCAGCATGATGGGCAGCGATAGCCCACTCGATACCCTTACCCAGCCGCTCAGCCATCTGCTTAGCAGCGGCGTTGGCAGACTGGCCAGCATCGAGTGGGTCAATGCCCATACCCTTGGCGGTCGAGTCCAGGTACTGGAACATACCCTTGGCCGTACCCCACTTAGTCATGGGGCCGACGGCACTCGGGTTGTACGTGGACTCCTGATGGGCCATAGCATACATCACCGGAAGCGGCACACCATTCTTCTTCGCAGCTTCCGCGATGACGTTGCGGAGGTTCTGATCGGACGGCAGCAGGCTGCCATCAGGGATGCTGACCTGACCATAGTCCTGGACGGTGGGCTTAGCGCGGCTACGATCAGCCACGTCCAGCGTCAGGCCCTTGCTTGCATCCTCGAACGAAAACGACTCGGCCATTACAATCTCCTGCTGTCCCAAATTGGGACATTAGTGGGCTCGGTTAATCCTTCACAAATTTGGAACCATCCCAACGCGCAACACCTCGCGCGGTGACATAGTAGGAGCCCTGCTTGAGTTCAGCCTTGGACTTCGGCATTTCGATAGGATCGAGTGCCTTAGCGCCACGGCCACGGAACTTCGCGTTCGGTACATCTTCCGGAGCATCCTTACCGACCAGCTTCGAGATGAAGCCACGATCATCTTCCGGAGTCATCGCCTGCCAGTCGCCGTCCGTCTTGGACTCGATGGTAGCGCGGGTGATTGCAGCGTTGAAGTCCAGTCCCTTGTTCTCCTTCACCATCTGCTTGGCACGGGAAGCAATGTCCTGTGCACCAGCCTCGAACGCTGCGTAGCCCACATCATCCTTGTTCGGCACCTTGCCATCCAGAATCAGGTTGGCGACCGATGCCTTGGCAGCCTTGACCTCAGCCTCGTTGGGAGCGGAGGCGGCACCCTTGCCGTCAGTCTTTTCCTTGTACTCCTGTTCATGGCGGCGAGCGTCCAAATTGCCCTTACTGATTTCCAGCGTGGTGCGGCGGTACTGTGCCAAGTCCAGGGCGTTCCGTTCTTCTCGATCGTTGGTCTGCTGGGACAGTTCCAAGCGTGCCCGGTCGATCGCACTCATGGCCTTCTCGTTCAGGAACGTGGCCACGTTAGGATCGTAGTCCATCTTCTTCAGAGCCTCGAAGTTCTCGCGGCCGAAGATCTCGATGGCTTCAGGACGGGACTCCATCTGCTTGATGCCGTATTCCCACTCGGACTGATTCCGGGCAGTGCCCAGCGTCTGACTGAACAGGTTGCCGACAGTCATGATGTTGTCGAGGCGGTTCTTGTTCCGCGTCTCCACATCATTCAGCAGTTCGGATTCCTTCTTCCGAATCTCAACGCCGCCCTTGAGGAACTCCATGCCCCTCTTGACTGCGCCGCCAGCGATCATCATGGAACCCAGCTGCTCCAGCGGGGCACCCTTGCTGTCATCACCAGTATAGCTGACCACATCCTGGCCGGACGAACCACGCCCACCCTTTGCGATAGACGTCAGCTTGGCCAGTGCCTCGTTCTGAATCTTGAGTTCAGCCTCGGTCTGCTGGTTCTCAATCTCCTGACCCTGCGCAGTAGCGTTGGTGTTGCGGGTCTGTGCCTTGGCCAGCTGCATTGCGTTGTAGTGACGGTCGCCCTCAAGACCGACCATCGACAGATCGACGGGCATCACTTACCTCCAGCAGGAGTCACCGGCTTGTTAAAGACGGTGTTGGCGAGGTTGACGAGGTTGTTACCTACGCCTGCCCACGCACTCAGGTTGTTGTCGTTCGCATTGGAGATTGCACCCTGACCAGCCGAGTACGCACTCGTCGCATTTCCCAGGCCTTCAGTTGCACCTGCCAGCGCGGCAAGGTTGCTGAACTCCTGCTGATACGATGCCGCAGCTGCGTCGGTGGCCGCGAGGATTGCGTTCCCCGAGCCACTGTAACCCTGCGAAGCCATCGTCCGCTCGGCAGCCTTCTGCCGGGCCTTGTACGTGGCAGTCTCCGTGATGGAACTCGGATCAGCGATCAGCGCGTTGAGGCGCTTGGCTGCATCGTCACGGTAGGGAGCATACGGGTCAGCTGCATCGATGGCCTGCTGGTTCTGCTTCTGTGCCTTCTTCGCATTCTTACTGGACTGCTGGGCGGAGTAGATCGCAGTGCCTGCTCCGATAGCAGCGGTAGTGATTGCGGCCATTAGTCTACCAGCCTCTTGGTAAAGTTGTACTCGCTGGGCTTGTAGCCATTCATCTTGTACAGGTCGTCCACTTCAGGCGGCGACGTGCGCAGACGAACCATCTGCAAACTCTCAGCACCCAGTTCCTTACAGCGTTCTTCCAGTGCCTGCAGGATCGCCGGAGCGACCTTGTGTCCACGTGCGTCAGGATGGATGTAGTACACTACCTCCACCGCGACAGTAACATTCTTGTTGAAGGTGGCAGGGCCGACATACGCACCACCCGAACCGACTACCTTGCCGTCCTCCTCTACCACAATCATCGCACCCTTCGTGATGATGTGTTCAGTCAGCTGGGTAATCGTCTCGGGGTCGGCGTCGTAGATCTTGCTGTAGTCCGTCGTCTTGTAGAACTCCAAGTACAACGGAACCAGCGTATCAATGTCGGCCTCATTCGCCAGTCGAATCTTCATCTTGCGCATCTCCAAGTGGGGTAAAGAACGCAACGACAATCAGCCGCCCATCTTCAGGGGTCGAGCCGAATGCCTTGAACGGATAGCGAGAGTGGAACAACTCACCACTATAGATCAGGGCCCTGTTGTAATCCATCTTCACGAAGGCTCGCTGATCCCACGCATCCTCATTCTCGAAGTCATCCTTGACCTGCTCAAACAGTTCCATATCACCCGGCAGGATGCGGTTCGCTCCGGTCTTTGTATGCTGCCAGAACGCGGTACCACTGGGGCCATCAGTCAAGTACAACACCAGCGCATGAGTGCCCCAACCCATGTCACTATGGATCGACTGGTTCGGCGGTTCGCCCTTGTAGTTCAGACGATAGGCCATACCCATCAGGTCGATCTTGCCGAAGATAGCCTCCAGCATTTCCTTGACTTGTTGAATCTCTACACGGCAGATTCGCTTGTAGACGGCACCGTCAGGACCTTCCCAATCCTCGTACTCCATGTGGAGGCCGGCCTGACGCACAGCATCAGGGTCGGGAAGAAAATCTTCGATGACGTATACATCTTCCAGTCTCTTGACTATGCGCATATAGTCCACCTGTTACTCAGTTTCCGGACGCTGGACTTCGATCTCGTAACCCAGCCCACGGAGTTGATCCACTACGCTCTCCAGCTGTTGCTCGAGTGCGTAACCCGGAGACGGATCATGGCTGCGACTTGCCACCTTCGGTCTCGTTATGATTATGATCGTTGACATTCTTTTCCACCTTATCCTTTAGGTCAGGAACCTGTTGATAGATGGCGCTCAGGTAGTCGTCAAGACGATCCAGCCTGCGCTCCGCGTTACTGATGCGAGGGCCTTGAAGGACGGCAGCAGTGAAGATGATAGCGGCCATTACTACTACGACCCAAACTGCGTGCCCACCTGCGTTCACGTGCTGGTGAATCTCCTGAGCGTTACTGCGGCGTTCCTTCAACGTTCCAACAGTCTCACGCAGGTCCTTCAGTACGGCCATGAGTTCCCTTGCGCTATCATCCCCAAACATTAGTCTCTCCTTACGGGCACCCCGAGTTTGCCACAGAGCTCGAGAAGAATCTCGAGTGCGCGATCAACCTTGACTTGGACTTGCTCAATCTGATCGTTCGTGGCGAACTTGTCACGCATGTCGATCTCGATCTGGTGAAGCCTGTCTTTCAATTTCCCCAGCTGGCTGATGACGTAGGCGACGAAGCCTGCGATCCCCACACCTGCCAACCCATACAACAGGTTAGAGTACTGGTCAGGATTGTTCATATAACCTCACTGGAATAGTGCAGTGCCTGCGCCGAGCGCGTTACCCGAGCCGGAAGACGCGGCTGCGAACTGAGCGGTACCACTAAGAACTTCCGCGTTCATCATAGCTTTCCAGCCCCATGCAATGCGGGCTGTATCAGATGACCCTGCATACAAAGCACCACCTGCCAGGCCAATCATGCCAGCCATGTTGATGGAGCTTGCGCTAGCTGCTGACAGGGTGATTGCCCCCGCTACAGAAACTGACAGTTGGTTGTTGGCAGTGGCCGTCACAGCAGGGACCGGGATGAATCCACTGTCATAGGCAGTAGCTGATGCAGTCTTAGTCCCGGTGTTGGTAGTAACCAGACTGAACGCTGACGAGTCGGACTTTCGGAACGCCGCCAAGTTCACAGACATACGATCTGATGTAGTCTGCGTCCATGTGGTAGTCGCGCCGATATCTCCACTGACCGCAGTCTTGTAGTAAATGTCAACGAACTGAGTAGTGCCGCCACTTGTAAACGTGGTGCTGACTGCAAGGGTCCATCCAGCAGGTACTACGGTCAACGCACTTCGACGCATGATGCAGGCAATCAGTAGATCATTGACGGCTGCAGTAGAGGGTACCACTGGACTCTGAGATGTAGTGCCTGACGGGCCAGAGATGATTGCCGTAGCGCCAGCCAACGACACCGTAGGGGTTGCCGGTGGTCCAGTGCCGGACGGCGACTGTAAAATGAGGTCCGCCGTATTAGTGCCAGTGATCTTCAGGAAGAAGCTCTGCCCCTGAGGGATGACAAGACTGCCACCGACCGGGGGAGTGATCACGAACGAACCTGCCTGTGCGATGGTCAGGTTACCCGCACCCACGTTGCGGCCATGATACTCCGCGTTGTTCGCGTAGGTCTGGGCACTGTCGAAGGTGTAGGTCTTAGTACCTGCGTTGGTGAAGCGAGTGTAGTTCCACGCATTCGCTCCCGTTGCAGTCAGGGTAGTCCCTGCCTCAGCGGTGGTCGCAGTGATCGGGGCACCACTACCACCGCCACCAATAGTATCCCACGCACTCCCATCCCATGCGTACAGGGTGTTGGTGTCGGTTGCGTAGTACAGACCCAGCGCACCTGCTGCAAGGTCGGGGGCTGCTGGGCGGGCACTGAACAGGCCCTCACCCAGATAGTCAATCAGTCGTCCGCTGGCCATCATGCCACCTGTACGTAGACCAGTGAGCCGTCGTCAAGGATGACGAACACGGGCTGACCGGAAATGATTTCTCCAGTGACAACAGGGAGGATACCTCCACTGCCGCCACCACCTGAACCGTTTGATGCCGCAGTGATGCGGCCATACTGATCGACGGTGAGATTAGTATTGGTGTAACTACCTGGGGTCACACCGGAGTCTGCAAGGTCAATCGTAGGATTGCCTCCGACACCGCTACCATTGGTCACCTCGATTCGTCCTGCCTCACCTACGATGGTGCGCAAGACCCAACTGGCGGCTGCCTTAACAAGGATGCCGCTACCAGTCACACCCGCCAGGTTGGCGATGGACTCGTTAATCAAATTGATCTTCGCCCGAACGTGCTCGAACCAATCAGCCCAAGGACGGGCAACCAGCGCTTTATGATCTTGAGGCTGGTCACCCGCCCTCAGTGCCGTGTGCTGAGGAACGGGCGGTACTTTGCTTTCCTCAACTTCGGATGCCATCACAGTGTCCCGAGGTCGTACTGCAGTTCGATCGCCTGGATGCGGAACGCAGTGGGTTTGTCATGCCGAAGATGGAACGCCCGCTTCTTGAACGTCCCGCAGTTAATCAACTTCGGCTCGGGGAGTGACAGGTCCATATATCTCCAATCACCCCAATGCTCGTAGTCGTCGTTACTCCAACGAACGCCGAGCTGGCTGCTGTCAGTCTGATCTGCGATAGCCCACATACGGCCCAGATGTTTCCTGCGCCGAGTGCCTCCATCGAAGATGGGGGTGATGATGTCTACCACCACCGGCTCGTCGTCATCCACGTAGATGTCAACGTTGCACTCATACAACTGGCCATCGCTTTCATGCTGGAACAAATGCAGACCTGAGGAGTCGTAAGTGACGTCCACGATCTTCAGGTAGTTCCCATCGGCATCTGCCCACTGGTGCCACTTCTTCATCACAATGTCGTAGGCCAACGTGAGGTTAGCGTTCTTCAAAGTGATGACGTAGAACGAATGGCCTACAATTTTCAGATGCCATGAGTATACCACGTCTGTATTTGCGTTTGCAAGCAGTCGATCTATGGCAGGGGTAGAAATGATTTCAGCCGCACCCTGATCCATCTTGATGATCTGCTTCGATGCAGACTTGTTGGTACTCATCCAGAACAACGCATCGTCGATAGTGCGAACACTGTCGGCAGACGCACAGCCATACTTGTTCTTCATACCCTGTACCGGACCCAGCGGACTTGCGGCCGGGTTGCCAGCATCGAAGAAGAACTCAGTGGACCACTGCTTGAGTGCCACGACATACACCAGCTGCTTAGCCAGTGCGACTCCGTTGTCCGGCTCGATCTGTGCACGGATGAAGTCGATAGCATTCCAACTGGTGGTGTCGTTCAAGCCACTGTTGTGGATGTAGGCATCCGGCGTCATTACGTACTCATATCCATTCAAGTACGCGAAGCCCTTCACTACCAGCGATGGGAAGTTAGCAGGCAACGGTCCAGTCACCGCACCACCTTCCACGTAGCTGTAAGTTGCAATGCCGTTACCGAAGATCAGCTGCGGAGTGGCACCGAGGTTACTGTCGAACCGATACACTCCACCGGCGGTGTTCAGCCCTGAGTGGATCAGTGTGCCATTCCGGTAGAACGAATCTCCGAAGATCGTGTAGACCGAGCCACGCCAGAAGTAAGCACCACGCCCAGGCTGAGCAGCGGCGATCAACTGGTTCGGCTGAAGTCCGGGTCGCTTATAGATCCAGAGCTCGCCCTGGTCATCGACCTCCAGATAGCAATTGACCAGCCTTGCATCCTTGTCGGTAGAACCGTCGCGGTTGCTGGTAATCACCATCAGAGGTAGACGCGGAGGTACGGCTACGGACGGTGCCTGTTCAGCCACTGAAGCCTCCAGCACGGTAGTCGCCACGCGAATCCATAGCGAACGTGGTCGGAGCATCTTCCACGTCCCAGCCTTCCAAGGCTTCACGGTACGCGGAAGCACGAGCAGCACAACGCTGCATGATTGCATTCGGCTGACCGGTGCAGATCTCGTCAGCCAATCCCCAGCGCAATGCAATGCGCCACTCCGCTGGGAACTGAGAACGTTCGTTCAGTGCGTTGATGTTGGCCGCTGCCTGACGCACATGCAGTTGCAGCGTGTTGAGTGCTTCGGTTGCATCCGGAGTGTTCCACACGAAGAACCGTGCAGCGTCCGTCTGCTTGTCCACGAAGTACGAACTGATCGTAGACAGGATGCCTTCGATCTGAGAGAGGCGCATCCACTCTTCCCATGCCAGTGGGACCAGCGGACGGCGAATGCCCTGCGGCGTAACTACATTGGCTTCGAGGACCTGCGTCACTCGGGGAGTGATGACAGTACCGGAAGGACCCAGGGTGTACAAGTTCACTCCGAACTGGATCGGGAAGTTGATCTCGTTGTTCAGGAACAGCTTGACACCCTGGGTCATCCACAGCTGGATCATATCCTGAAGTCGCCGGCCACAGTCAGCGAACTGCTGACCGTTGGGCACCTCGCCTTCTCCCAGGAGTCCGGCATCGTGCATAGCATCGTTGATGATGCCTTCGATCGTGTTGGAGGCGAAGGTGGGCATGACTTACCTCGGGATGAGTGGGTTCTGCTTGGCGAAGTGAAGCGTCATCGAGTAGTTGCCGGCAGCACTGGTAATCAGTACGTCGCCGTTGGAACTGCCGCCAGCATTCCTGTTCGGGATGCCGCCGATCTTTTTGTAGCAGATGGTCTGACCGCTGCCCTCACTGATTGTGAGGAAGTCCTGACCACCATCGAACTCGAGCAGAACCGTCTCAGCAGGTTCCACATCGTAGGATACCCGCATCAAGCGGACACCCTGACACGGAGGGTTGAGTGCCGATACATCAACCAGAATCGCAGCAGTATCTGCCGAAGTTCCGATTACCTGCAGCACCAAGTTGCGCTGACCCTCCTCAACGACGATCGTCGAGAATGCCATGGGATACTCCAAAAAGGCCCGCCTCCGGATGCGCCCAGAGGCGGGCAAAGCGTGGCCGGGATAACACCTCGGCGAAGGCGCCGCAGTGGCCCTAGCGGGCCAGCACCGCGCCAGCCGACGGTGCGCGAGTTACCGCTCCTGCATCGCCGCGATGAAGTCACACGATGCGGTCTGCGCAACGGCAGTACCGGCAGCGATTGCGACAGTCGGGTTCAGCGGCAGGATCGACAGTGCACCGGTCAGTGCCGTCTGGCGGATGCGAGCCTGCGGACCCAGAGGGGCGCGGTTCTGGTTCGGGACATTGCCGATCAGCTGGTAGCCAGCGTAGACATTGATCGTCCCACGGTTGGTGATGACGAAGGCCAGGTCGAGGTCCGCTCCGTTGATGAAGCCAGGGTTCGGCGGAACGACCACTGAGCCGACGACGACACCTGCGGCGATGGCGTTGAAGACGATCTGGTTGGAACCGACTGCCTTCGAGAAGTAGAAGCCATCCTGCGGAGTGAACGGAGTCACTCGGGTGTCGATCAGACCTGCGACCAGCTGGGAGTTCACCACGTCAGCGAGGTTGACGCGGCAGGCGAACGCCAGCTGCTTGCGGGCCACGTAGGCGAAGTTGGCAGTCGGCTGCTGGAGTTCCGCCTGATTGCCGATGGTAGCACCGGTGGTCAGAAGGACTCGGCCACCCGTACCACTGGATGCCGATGCAGCAACGCTGCCGCCGGTAGCGGTGACAGTGTAGTCGCCGGCACGGTAGGGCAGGAAGTCATCTGCGAACGTCGCGTAGTAGAACGGATCAGGCTGACCAAGCAGACCAAACGGCTGGAACTGCGCCGCATTGGTGAGGCCGCCCGGAAAGCGGGTAGCAGTTGCCATGGGTAGTTACCTATCAGAATTTGTGGAAGAAAAAAGGGCCCTAAGATTTGCATCGTAGGGCCCTTGGTGGTATTACTTGTCTATGTGTTTGGTACTGGTGTCCCAAATTGGGACATTACTTCTTGCGCTTGGCCGAGGGTTTGTTGGTTGCAGCTCCGAAAGCGGCGTCCATCCACTTGGTAGCAAGGCGACCTCCCGGGCTCTTGGCAGAGGCCGCCTTCTTCTTCGCAGCTACGCGGTCAGCATCCTTCTTGCTGGCCATGACCTTACGGACCGTTCGAGCCGTAGATACCGCGAGCGTCGGTGGCACCCACAGAGAAGCGCATGTAGGTGGCAGCCTTCGCGTTCTTGGTATCGAAGTCGTTGTCCTGATCGAACTCCGGCTTGTTGCGCATGAACATCTGCATACCCTGCGGCACGTTCGTGCGGACGAACCAGGCTCCCGGATTGTTGAAGTAGTGGTTCACCTTCGTACCGCCCGGGAAGGCGTTGGTTGCCTTCAGAACGTTGATCGCATTGTTGCCGGTCGAGGACTGCAGCACCGACTTCAGGATGCGTTCCGCGTTGAAGAACTCCTGCGTTGCGATGTGCAGGGTCTTCGGCATCACCGAGATCTTCAGGCCACGCGAGTTGGTGGCATTCATGATCTGGATGCACATGTCCTCCAGGGCCGCCTCACTCAGGTCCGCACCCGGAGTCAGCGCGTTCGAGAACGTGCCGCCCGGAGCGTTGACGTGGGCCGCACTGATCAGCGGCTGGCCGTCGGGCATGAGGTAGTAGGCGCCTGCGAAGGCATCGTTGTAGATCAGGGCGGCAACGTTCTCGATGGTCTGCGAGACCGAGAACGCATTGGCCTTCGCGCGACGGGTCGAGACTTCCTTGTACAGGTTGTCGTCCAGTTCTTCCTTGGTCACGATGTAGCCCAGCGCATAAGCGATATGCGCATAGGTCGACACCCAACCCTGGATCTCCGAGTCGTACTGAACGGGTGCGCCCTGGCCCTTGACGGGTGCCAGACCGAAGCCGGTCACTTCGACGTCCTGCTCGTAAGCCTTCGCGGAGGTCAGCTGATCGAACAGGTCCGTGTACTCGGTCGGATGCTCGTTGTAGATCTGGCCCCAGATCGCGTGGATGCCGGGCCACAGGAGCTTCGGATGCGAAGCAGTATTGATTACGCCACCGGGCATGTTCCTTCTCCTTAGACGCCAGCAGTGCCGGCAGCCAGTTCATGGTTGTTGATCTTCACCAGCCACTTCGCGTACTGGCCGAACTCGTTGTCAACGCGCTGGACCAGACCCAGCAGCTTGACCTGCAGGGCGGCAGTGCCAGCCTTGTCTGCGTTGTCGAGAACGACCTGCGACAGGAAGTTGTTGGCGTCCGTGATCGTCAGGTTGGTGTTGAGGCCGGTGTCAGCAGCAGTCAGCGGCGTGCCACCTTCCTGCACCTCGAAGACCACGTTCGGATCGTCCACTACCATGGCGTACCAGGTGGTGGACTGTGCAGCGCCCGGACGGAAGGTCTGGTCGAGGTTCTGAGGGTTGGCCATCGCGGTCTGATTGAGGGCACCAAGGCCCACGATCACACCACGAATTGCGCCGGTATCGGCTGCGCGGACGATGCCAGGAACACCCCGGCTGTCCGAAGTGCCGGACGAGATCACCGGGTCGCCGATGGCCAGCTTCGTGGCATAGGCGGCAGCGATCGAGTAGATACGAGCCTGACCGTTCCAGGGAGCACCGTTGAGGTACTGGACCGGGGCGAGGCCCGCAGCGCGGTTCGCGTTGGGCATGACAATCTCCGTTAACGATTGCCCTTCTTCTGGAAGAGCTTGGGCACGTTGCCCTTGACGTAGGAATTGCCGGCTTCGGCGTAGTCGTCCTTACCACCACGACCGGCAGCCAGCGCGTCGACAGTTGCGTCGGTGTCACTCTGAAGCATTGCCTTGGCCCGTTCATACAGACGCATCGGGCACTCCATCAGGAACAGACGCAAGGCCTGGCCGTTGTCAGCGAAGCCACCGGCGGCAACGCTCACACGGGAACCCAGGTCAGTGCTGCCGCCCTGTTCGGGAGTACCACCGATCTGCTGCGGGATCATGCTGATCTCTGCGGGATCGACGAAGCGATACCCGGCTTGCATAGCTCGTTCGATTCGACCCGGCTCCGTGCGGAACCAGTGACGATGCCAACCCGGCTTTTCCGGAACCTTCAGGCGACCGGACTTGGAGCCCATCGGTACCCACTTACTCTCGTCGAACTCCACATCCGCCGAGGTGGCAGGATTCGGATTGTTCTGCGGAGTCTGCACGTCCGAGTTCGACTGCGCTGCCGGAGCAGCTGCGGTCGTGGCTTCGTTGGTCTTGCCCTGCAGTGCGGCAGCCAGTGCCGCTGCGGCTTCCGGGGAAGCGGTCTTGTTCTGGTCAGTCATTGTCTTGATCCTTAGGCGAGGTTATAGATACGGACGTATTCTTTCTTCCACTCGTCGAGGTTCTTGAAACGCTTGCCCTCGCCGACCAGCATGGCTTCGTCTGCCAAGCAGGCTTCCTTTGCCTCCTTGGGCAGGTTGTTCCAGCCCTTGACCTTGCCATCGCCACCTTCGTTACCACGCGAAGTGCGGCTGCTGGTATCAGTCTTGCTGGGGCGGTTCTCACCGCCGTCACCGAACTGCTCGTCCCAGAGCTGCTGGCAGTGTTCCAGGAACTCGACCGGAGTGAACTTGTCCTCTTCGCCCGCTTCGTTCAGCTCCTCACGCAGATCCTCTGCAATGCGGTTGAACTGCTTCGTGCGCTTGAGGTCCGTTCCGAACCACTCGTTTTCCTGCTGCCAGGACTTCAGGTCAGGATCGACCGTCCCCTTGTTCTTGTTCGGATCATCCGAGTCCTTACCCTTCCCCTTATTGGGGTCTTCCTTTTCTTTCTTACGCTTTTCCTCCTCGTCATCCAACCGGCGCTTTTCCGACTGCGCCAGTCCGATCTGCTCGAGGAGTTCCGTTTCCTTATCAATGTCTCCGTCCTCGCGGGCAGCCTTCAGCTGTTCCTTGAGTCCGTTGATAGCACCTTGTGCGGCGCGCTTGTTGGCTTCCGTGTAGTGCTGGTCAAGCCGTTCAAGCGTCCCCGTCACATTATCCAGCTGTTGCTGCAGGGTGTCAATCTTGGTGTCACGTTCCGCAAGCTCGTTCTTCAAACGAGCATTCGACTTCCGCAGAAGCGGCAGCAGGTTTTCACCACGGCGCACGAACTCGTCAGCGTCGACCCACTTCTCCGGATCGCCTTTGAACTTGTCCTGCGGAGTCCAGCCCATTTCCTTGGCAGCCTTTACGGTTGCCTCGTCCGGGCCAGTCCCGGTGTCGTCGTCAGTATCAGCCATTGCTGCTCTCCTCGGTTTCGATGACTGCGAAAATGTCACGGTCGTTGATGAAACGATACTGCTTACCATCCGCAGTACCCTTTGCCATGTAGCCGGCATAGCCGGATACCAGCACCTTGTCACCCACCTTGCAGCGGGGACCTGGTTCGTCGCACCAGCAGTGCGGTCCGATCTCGACCACGATAGCGCGCTGCTCCACCATCTGATCACGGCCGAGTGCTTCGTCAGGGATGATGATCAACCCTTCCTTACGCTCGGGAGTGTACGGCGCAATCAGCACCGCACGGCCTACGGGCTTCAATCCAGATTCATTCTTCATTGTCTTCCAGTTCCTTAGCTTCGATTGAGAGGACGTCACGACACGCACTGAGATATCCCTTCGCTACAGCTTCCTTTACAAACTGCTCATGGGCGAAGGTGGCCATAAGCTCACCGTTCGCCCACGCTTCTTTCTGTTCTTCGACTTGCCTGCGCAGCCATTGGAAGAGCTTACGGGTGGTAGGATGGTCCTTCCACTCCTTGAACTCCTCCTCAAACTGCAGGCGCACCGGTTCCGAGTCCTGCTGTGACATTGTTGCCAAGCTCCATTAGCTGATTGAACTGCGCATCCGCGTTCTTGTTCTGCTCGCGCAGAGCTTCGATCGCAGCACGGAAAGCCTGAATCTGCAGATCGGATTCGAGGAGGTTCATCTCCTTCATCATCTTCTCTGCCTGCGCATTCAACTGTGCGATCTTCGCATTGTTGAGTCGCTGCGTTTCCTGCAGGTTCATCTGAATCTCCTGCATCTTCAACTGCAGCTGCGCCTGTGCAACTTCGTTCTTCAACATCTGGATCTGAACCTTCTCACTCGGACCCGGAGGACCCTTGGCTTCGATGCCAGGATACAGGACCTTACTATCCGTGATGCCCAGCGACCGGAGGAACTCACGTTCCACAGCATCCGTGTCGTAACCAGGGTTGGTCATCGCGGCCTGCTTCAGCAGCTGCGCCCTTGCGAACATTGCACCGTCCGACGTGATCGTAGGGTCAGCAGCCGGCACGATCCCTCGAGCCGAACCGGAGAAGTCCTCACGTGCAATGGTATCACCCGAGTCGCCGAAACGCAAGCTGACCGGCAAGTAAAGCGCGTTCAGTTGGTAAAGCTTCTTGAACTCCCACTTCAGACTGCGCCAGATGCGCTTGTAGATCGCCGAGTAGATCTTCTGGCCCTGCTCGATCATAGCCCGGCTCGTCTCCGCAGGCGTGTTCTGCCCAGGGTTGTTGCCGGTCATCATATCGGTCGAGCCACTGATACGGTTCGTGTACTCGATCAGCAGGTTCAGAAGGTTGAACATCACAGCGCTGGGCTCACGAACCTCCAGCGGTACGATGTTCTTGCGCAGGTCATCACCTGTCGCATCCACTCGGTTCCAACCGAAGGGACGGAACTCGACCTGGCCACCACGGATCTTCGCACCACGACCCAGGAAGCCACCAGCAGTATTGCTCAGCGTAGCGGCATCGAACAACTGGTTGATCGCGGAGTTCACGGACTCGTTCAGCGGCCCAAGAAGAACACCGAAACCAATATCGTAGATGGCACCATCTGGGCTTGGGATGAACGGACGCTTGGTGAAATGCTCCGTCGCGTAGATGCGGATGATTTCTTTTCTGGTATTCCGCTCGATATCTTCCTCACGATCGAAGCGGCACACGATGCGCAGCACTTCACCGCTGCCATCTTCTGTGGTGATGATGTAGGGTTCGGCGTAACCATCTCCGTCGAGGTCCATCCAGCAGTGAT
>JACCDQ012018042.1_pt1 | contig 14186 bp, 11 predicted proteins | sample 7446031 | NCBI WGS metagenome assembly JACCDQ01 (sample SAMN15323442, study PRJNA562643) | freshwater metagenome | isolation source: river surface water | place: USA:Blue River Watershed | collected 2017-08-17 | reverse complement strand
TTCCCGCTGCAGCAACTTGCTGGTTTTGAATCAGATTTGTGAGATGTAGATGCTGGATTCTTAGTTTTTGTAGCATGCTCGGATGTTGCAGTATGCTTAGATTTTGCAGAGATTTTATTTAAAACACCACCGCAGCAACTTGACGATGCGTGCGTTTCGGTACTGTTTGAAAATTTGGGACTCAAGAACGGAATTCCCAAATTGGCTCCGCGCAATACAAACAAAATTCCCATCACCAAAAGCCAAAATGGCATCAATTTTTGTAAATTTAATTTTACTCGAGAGTTAATTAAATGTTTGGTAAAGGTTACCGCTAAGAGTGCGGGCATCGTAGCTAAACCGAATCCGAACATGAACAAAATTCCGTTAATCCAGGATCCCATCCCCAGAGAGCCTAAAAGCGCACCATAAACCAAACCACAGGGTAATAGTCCATTAAGCATTCCTGCAACCAACCATTTGAATGCACCGCCTGTACTTAATGTGGATGCAAATTTTTGATTCACCCAAGCGGATATAAATCCTAATAAATTCGACGATTTATTGAAAAATTCATTGGCCCAAATCAATAAAAATACAATTCCAATCGACAATGAAATCCACTGTTCAAATTTTCGTATATCCAGCCATTCCATGATTCCCCCGAAAAAAGTACCCAAAAGTACATAGGTAATGACGCGACCAAATTGATACAATACATTCGACACATAAGCCCCTGGAAATCGCTGATTGGTGGGGAGCAAAAGTGCTAAAGGACCACACATACCCACGCAGTGCATACTACCTGCAATACCCAATGCCAAACCGGCTAAAATTGCAAATGTCATGTTTTATAATTTATAGAATCCCGAATTTACAAGTGGATTTTGATACCATTTTTGCCCTTAATTCTACTTTTCGAAGGCAGTTTCTTGCATCAGAGTATCCTGGGCATCAATAACCCATTTGGTTATTACGGTGTATTTACCGGGTTGAATTTTATGAGCTGGAATCCACCACTTGGCCTCTTTTTGATCATTAAAATGGAAAAGCTTATCCTTTTCTTTGCTTGATGCACAATAAAAATGAACATCCGCAGAGAATTTAGAGCCTCTAGCAGAATCCACCTTCACCCAATATCCATTGGGGGTTTCTTCCACAGAAACAATTTGATTTAATTGAACCGCTCGATTGGACTGTTCGATTTCCTTTTGAAATGCCAATTCTTTTTGATAGTAATTTTCATCTACCAAATTAATATCCTGCTGCATGGAACCGTAAACCAAATAAACGATTCCCGCAACAAATGCTACATATATAAATGTTATAAATCTTCCCCAGTTCATGTTATTTTCTTTTATTTTTTGGGATATTTTACTGATTTTTAAAGAGATGCTAATGTGAATGGCTTGTTTACATTAACATCTCTTTGTCTTGATCAATTTTAAGTAAGCTGATTCTATCTTTTAGGTTTAGGAGCTAAAAATACTACATTTTCCGATTCCAACAAATGCTCTCCATTGTAAAGATGTATTTGAAATTCATCCTTACGATTTTGGATTTTATTTCTCTGAATTCGGATGAATATGGTTCCGTTATGCACCGACTCCTTCTTTAAATGTCGATAGTTATTTCTATCCACCCACTCCAATTCGTAATTGGGATTATCGGATTTTAATGTTAAAGAATCAAAATCCTTGTGACTCTTATTAATCATCAAAACCGTATAAATCGAAAACACTTTATCTCCTTCGGGTGTGATGGTATATAATTGTCCGGGTGCTTTACGTATTTGGAAATCTACGGTACTTCGAGTGGTTAAAATGGCTAACCATATCCCTAAAAGAGCGACCAACAAAACAATATATGCCTTTAAACGGGTGGTTATGGTAAATGGTTTGTTATCGGCAATGGTAGCTTCGGATGCATATTTAATGAGCCCCTTAGGTTTGTTTATTCTATCCATTATCGAATCACAAGCATCAATACAAGCGGTACAATGCACACATTCCAATTGGGTACCATTTCGGATATCAATTCCTGTAGGACATACATTCACACATAGATTGCAATCAATACAATCGCCTGCTGTTCTCTCTGTATTTTTACGCAACTTTTCTCTGGGTTCGCCGCGAATATAATCGTAGGCAACAACAACAGAATGTCGATCCATGAGTACACCTTGCAATCTTCCGTAGGGACAAACAACGGTACAAACTTGCTCTCTAAACCACATGTACACTCCGAAAAATACTCCAGAAAACACCATCATGGCCAATAAGCCACCAATATGTTGAGATACGGGTTCGGAGATTATTTTTTTCAAATCTTCAACCCCGATTATGTATGCTAAAAAGGTATTTCCCACCAAGAATGCTACCGCGTAAAATACCACGATTTTTAATCCGCGTTTTCGGATTTTTTCGGAATTCCAAGGCATTTTATCGAGTGCCTTTTGTTTGGGAGCATCGCCTTCTATCCAGTATTCAATTCTACGGAAAACCATTTCCATAAAAACGGTTTGTGGACAAGCCCATCCGCAGAATAATCGTCCGAAGGCAACGGTAAATACGATAATAAAAACTACAAATAGAATCATGGTCAGGCCGAACAAGAAGAAATCTTGCGACCAGAACACAAATCCAAAAACAACAAATTTTCTTTCGAGAATATTCAAAAGCATAAAAGGTTCACCTTTGTAGGTAACCCAGGGCAATCCGAAAAATACAATCAGATAAAACAAAGAAAGCCAGGTCCGGGCGTTATAAAAACGCCCGGTTGGCTTGTATGCATAAACCCACTTACGCTTCCCTTTTTCGTCGATGGTCGCTACTCGATCACGATATTCATCATTTTCATCAAAATCGACGTTTGGTATCATCAGCTATTGTTTTTTAATTTATTTTTTATTCAGTTAGGTGTACGTTTCAGTACGGTATTGAGTTTATTCAAAAGTGCACCCATCAGTACACTTTTGAATAAAGCAATTCATTTACATTTAAGAACGTCAATTGGTGTACTTTTCAGTATAAATTCCAATTCTGCAATTTTTAATTAATTGCCTGCAGAAGTTACAGCAGCAGCTGAAACGGGAGCAGCATTGGCCGGAGCTCCAGATGCGGCAGGTGCTGTAGCTGAATCCTGGGAGGCGGGTGCACCCTCAGCTTCTTCTTTGTACAATTCACCTTCAGGCGCTTTCGCATTGGCTGGATTGCTGCCCTTTAATGATTTAACATAGGTTGCAACACTAGCCATTTCCTTAGGCGTTAATGTTTCCCCCCAAGCAATCATACCCATACTTGGAACACCTAATTTGATGGTTTTGAAGATGTTCTTTATTGAACCACCGTGTTTCCAATACTCATCAGTTAAGTTAGGACCACTGATACCTTGAGCATTTTCTCCGTGACAAGCCACACAATTCTTTTTGAAAACTGCCTGTCCGTCGGCTAATATAGTTGCATCCGGTTTGTACTCGATGGAGTTTTCATCTACTTTATTTGCACTTAACTTATTGTATTCTGCTTGTTGCAATTCAGCTTTAGCTAAATCAATTTTCAATTCTTCCACTTGCAAAGGTGCTGAACCAGAAATATGATATCTCCAAATGTAAATTCCCGAAAAAATGATGGTCAAATAGAATCCATATACCCACCAAGGTGGCAATGCGTTGTCTAATTCTTTGATTCCATCGTAGTCGTGATCCAATTGTACATCCTTTTCTTTCTCAACGGCCACGGAATTGTTCATTTTATCCCACCATTGTGCCAACATCGACACTTTGGCTTCCGTTGTTTTTTCAGTTTTCTTGGGAAGTACGATTGCTTTGAGCCAATAGGCGAAATACAGGATAATCAATACTTCCATGAAAATTACACCCAACAGGATCATGTTCAATTCAAAACTGCTGAATCCTCTGAAACCAGAATTGGCATCTGCCCCGGCAGCCATCAATTGTGCAGCTGAAAACAAGAAAGTGATCAAGGCGATGGATTTGGCATTATCCTTCAGTTTTAAAATAGCGACCTTTCCTAACAAAGATCCCATAAATAAAATAACGATGGCCAAAGCTACAGCTGTTGAAACCAACAACCATGGAATGTATGAATTGGAAGAACCAGAGCTTGCGCCGGAAGCTGCAGCAACCATTGCGGTATCTGCGGCTTGAGCTGCGAGCTGGGATACCATGACCCAGCTCATAGCTGCTATTATCATTTTTTTACTAAATTTCATATTTTTAATCATTTAGAGGAATGTTTTTCGCATTTTCAAAGTACTTTTTATTGGACTTTGAAACCCACATCACCACCACTGCGAAGAATAATCCAAACAGAACCAGTGTAATTAAGGGGTAGATAGTTACACCATCGATGGTTTTTAAATAATTGATGAATTTCATAACTTGAATATTTGAACTTTAAAAGTGCTGTTCCTTTTGATTTTAATTCGATTTCTATTTCGCGGTTAATTAATGTTCTGGGTGACTTTCAACAGGCATCTTTTTAATATCTGTACCGATGCGTTGTAAATACGCAATCAATGCCACGATTTGAGAGTATTCCAAATTACTTACGCCTTCCATTTCCATAATTTGAGTTACCATAGGGTCTTTTTTCAAATCTGCAGCAATTTCTCTAGCTTGTTTTTCTAGATCTTCGTTTGCACGGTTTGCGTAACCTACTTCATACGGAACATTCATGGTTTGCATGGCATTGATCATTTTTGGTGTTTTGCGGATGTCAATTCCTTTAGTAAACAACCAAGGATAACGAGGCATTACAGACCCTTTACTTACTTCAGAAGGCGCATACATGTGATTAAAGTGCCAAGCATTGTTGTATTTTCCACCTACACGAGCCAAATCTGGTCCGGTACGTTTACTTCCCCATTGGAATGGATGGTCATATACGAACTCACCCGCTTTTGAATACTCACCGTAGCGTTTCACTTCGTCTCGGAATGGTCTAACCATTTGAGAGTGGCAGGTATAACATCCCTCAGCGATATAAATATCACGACCGTGCAATTCCAAAGGAGTATAGGGTTTTACAGAACTGATGGTCGGAATATTGGTTTTTACCAAGAATGTAGGTACCATTTCTAAAACTCCGCCAATTGCCACCACCAACAAACTCAAAACCAACATTTGAATCGGTTTTCTTTCGATTACTCTGTGCCAGTGTTCGCCTTCATGACTTCCTTGTTTTACTAATGCTGGTGCTTCAGCTTCTTCATCGGCCAAGAATGTTCCTGATTTGATGGTTTTATATAAATTCCAAACCATTAAACAAGCACCAATTAAGAACAGCAAACCACCTATACTTCTTAATTTGTACATTCCCATTAACATATTCACTGTATCCAAGAATGTATATTGTAATGTTCCATCAGGAGTAAAAGTTTTCCAGTTCAAGCTTTGAGTAAAACCTGCCCAATACATTGGAATTGCGTAAAATACAATACCTAAAGTACCTAGCCAGAAGTGTGCATTAGCGGCTGAAGGTGAATATAATTTGGTTCTCCACATGCGAGGAATCAACCAATACAATACGGCAAAGGTTAAGAATCCGTTCCAACCCAATGCTCCTACGTGTACGTGTGCAATGGTCCAATCGGTAAAGTGACTGATTGCGTTTACTTTTTTCAACGACAACATCGGACCTTCGAAAGTTGCCATACCATATGCAGTAATCGCAACCACCATAAACTTCAACACCACGTCTTCACGAACACGATCCCAGGCACCGCGAAGTGTGAACAATCCGTTGATCATACCTCCCCAACTTGGAGCAATCAACATGACTGAGAATACCACACCCAATGATTGTGCCCAATCCGGCAAAGCAGTGTACAATAAATGGTGAGGGCCTGCCCATATGTATATGAAAATCAACGCCCAGAAGTGGATAATTGACAAACGGTATGAGTAAACAGGACGATTTGCGGCTTTTGGAAGGAAGTAGTACATCAATCCCAAATAAGGAGTAGTCAAGAAGAATGCCACAGCATTATGTCCGTACCACCATTGAACCAAAGCATCTTGTACCCCTGCGTACCAGCTGTAACTCTTTGTTAAACTAATTGGTAACTCAATACTGTTAACAATGTGCAACATTGCAACAGTTACCCAAGTAGCTATATAAAACCAAATGGCAACGTATAAATGACTTTCACGACGTTTGATAATGGTACCAAACATATTGATACCAAAAACCACCCAAATTAAGGTAATTGCTATATCTAAAGGCCATTCTAACTCTGCATACTCTTTACCTGTGGTGTATCCCATCCATAAAGTCAAGGCACCAAATAAGATAATGAATTGCCAACCCCAAAAGTGAATTTTCGACAGTAAATCGCTGAACATTCGCGCTTTGGTAAGTCGCTGAAGTGAATAATAAACGCCCATAAAGATTCCGTTACCTACAAATGCGAAAATGACCGCATTCGTGTGTACAGGTCTCATTCTACCAAAAGTAGTTGGCGCCCAGTCAAGGTTGATAGCTGGGAAATACAGCGATATGGCTGCCCATAATCCTGCTGTAAATCCAATAATCCCCCAAAAAATGGTGGCATAGGCAAACCATTTAACGGGTCGATTGTCGTAAGAAAACTTTTCTATTTGCATATTATTTAGTTTGGGGTAATCTTTTTCAATTAATGTTCAATTCAATTTGTGCGTTTATTTTCGAGATTCTTCATTATCTAAACCCCAGTTGATTTCGCTTTGTTAACCAATTCTGTGTCTTGAAGTATTCGGTTTGCATGAGCATCCGGGTCGTCAAATTGACCCGATTTTGCACTCCACAAGTAGGCTACCAAGAAAATCCCTGCTACCACAATACTCATGATCATCAACAAAATCACTACCGACATAATTCTTCTTTTTTAACAATTCAAATTTGACTAAAAAATGATATTCAATGCTATGATGTTACTCATAAGGGAAACTGATTTTTATCATGTTTTGGATCCCCGTAAAAATCAGATTTCCATGAATAAACCGTTACTTAATTAAAATGCTCTTAGTCCTTTAATTTCCGTGCGCTGATCATAGAACTTATCCAGGTAAAAAGCACAATCGAAATGGAACTACTTGGCATAAGAATAGCCGCTATAATGGGATTTAACTCCCCTTGAACCGCAAACGACAATCCCACAATATTGTACAAAATGGAAATCACAAAACTCCACCAAATGATGCTACGCATATCGTGAGCTACTTTAAAAAATTGAGGCAGTTTTCTCAATGCACTTCCCAGCACAATGGCATCCGAACCTACGGTAAAATACGAAATATCTTCTGTTACGGCCACACCAATTGAGCTCGACATTAAAGCTCCAGCATCATTTAAACCATCGCCCACCATCATGGTTTTCACCCCAGCATTTTCCAGTTGCTCTATGAATGTGCGTTTATCATGAGGTTTTTGCTCAAATAACACTTGGGTATTGGATGGGAATATGCCACGAATTACTGATTCCTCACGAGCATTATCACCACTCAGCAACGACAATTTATAGTCTTTGCCCAAATGTTCAATACTTTCAGAAAGTTGGCTTCGAATTGCAGACGAAAACAAATAAACTCCCTTCAATTTTCCATCAACTTCCACCCAAATGGAACTCCCTTTCAACGTATCTTTATCTTCTTCCTTTATGGGGGATGTTAATTCTGCTCGACGTTCCTCAGAAACTTTCAAAAAATCCGAAGAGCCCAAGCGCACTTTCAAACCATCGCATAAGCCCAACATTCCTTGTCCCGGAACATTTTCAACAAACTCAACATCCAAAGGAATTCGATTTAATTTCTTGGCTAAACTTCGGCCAAAAGGATGGGTGGATTCTCTGGAAATAGAGGCAATTGCGTCCATTTCTATTTCGCTCAACGGCATCCCTACATATTGAATAAGCGGGTCTTGCGATTGAGTTAGTGTTCCAGTTTTATCAAAAACAATGTGCTTGATTTGATTCATTCGTTCTATTACCCGAGCACTTTTCAAATAGAATCCATGACGTGCAAGTAACGATAATATGTGTCCATGGGTAAATGTAACACTCAATAATAAAGCACATGGACAAGCCACAATTAACACAGCGGTTACTGCATTCCAAATTTTAGAAGGATCATTCATCCCCCAATAAATAGCTGCCGTTGCGGCAATGGTAAATAATACCAAAGTAAAATACATACTCGCCTTTTGAACATACGTACTTTCAATGGTGGGGGATTTCTGTTCCTTTTGATCGTTCTTATTCCAAAGGGAAACCAAATAACTTTGCGATACCGTTTTTTGAGAAAGGATTCGGATGGACGCTCCTAATTGACGTCCGCCTGCATAAATCCATGACCCCGCTTCAAGTTCAACGGGATTGCTTTCACCCGTAACAAAACTGTAATCGATGAGTGCCTTTCCTGAAACCAGCAAACCATCTACCGGAACAATTTCTTGATCATGAATAATCAACTCATCATTTACAGCAATATTTACAATGGGAATCGTAAATTCTCTACCTTCTTTAAACACCGTACTGGAAATAGGAAAATAGGAAGTGAAATCACGATTAAACGTAATGGATTTGTAGGTTCTATCCTGAAGAATTCTTCCCAGCAGCATAAAAAACACAATCCCAGACAAAGAGTCGAAATAACCGGGCCCTGTATGAGTAAATACCTCGTAAATACTGCGTGAAAATGTAATTATCATCGCAAGAACTATGGGTAAATCAATATTCAAATAACGCTGTTTCAGTCCCCCCCAAGCCAACTTGTAAAATTCGGTAGAACTATACGTCATCACGGGCACAATCAAGGCCAAAATAATCCATTGAAAATAGGGTTTCAATCCATCTAAATCGGTACCATAGGCAAAATACTCAGGAAAGCTCAATAACATAATATTTCCAAATGCGAATCCCGCCACACCGAGTTTATAGATTCTGGATTTGGAGGGACTTTTAATTCCTTTTTTATCTCCCAAATCGCTCAAACTAAAATATGGTTCATAACCCAATTTGGTTAGAAATTCTGCGATTTGTTTAGCACTAATTTTTTCAGAATCATAAACAACCGACAATTCTTTACGACTGAAATTTAATTTACTTGAAAGTACACCGGACTGAATTTGATATAAATTTTCAAGTAGGTATAAACAGGAACTGCAATGAACTTGAGGTAGATAAAAATCCAAATGAATTTGCGTTCCAGATTTAAATTTAATCAGTTGATTTACAATTTCTTGATTATCTAGAAAATCAAACTTATACGATTTCTCTTCGTATTGATCCAAACTCACTCCAGGAGTTTGATTGAAGTTGTAATATTCGCATAAATTATTCTTTTCTATAATTTCATAAACACCCAAACAACCAGAGCAGCAAAAATCGTGTTCATGTTTCACAATGGGCTTTCGAGTTTGAGCACCGCAGTGATAGCAAACGCTAAATTGAGTAGTTTTCGATTCTGCAGTAGACTGCACTGGAGAAACGGTGCGTGAGTTTTGAGGTTTGGGAGAAGATTCTATAACGGGGTTGATGACTTCGTTGCTCATGGCGGTTGATTCTAAATACTCTTACTCGTATTGTTTAAAATTGGTAAAACTACTGATAGGTATCAGTCGTTTTTAACTGTATCGTATGAATTGTTTGGTTCAACAGTACTTGAACATTCAATAAGTGGAATAATAGTTGATTCGGTAAAATTGAAATAATTTAGAAATTTCAATTCCAACTGGTGAGAATTCAAACAATTCATTTTTTTGCAATCTGACCAATTTCCTTCCATTACATATTCGTTGCATATATTTCTGAGATTTCCAAGAATTCGATACAATCGCTTGTGAGCAGCACGCAAAACTTTAAACTCATTGAATTGTGTTTGTTTACCTTCATGCGCGCTAAACGCTGGCAAAAATACCATATTCAGTAATCGGATTAATTTCTCAAACTCTTGTTCAAAATTGGTAACCAAAATAAAAAATTGCAATTGGCAAGCATCTTCACTGGGATTTGCTTGAATATTTGAATTTAAGGACCCTATTTCCTTGCGTATTTCTGGAATCAACACCTCATTTAAATGATGTATTGAACTTTGGATATCATTAAATTCTCTGAAAAACATAATACAGTTCTTTGCCGTTTTACAAAGTTGCGATACAATCTACAAGCTAAAAATGACTGATATTAGTCGAAAAAATGATTTTTATCATATTTCCTAAATGCATTACATTCAAATTTTTCGATATCTTGCACACCATAATTAAAGCTATGAACATCAAAGCAAATAAATCGTATCTGGTTGGCGGAATTATTTTGGTAGTTATTGGCCTACTTTGGTTGGTTCGATCTATTGGGATCGTTTTACCTGATTTTGTAATTTCTCCTCAAACTGTTGTTATACTGATTGGATTGATTACTCTTATTCAATATAAATTTCAAACGGAAGCAGGATGGATAATTTTCGCGTTTGGTAATATTTGGATGCTACACAAGATAAATCCAGGACACAATATTTTATCTATTGGAACTGCTGTTATCATTTTGGGATTGGGCGTCTACTATTTAATCCGATATTATTTGCAATCCAGCAAAGAAGGTTGAGGCAAAAACTGCATTAAACCTATTGGAGAGGTTCGTTTTTTTTTAAGAAGATTGTAATTTTGGCATGTTTTTTGCAGACATAAATATGCTGATAATTAGGGTTATGTCTTTTTTTTCAGCCACAAAAAGTACTTATAGTAATGAAAAAAATTATCTTCTTTGTTTTCTTATTTTTAAGCAGTTTAACAGCAAGTAAAGCTCAGGTTGTTGTAGATGTTAACGATTTTGTTAGTAATCCATCAAAATTCAACGGCAAAACCATTGTGCTACAAGGTGTAATTGCAAAGCGATCTTCCAGTAATTCAGGCACTTCCGGTGTAACACCTTCGGTTGGATTGACAAATCCAGGCACTGGAAACCCAACCAATCCCTCATCATCGGTGAGAAATCAACCACCGGCCAACAACACTGCAACCAATGCTAATGCAAATCCAATGGTTCGTTGCAGTGCTCCAAAAAACTGGGAACGTTTAGAAGTTCAACTTCCAAACAACTACGACGGTTGTTTTGTTATTTTCAATAAAATGGCCAATACGATTCCAATGAACAAAGATGTTCGCATGGATATTTCCGTAAAAGTAGACACCCGTTTTATGCACCGCGTAACTAAAATAAAAGTATTGCCATAGAATCAATAAACTTTCAATCCATATATAAATATTTCCAAAACATGAAAAAACTTACAACTTCATTAGCTATTGCTTTTTTAACTATTGGTAGCATTTTCGCACAAGGTAAAGTAGTTAGCAATGTTGAATTTGCTTCTAATCCAGCAAAATTCAATGAGCAAATGATTACTTTAAACAAAGTTGAAATCGAGTTGGTAGATAATACCAAACCAGCAGGGCACGTTCACAGCGCGCAAGCTCCTGGCGCCGCAACAGGTATGCCTTCGGGTCCTGGCGGTCGTGGCGTGGCAGCATGCAATCCTCCAAGAAGTTTCGTTAAATTAAACGTTACTATTAAAGAAAAACCTGAATATCATGGTTGCTTCTTTATGTCAGAACAGATGTATAAAAAGATTTTGGCTGCTAATCCAGACAAATCAGAGGCATCATTGAATATTACCTTTAAAGGCAATATTACCAGCGGATACATGGTATCGTTGTACACAGTAGCTAAATAAATTAATCTTTAAATAAAAGACCGATTTTGAGTTAATTAAACTGATACCAAGTTCGGCAAACAAAGAGGGCAGATCCATGGATCTGCCCTCTTTGTTTTATCTTAAAATCTCATCTTTTTTATCTCGAGCACCTATACTTTCTCAACCTTGCTTATTCTACTCCAGCGCTATTCCAGACTACCCCTGTCTTACACTACTACTATTCACGACTTACAATATTCTACTCCACCACTATTCCAGACAACTACGATTTTACACTACATCTCGTGTAATTTAAGTGATTCCAATTCTATTTTGTTCGCTTTTTCAAAATCAATTCCGTTCTTCGATTACTCGCATGTTCTTCTTCAGTGCACGGAGCTCCATCGATGCAATGATTCAACAACAACGTTTCCCCCAGTCCCATTGAAGTAATCTGATCTCCGTTAACACCCAATAACTTTAAATAATTCGAAATGAAGTCTGCGCGACTTTGTGACAGTTTCTTATTTGATTTATCGGTACCTCTGGAGTCTGTATGGGATCGAATCTCTACCATCCAGTCCTTTCTTCTTTGGAGTACTTCGCTCAAATACAGCAATTCTTTTTCGTACTCAGAATGCAATACAATATCCCCGCTTGGGTGCATCAATGTTAAAAATGAAAAATCACGATAATCTGAATTTTCATTAATCTCTTCTATTTTACTGTATCTAAGTGAATCCGATAACATAACAAACTGAACTCCTTTTACATAGTTCAGTTTCTCGGGATTTACCGTGGTAATAAATTCGATATAATTCTCAATATTCTTTAACTTTTCCTTTTGTTCAGCCACAATAGATATTGTATCAGCCACATCCATAATTGAGGTGTCCAAAATTTGATCGGCAGGATTTGGTAAAAATGCACGTTCTATCTTTTCTTGGGATAACTCCACTGAAAAAATACGAGCTTGATTCATGGAACGATCGCTTGTAAAGTACAATCTACCGTTGTAATAACGAGGTGCATACTCATTAAATCGCGTATTGATAAATCGACCACCATTGATCAACGTATTGGTAGAAATCTGATAAAAGAATAAATCTTGCCCACCGATTCCAATATGACCTTCTGATGAAAATGCAATTATATCATCGCTCACAAAAAACGGATCATTATCAGGCAACAATGTATTGACAACATCTCCTAAATTATAGGGATTGGTGATAACGGGTTTTCCTTTTTCATCCCAAATAATATCTGCCATGTAAATATCGGCAGACCCAAATCCTCCATCCATATCCGAACAATATAAAGCACGAGTTTGCGATTCGTTCATAACAAAGCTGGAATAATTAAACAGCCATTTGTCTAAACTCAATGAAGTAAGTGCATATTTATCCAATTTGGTATCAAATTTAAATTGGAAAATATCCAATAGATATCGATCGTTATCAGAAACCAGCCCATGATTGGTTGTAACATAAAAGTTTCCCGCGCTATCAATGTAACTTAATTCAAAATATCTGTTTAAAAATTGATTGGGGAATATTCTCCCTTCTATTTCAGAAGAATCCAGTCCTGTATTGGATTCCATAATCTTTGAAAATGGCTTATCATCTGCCAATGAAACCGAATTCAACAACCCACTGCTAACGTAAGGACGTTCATGATAATACCATTTTTGATTGATTTTATTTAATACAGGAAGGAACTGTTGTCCAGATTTTTTAAACTGGTGATATCGCAAATTCAAATCCGATTCCTCCAATACATAGCTTTTCCTTAAGAAATCAGCTGAATATTCATTCAATACTGCCAAGGAAGCATAATCGGCCATTTTTATTTCACTAATAATGGCATCGGATTGCTCCAAATTTCCGGTCCTCCGATTGAGAATAGCAGCATTAAAACGATCTTCTGCGGAATATTTATCCGGAAACTGCGCTCCAATTTTTTCAATGATCCGTAGTGCTGTATCATTAAAACCAAGCTGAGCAAAAGCCTTATATAATGAACGTAATTCTACATCGGATTTTACTTGATCGATATTCTTGTATGCTTTTATGGCTTCTGCATATTGCATTTTGGTTACATATTCCGCAGCAACGGTTTTGGGTTGTCCACGTTTGGAAATTGCTCTCGGCAATTCCACCGCTCCCAAATGAAATAGAATCCAAAGAAAAATGTACTCAGGTTTAATCATATTTTAATATTTTCTTGGAACTACTTTTATTTTAGATTTATTGTTATTGAGCTGATAGGATAATCCAAATTCTTGAGAATTAAAAGGCGTTTGATTATTATATACTTTACCGCTTTCATAGGCATAAACAACGCTGAAAAAATCATTCACTCGGACTTTGGCGAGAAACGCATGTACGCGCGTATTTCTATAACCATATCCCAAAGACAATACATCTTGAAATCCGAAGTGAATATTTGCATCCACTATGGGTCGCATCCCGGCATACCAACGAGTTTGAGTTGTTAATTTTGTATACCAATCTTTAGATAG
>JACCDQ011361630.1_pt1 | contig 14192 bp, 10 predicted proteins | sample 7446031 | NCBI WGS metagenome assembly JACCDQ01 (sample SAMN15323442, study PRJNA562643) | freshwater metagenome | isolation source: river surface water | place: USA:Blue River Watershed | collected 2017-08-17 | reverse complement strand
GCCATTGTTACCAAAAATAGCCTATTGCTTTTGCTTAGATAAGGGGGAAATTTCCCCCTTTTTTTATGGATGCTATGTATTTGAAAAGTACTTTTGTCTTTCCAATATTGCGACACTAACCTCATGAAAAAATTACTCTTTCTTTCCATCTATTTTGGTGTTTTGAATGGCTTTGGACAAACCTTCACAGCCCAAATCGACCCGCCTGCTATTGGGAAAACTTGCCCTAATTTTACGGCTACGCTCATGGGTTTTGAACAATCGCCCGACCGCCAAGTGAGCCTTGCTTCGCTGCGAGGGCAAGTGGTGATTCTTGATTTTTGGGCAACGTATTGCGGGCCTTGCATCCCATCGTTGAGCCATTTAGATAAACTCCAAAAACAGTTTGGCAACGCCTTGGCTATTATTGCTATTTCTGACGAACCCAAACCAACGATTGAGGCTTTCGTACAAAAACGTAACCTTACGAATGTTCGTTTTGCTTGGGATTCGACGAGGGTACTCAACGAGCTTTTTTTCCATCATTTTATTCCTCATACGGTGGTGATTGATAAAAATGGCATCGTCAAGGCATTTACTAGCCCCGACGAACTCGACGAAGATATTATAGCAAAATTGATTAAAAATCAACCCGTAAACATTGCTCTAAAGCCCGAATTACAACAAAAACAACCGAATCAATACACGCCTGTGGTGAACAAGAAAACGCCTTCGACTTCTGTAAAAACGGAACAGACGCAACTATCGTTGACGGGTTTTCAGGCAGGCAAAGAAACGAGTTTTCAAAAGCTTTCGCCTTATGAATACCAGTTTGTTAATTGTTCCTTGGTATTAATTTATCAAATCCTTTTCGAGCAGAAAGAAAATCGCTTGGTGCTACAAGCCGATAGCAGCAAGTATATAGATTCGCCTCAATTGTATAATTTTCATATTCGTATTCCCGAAAATTCCGCTCAGTCGCTCGCTAGTGCAGCCCTCTCCTATTTGGCTCAAAAGGTTGCCTTGAAAGCCATGCCCATTACGACCAACCGCCCGAGCTGGGTTCTCGAACGCCAAGACAGTACCCTCCGCAGTGTCAATACCCCATCGTATGTTGCCGACAAAGGATTTGTGTTACGAGATTTAATCAATTATATAGAAAGCAATGCCCATTTAATCAATTATTTGCCCGTTGTAAACCAAACAAACCTCGCCGATAGCGTGTTGATAGACTTAGATTGGTTTCAGAACAGTTCTTTAGAATTAAAACAAAAATTAGAAACATTAGGATTAAAAGCAGAAGAACGAGTAGTTGAGTTGCCTTGTTTGCTCTTATATGAAGAGAAAAAAGTACGGAAAGACGGATAAGAACAGTTTATTGCGTATAAAGTTGTACTTTTGCCTACTTTTTGATAAAAGCATCAGGAAAAGCCTTCAAAAGTAAGTACGGTGTACATTTGGAGCGTTGTTGGGTGTGTAAGAAGCGTTTTAGCTGTGCAAAAAAGAGAACGCTTGAGGTTAAAAATGGGCGTTAAAAACCTATTTCGCACAAAGTAAGAAGCCAATCTTGGATTTTAGACAGATTGTTTAGTAAAAAAATCTATTTGTGGCGAATATTTTGCAAGCTAAATACACAATTCGCACTCGAAAATCCGAAATGATTTTTTATCTTTACCACGAAAATAATCAAATTATTTACCTAAAAAATATGAAGAAAGTCCTCATCGCTGAAGATAGCTCAGTTATTCAAAACCTTGCGAAAAAGATTTTGGAATTCCAAAACTTTGAAATCCATTCTGTGAAAAATGGCCAACAAGTAATGGATGCAATGGATAAAGAAGATTTTGATATTTTATTGCTCGATATAAATATGCCAGTAATGGACGGAATGGAATGTGCTAGAGCTGTGCGTGCACTTGCCGACAGCACCAAGGCCAATATCCCCATCGTAGCGATTACGGGCAATGCACGTAACTATACAATGGAGGACTTCAAATCGGCAGGGTTCAACGATATGTTGGCAAAACCGCTCAATTTCGATGCCTTGGTAGCATTGGTTAAGTCGCTTACAGAATAACAATTATCATTTTATAAGTAAATGATTTCAGGCAAAAAAGTGTAATGTCTTACTTTTTTGCCTGAAATTATTGTATTTATTTGAGGGCAGTTTTGGCTCTTTTATTGTATTATCCCGTCGCTGAAGTGCTTTATGAAAATTACCTTTCTTGGTACGGGGACTTCTCAAGGAGTGCCTGTCATTGCTTGTAATTGTGAGGTTTGTCGTTCGTTAGATTACCGTGACAAGCGTCTGAGGGTAGCCGTTCATATAGCCACAGAAGGCAAAAGTTTGGTAATAGACGCTGGCCCAGATTTTCGTCAACAAATGCTACGGGCACGCATCCATACACTCGATGCCGTTATTTTTACGCACGAACACAAAGACCATACGGCTGGCTTAGACGACGTAAGGGCGTATAATTTTCACCAAAAAAAAGATATGCCTGTGTATGGTCGTTTGCAGGTATTAGACCAAATCAAGCGGGAGTTTGCCTACGCTTTTGCCGAAATTCGCTACCCGGGCATTCCTCAAATCAGCCTTTTTCCTATTACTAATCAAGCATTTAACATCGACGGCGTTGCTATTACGCCTATCGAAGTACTGCATTATAAACTCCCCGTTTTTGGCTACCGAATTGGCGACTTTACCTATATTACCGATGTGAATTTTATTTCGGAAGAAGAAAAACAAAAGCTCAGAGGTTCTAAAGTATTGGTGATTGGTGCTTTACAAAAAGAAAAACATTTATCTCATTTTACGCTATCAGAAGCCCTACAACTGATAGAAGAAATTGCCCCTACAAAAGCGTACTTGACGCACATCAGTCACCGCATGGGCTTGCATCGCTTGGTAGAAGAAGAACTTCCAGCCAATGTCCATTTGGCTTACGATGGCTTGACGGTAGAGTTATGAGCCAAGGAAATGTACTAGGCAAGAAAAATAAAACATCCGAACTGATTATTATTTTTAATTCAAGTAAAACCTTTCTCGCAAAATGTCGTTTACCTATAAGAAAATAGCAGCCAAACTCTTTAATTATTTCATTAAAGGTATGTTGTTACTGGCCCCTGTAAGTATCACGTGCTATATCATCATTAAGATTCTCTATTCGCTCGACGACATCTTTTATTTTCAGTTTAGAGGCTTAGGCTTATTGGTATCGCTGGTCGTAATCATGTTGGTGGGCTTTATCGGAACAACCTTTATTGCAGTGCCTGTTTTTCGCTTATTTGAAGGAGGACTTTCGCATTTGCCCTTGGTGAGGCTTATTTATTTTTCACTCAAAGACCTTGTACAAGCTTTTGTAGGCGATAAAAAGAAATTTAGTCATCCTGTGATGTTTTTACTAAATCCCGACAGTGGGGTACGTAAAATAGGATTTATTACCCAAGCCGATGCTAGTTTTTTAGCTATTGAGGGCTATGTATTGGTGTATTGCCCACATTCGTATGCCTTCTCGGGCGAGGTGTTGGTTGTGCCCAAAGCCCACATCACGCCGCTCAATATTCCTTCGTCTGATGTAATGAAAATGATTATTTCAGGGGGTATTTCTTTGACCCAAGATGCCGAGAGCGATAAAAAATAAGCCCCTGCACACAATATTAAACCACATCTCAACTATTCTTATTTTGAACAAAAACAATTGCTATGGAAAATCAAACTTTCAATTATTGGTTGTTAATACCTATTGCCTTGGTTTTATTGGCACTCAGAGACATCCTTCAACGACGACACACCATTCAGCACAACTTTCCTGTTGTGGGGCATATTCGGTATCTGCTCGAAAAAATTGGGCCTGAGTTGCGGCAGTATATTGTTGCCAACAACCGAGAAGAATTGCCTTTCAACCGTGGCGAAAGGGCTTGGATTTATGCTTCTTCCAAAAAAGAAAACAACCTACAGGGCTTCGGTTCTGACCAAGATTTTTCGTCGGTAGGCTATATTTTTATCAAACACGCCATGTTGGGCTACAAATTACCAGCGGCACACCCCAATCTCAAAGACCCCAGTGCTGTGCCTTGTGCCAAAACCATCGGCGAGTATCACCAACGCAAACGGCCTTACAAGCCTTATTCGATAGTAAATATTTCGGGCATGAGCTACGGTTCGCTTTCGGCAAAAGCCATTGAATCGCTGAATGTAGGGGCAAAAAAATTTGGTTGCTATCACAACACAGGCGAAGGGTCGTTGTCGCCCTACCACCAATTAGGGGCAGATGTGGTACTCAATATTGGTACAGCGTATTTTGGTGTAAGAGATGACGAAGGCAATTTTTCGATTGATAAATTGGTGAAAATGAGCCAAGATAATCCCTGTTTGCGTGCCATCGAACTCAAACTTTCGCAAGGAGCAAAACCGGGCAAAGGAGGCGTGTTGCCTGCTTCAAAAATCACCCCAGAAATTGCTGCTATCAGGCATATTCCTCAAGGCAAAGATGTGATTTCTCCGGCCTTTCACTCGGCTTTTTCTACCATTCCCGAAATGGTAGAATTTATTGAACTAATGGCTGAAAAGACAGGCTTACCTGTGGGTATCAAGTCGGCGGTAGGTAAAACTGAGCTGTGGGAAGAATTAGCGAAGTACATGGTCAAAACGGGCAAAGGACCCGATTTTATCACCATCGACGGCGGCGAAGGCGGTACTGGTGCTGCTCCTCATGCTTTTGCCGACCACGTGTCGTTGCCTTTCAATTTTGCTTTTTCAAAAGTATATAAAATCTTTCAACGCTACGATTTGGCCGATAAAATTGTTTTCATTGGCTCGGGTAAATTGGGCTTCCCTGATAAAGCACTCATGGCATTTGCGATGGGCTGCGACTTGATAAATGTAGCCAGAGAAGCCATGATGTCTATTGGTTGCATTCAGGCACAAGTATGCCATACCAATCGTTGTCCGACGGGTATTGCTACGTCTAGCCAATGGCTTCAAGCAGGCGTTGACCCTACCCTCAAAAGCGAGCGTTTTTATAATTATGTAAAAACATTGAATAAAGAAATCCTAGAAATTACCCATGCTTGTGGCTACGAACATCCTGCCCAAATGACCATGAAAGATGTAGATATGGCGATGGGCGACAATAACAAAACGCAATCGCTGGCAACGACGTTTGGTTATGACAAAACGCCTGTGCCTTTTGAGCATGTGTCAACGCTTTTGCAAAGTCCTCATTTGGGTGGAGGAAAGGCCATATCTTAACCTAAGATAAGAAGGATAGAATTTTGTTGATTGCTTTTGGTGTATTACGATTTTCAGTAAATTTTCTTATATTTTTGTACCATATTGCCCCTGAGTACTTAGCCACGATTTATTGCTTAATCAATCGTAACACAGCACTATATGCACAAACTTATTGAAGACGTAGTTTTACAGTTTGTCCCTGATTTTTCACGAGAAGAATTAGATGTCATCAAAACAAAATTCTATCCTAAATCTTTGCAAAAAAACGAACATTTAGTTAATGTCGGAGAAATCGCCTCAGAAGTAGTTTTTATTAAAAAAGGATTAATGCGTAACTATGTGCCACTAGCCAAAGGACAAGTGACCAATTACTTTGCAGAAGAACGAACCTTCAATACCTCTGCTACGAGTTTTTTTACGCAAATGCCTTCTTATGAAGCAATTCAGGCGATAGAACCTTGCGAAATGTTTGCGATTAAGCACGACGATTTACAAGAATTATACCAAACATACCACAACTGGGAACGCTTTGGGCGTTTATTTATTGAAGCACTGCTGGTCGAGCAAGACCTTCGCATTCGTTGGTACGTAGAGCTTTCGGCCAAAGAACGCTATGCGGCTTTTGTCAAAACGTACCCGCATTTGATTCAGCGTGTACAGCAGTACCACATCGCTTCATTCTTAGGTATCACCCCCGAATCACTAAGCCGTTTACGCTCTCGAAGTTAGCTTTTTTGTTTACGCAGTAGCTTTTCAAGTACTGCGTAAACAAAAAATGTATGGTTATATCAAATCATCAATCCGAAAATTTTTCATCTTTAAGTAATCATACAAAATAATATTTAATCAAAACCAAGTGTAAAACCCTGAAAGCAACACCTTACCCCCAAAAATCCGCACTCACAATTCAGTACTCATACTCACTTGCTCAATTCAGTATTGTAAACTACTTTGCCTTCTTCGTTGATTACTTGTACAAAAAGCTTGTCGGGCGTTGCCGAAAATACCATAAATCCGTAGTCGGAAAGGGCCAATTTACTGATGGGCAACGTACCAATGGCTGTTTTTTCAGAGGCTGCTCCCGAAACAAAGTAATGTGTTTTTCCTTCGGGTTTCAAATGTTGTAAATCGTGGTCGTGTCCGCACAAATAGGCATCTACTTGGTATTTATCCAAAACCGATTTCAAAGAATTACGCACGGCACGAGTGTCATAACTTTCTCTTCTTTTTTCGGTAGCGGTATAAAGCGGATGATGCCCCACTACAATTTTCCATTTAATTGTAGGCGAATTATTGGCAAGTGTTTTTTCTAACCATTTTTTCTGAGCGGTACTATCTTGACTAATCACGGCTTTGCTGTACTCGCCTTTATAAAACTCAGGAATCAAAGGGTTGGTGTCGATAAACGCAATCAATACTTGGTTTTTATCGTCGATTGAAAAGGTTTTAGCATAATATCGAGCGGGCATTTTCCAACGACGGCTAATTTTGGTATAAGCCACTTGTGCATCAGGATTTGATTTATAATCATGGTTGCCAAGTACTGGATACCAGTCCCATTGCAAAGAAAAATCGGTATAAATATCTTCAAAAGAGTATTTAAAAAGTGGGTCAAATTCGCTGATAACGCCACTTGGATAAAAATTATCACCCGTAGCAATTACAAACTCCGATTTGATTTTACTGGCCACTTTTCCCATTTGGGCAGCCACAGGTTTTTGGTGGTCTGCCCCATTTCTTCCCCAATCGCCCATTACTAAGAAGTTTAAAGCATTGGGATGCGTGTCTATTTCGGTGGTTTGTGCCAATGAAGTGATAGAAGTCGCAAAGATTAATGTTGTAATGAATAATAATTTATTTCTCATGAAATTGATTTGTTTTAGTTTTTGATTACTTTCAAAGAATTGTTGCATCAGCAAAAACGAACGTCAAAAATAAATCTAACTATTGAGGAAATGATTAAGCAAAAGTTAAATATCTGATTGATGTTTGCTTATTAAGTTTTGAATTTGACGAATCCAGTATAAAAAATGACTTTCTAAAATGAAAAAACTATTTCAAAACCTAACTTTTTGGGTACTTACCGCCATTACCGTTGGGGTATTGTTGGGGCATTTTGCGCCCGAGATTGCCTTGCAACCTATTTTAGAAAAGCCAATCAAATTCAATTTATACTTATCTGAATTTGAAATTAAAACTACTTTCAGCGAATTTCTCAGCAGTATTTTTATCAGTATCGTCAAAATATTTATTTGTCCAATCATTTTTATTACCATCATGTTGGGCATCATTTCGATGGGCGATTTGAAAAAAGTAGGTAAAGTTGGAGCGAAGGCATTGTTGTACTTTGAGGTAGTAACTACGCTTGCCCTCTTCATCGGTATTATTACAGCCAATATCATTCGCCCTGGCAACGGCGTAGTGACTTCTGAAATCAAAGGCGGCGATATTTCTAAATATACCAAATCGGCGGAGGCTTTTAGTTGGTTGAAGTTTTTGATGGACAATGCTACGCTGCAAGTACTGATATTGGCTATTATTTTGGGCGTAGTTTTCAGTAATTACTCAAAACGCAACGACATTGTAGTTTTTTTGCAACCCATTTCTAAAAAAATATTTTGGGCTTTGCACAAAGTAATGCTTTTTGCTCCTGTGGGTGCTTTTGGCGGTATGGCTTTTACCATTGCCAAATACGGCGTACATACGCTTTTGCCTTTAGGAAAACTGATGGTGACGGTTTACAGCACGATGGCGATATTTGTTTTTGTGGTATTGTATTTTATTCTTAGAATGTATAAAATCAATTTGTTAAAATTCTTGAAATACATTCGGGAAGAGCTTTTGATTGTGTTGGGTACTTCGTCGTCGGAAGCGGCTTTGCCTTCTTTGATGGAAAAGTTGGAAAAAATGGGTTGTTCAAAGTCGGTTGTAGGCTTGGTTGTTCCTGCGGGTTATTCTTTTAACTTAGACGGAACTACCATTTATTTGTCGATGGCGGTACTTTTTTTGGCACAAGTATTCAATGTTCACTTAGATTTGCAACAAATCTTGACAATCATCGGTATCTTGATGATTACTTCAAAAGGGGCGGCTGGCGTGACAGGGAGTGGTTTTATTGTGTTGGCTTCCACACTTTCTGCGGTAAAAGTTATTCCCGTTGAAGGTTTAGCCTTACTTTTGGGTGTCGATAGATTTATGTCGGAAGCAAGAGCGATTACTAATTTTATCGGAAATGGTGTAGCAACGATTTGGTTAGCCAATAATGAAGGCGAATTTGACCATGAACAAATGGAAAGAGTACTTTGAGTAAAAGTAGTACAAAGGTTTTTTCTGGTGACCAAAAGAAAATAGGTTCTTTTAATCAAGAAAACATCTCTGTTTAAACATGAGCTGTGAACATAAATCATTTATTTTCAATTATTTACATTTTGTTTTAATTTAATATGATTTTACACTTAGGACACGTCAATTAGGTTATTCAGTCCGTTAAATTACAACTATAGTAGTCATAGCCGTGGTAGGAGCAGGAAGAATAAGCATTTGTATTGTGAAGGGAATGTGCAACCTTGTACATTTGCGACCTTACAATTTTTCATATTTTTTGCTGGGCTTAATGCCAAACGAAAAACCCTCTTGCTAACGAGTAGCAAGAGGGTTTAGTAATGGACTAAGCTATCTTTCTATCAAGGAATTACATTTATTCTATAAGAGAACGGAGAGCTATAAAAAGCACCCCCAGTAATATTCAAGCCTGTGTTAGCCGCAGTAAAAGATTTACCATTCGTAAGTTTCATTACACCTGTAACTTGAAACCTATCACCATTAGCAATATCAGCAGCAGTAAGACCTGTAGCAGTCAAAGCTTCGGCTGCAGTTACGCTAATCGTTGCTCTTGGATAACCCGTGGTAGCATCTTTTGTAAAAGAAGAAGCTTGTAGGGTTTTCAGGGCTTTTGCAGTGGTTGTCTTAGTACCATTTGAAGCTGTGTTATCCACAAATTGTATAGATAGCTCATAAGACGAAAACAATGCACCACTTTGTGGAGTAACAGCCTCTGCTACAAACTCCATTTTGGCCGAACTCAAACCAGCAATGCTGTAGTTAAAAGTTGTGCTACTCACTGGATATGGACTCACTGTACGAATATACCCTCCTTGTTCGAGTGCATCTAAGTCAATGGGAGTAACCATCTGAGTTTCACAAGCTGTTGCAAATAATGCTGAAACTAGGCAAAAGAACAACAGACGAATATGGTTTTTTTTCATAATAATTCGATGTTTTAATATCAAAATACTTTTATTTTAGAAGTCCTGCTGGATTATTGTCCCAGAACACCGCTACTGCCATGTTTGCTTTTTGTTTAGCATTTGTATTTCTACTAATATAAGCATTAGGATAATAGTAAGATCTTACAAACGCACCAGCATTAGGGTCTAGTGCAGGTTGCATATTTTTAGGCATTCCTGTACGACGATACAAGTTATAAGCTTCTACACCATTGCCATAAAGACTGTACCAATATTCGGTAGCAATGATATTTAGTTTGTCTGCTGTAGTGGTGGCTGCTGTATAGGCATCCATTACATTTTTTACATAATTTTCTACTTGCGTTGCCCAAACAATACCCTTTGAAGCTTCAAATGTTGCAATTTTACCTGCTTCTGTCGATGCCAACATAAAGGCACGTACATCGGCCATTGATTTTCTGATAGCAGATTCCAACAAAGCTTTAGCATCGCCAGCAGTACCCAAGGTAAGAGCAGATTCAGCGAGCATAAAGTCGGTGAAAGAAGACATCAAAATTGGTTGGATTCCTGCACCGCCAGCACCAAAGCCCAAGGCTACAGGCTTACCATTATCGTTGTCATAAGCACCACCAGCAGGATACAAGCCCCAAGCAGTTCTTCTCAAACCATCTGGTGGAATACCTTCGTTGCTTAGGTGATCTCTACCCCAATAACCTGCGTTGGTAGGTAAACAGTAATAATCTGTTGCCGAATAATGCGAAGGTTTTACGTTGTTGATACAACGAATTTCATTCACATCTGTAGAGTTTGTAATAGTCTGACGATAGAAATACGCTCTGATACGAGGGTCTTGCTTATCGTACATACCACCCATGTAGGCATTAGATTGATAATCGCCACCGCCTGTTGCACTATATTGACCACCATAACGAGGGTGACGGTTATCGGGGTTGGTCAAGTTTGTGCCATACTTAAATGTAAAGTTCTGAGCAGTAGCTGTAATCAATTTGCCCCCAGTTATTAAGGCATCAATACCTGATTTAGAACCCGGTCCATCAATCAAACGTCTGTTTAATAACGCTTTTAGTTTCAAAGTATTGGCCATTCTAATCCAAGAATCAACAGTACCCCCATAGTACAAATCTACTGTAAGACCCGATTTTGATTTTGCATTGAAGTTTTCAATAGCTTTATCAATATCAGCAATAGCAGCCGTATAAACACTTGCTGCACCATCTGCTTTGGGTACAAAGTTGTAAGGGTCTAAAGCCTCTGTATAAGGAACATCACCAAAAGCATCCACCAAGTTTAAAAGTACCGAAGCTCTCAGTACTCTTGCCATTCCGGCATGTACAAATAATTCGCCTTTTTCTGCAATCGGAATTAAGGTTTTGATGTCGTTCAAGATACCAGCATAAGCTGTGGTCCAAGTACCATCAAGACCACCAGGAGTCACAGCATTATCGTAAAGTGCTGCTCCTTGGTTCAACATACGAGTTAAACGCATAGCAGGGTCGCTCATTTGGTTGAAATGCCCCGCATAGGTTATTTGTATCTGGCTCGCCAGATAGTTTACATCTGTGTTTGCTGTCGTAACAGCATTCGGATTGTCTAATAAGTCAAGTTTACAAGCACTGACTATAAATATCGACAATACAAATAGATACAGTTTAAATTTCTTTATCATAATTTAGTAAGATTTTATTATCGTAAGCATACTCAGCATTTCCATTTATTAGAAAGAAAGCTTTAATGTACCACCTAAACGTCTGGCACTTGGACCAGTCAAAAATTCAAAGCCTAAACCGTTACCTACACCTAAGCCTAAGTTATCCGTATCAAGGTTAAGTCCTTCTGGGATATGTAAAGCTTTGTACCAAAGGTTGTTTCCTGCTAATGTTAAGCTTGCACTTTTGATTCCTAATTTTGATAAAAATTTCTTAGGAATACTATATGAAAGCGAAACCTCTTGCAAACGAACGGTAGAACCATCATACATACGACCTTCATCACCAAAGAAAAATACGTTATTAAAATATACATCAGAACCTGTAATTTGAATATCGTTTTTCGTACCATCAGCTTTTACACCAGGGAAGATGAATGTCTGAGCTCTATCATAACCTGTTTCTGGGCCAGATTCAATCGTAAGACCACGACCCAGCAATGCTCCCGCCGTAGAAGAATACATAGCTCCACCATGACGATACGATACCATTACATTCAAAGAGAAGTTTTTATAATTGAATGTATTGATCATGCTACTCAAAAATGCAGGGTTAGGGTCGCCTAAAATTACTGGGCTAGTGGTTGCTTGCAAGTTACCCGAAGCGTCGATTAATAACTCTCCTTTATCGTTACGACGAAAGCCCGTACCTTTAATGATGTTGAATGGTTGCCCTACAATAGCGTAGTTACCCAACGACGAACCAAAACCAGCGATTTGTACTTCTTGGATTGTTCCACCCAAATCTAGCACTTCTGGTCTGTTACGAGAGTAAGTAAGTCCTAAATCCCAAGAGAAGTTACCTACCGTAACAGGCGTTCCCGACAAGCTTACTTCTACCCCTTGGTTTCTGATTTTACCTACGTTGATAGTGGTACTTGTATAACCAGTAGAAGGGTCTAGTGGTGCTGATGTAATCAAATCTCTTGTATCTCTTCTATATACAGTCACGTCAACGTTCAATTTATTATTGAACATTTTGCCTTCCAAACCTAGCTCAGTTTCTGTATGCAATTCTGGCTTCAAATTAGGGTTTCCAAGGCCGTTATCAACCGAGTGCGTTGGAATAGCCGCCGATGTCAACCAACCTCTTGCACTTTGGTTCAAAACGTTTCTTGTTTGATAGGGATTTGGGAAACCAGCAGAAGTACCAATACCTGCTCTCAATTTCAAGAAACTAAGCGTTGTTGATGATAAACCTTCAAAGGCTGTTGTTGGAACGAATGACAAACTTGCTGACGGATAAAATATACGACGGTTGTCTTTTTCTACTGTTGAAGTCCAGTCATTTCTACCTGCCAAGTTTAAAAACACGAAGTTTGAATAATCAAACGTCAATTCTCCAAAGATACCCATACGAGTTTGTTCACTTGTAAAGTTACTCGCTACGTTATCAATAAAGTTCGAGTGGCGGAACAAGCCTTTCGCTAACTGATTCTGGCTAGTCATAGCATAAAAAGAGAAGCGGTCGTTACGAAGGTTCGCACCTATTTTACCTGTAAACGTGAATTTCTCTGAAAATTCTTTGTTGTATGATAAAATTACGTCGTTGTTCCAAATGGTATTTTTGAAATTAATCGTATTGTAAAGACCATTAGTATAGCCAACCCCGCCTTTATTGAGCATAAACTCCTGTGTTTCATCATACGTATCGACCCCTACTTTGTAAAGTAAATTAAGGTCTTTGGCTAATTCCAAGTTGAATGTAGTAGCAGAGAAGAAACGGTTTACAACCCCTGTAGTTTTGTAGTTATACAACATCCATCTTGGGTTTGGAATATCGTTACCGCTTCTGAAATACACCGAGCTACCGTCCACAGGGCTCTCATAAGGCCAGCCCATCAAATCAACTTGGCGAGGCGTAAACATTACGTTTGCCAGAATAGAAGGGAAATCTAATGCGTTGTTACCTGTACTGGCACTCAAAGGAGGCGAAGTTTGATCTGTGTTGCTAAAGTTGAGTGAGGTTGTTAGTGTCAACTTTTTAGAAAGCTGTGCATTCAAGCCTATACCCAAGTTATAACGTTTCAACCCGTTGTTTTCGATATACCCTTGCTCATTGGTATAACCACCAGATATATTGTAACTTACCTTTTCGCCACCGCCAGAAATGTTCAGTGAAGTCGTCGAAATTAACCCTGTACGGAAGAAATCTTTTACGTTATTAGGGAAGATTTGCATGGTGTAAGGGCTTACCGATGTCACATAATCAGCCATCGCCGCTCGCAACGAAGTATTGGTCAAAAAGGCGTAAGGGTGATTTGTTAGAGCTGTGTTTGTATTCTGCGAAGGATACGTTTTTGCTTCAAACAAAGAAGGTCCCCAGTTACTAAAGAAATAACCTAAGTTTTGTTGAAAACCACCTACATAGGTATTTTGATACCTAGGTAAATGTGCCGTGTTTGTAAAAAGAGATTGAGTAACAGAATATTCTGTTTTTCTCGCTTTCTTCGTACCGTTTTTGGTGGTAATTAAAATAACCCCGTTTCTACCTTGGTCGCCATAAGTTACCGTGGCAGCGAGGCCTTTTAATACAGTGATGTTCTCGATGTTGTTGGGGTCGATGTCTAAGAAACGGCTCGACGATGATTGACCACCACTGGTAAAACCTCCTCTTGTGTTGGTATTAGAGTTGAAAGGAATACCATCTACCACAAATAAAGGCTGCACAGAACCTGTAATCGAAGAATACCCACGAATGGTAATGTTTGTACCTGTACCAGATACCCCCGAAGTTGAAGTGATGTTTACGCCAGGGATTTTACCTTGCAACACCCTCGCAACGTCTGCTTGGGGCCTGTCTTCGATAGCTTTCTTCTCTAATGAAGAAACAGAATAGCCTAATGCTCTCTTTTCCCGAACAAGTCCCTGAGCGGTTACTACAACTTCCGATAACTGCTTGGTATCACCACTTAGTTGCACATCTACAACTGTGCGTGTGCCTACAGCTATCTCTTGCGACGATAACCCCACAAACGAAAAGACAAGTATGCCTCCTTTGTCG
>JACCDQ010253958.1_pt1 | contig 14193 bp, 11 predicted proteins | sample 7446031 | NCBI WGS metagenome assembly JACCDQ01 (sample SAMN15323442, study PRJNA562643) | freshwater metagenome | isolation source: river surface water | place: USA:Blue River Watershed | collected 2017-08-17 | reverse complement strand
TTCTTTGTGCTTCATCAGCCGCTTGCTTCAAATTAACGTATTGAGCTGAAGATAACCACATTTCAAGATCTTCGATTTGATTTTTAATATTGCGGTAACGTTCTGCACGCTGAGCTTGCCTTTGCAAAGAATCGATTTGGCGTTTTAATTCGCCGATGATGTCTTGCAAACGCACCAAGTTTTGATCTGTCGATTGTAATTTTCTTTGCGATTCTTTTTTACGAGCTTTGAACTTCGTAATACCAGCAGCTTCTTCGATCAACATACGACGATCTTCAGGTTTAGCCGTGATGATCTTACCGATCATCCCTTGCGCGATAATCGAGAAACCTTTTGAACCCGCACCCGTGTCCATGAAGATTTCTTGTACGTCTTTCAAACGCGCAACTTCTTTATTGATGTAGTACTCACCTTCACCATTGCGATGAAGTTTACGAGTCACCATGATCTCAGAATGTTTTAAATATTTCGCAGGAAACGGACCGCCGTCGTTTTCTAAAGTTAAAGAGACTTCGCACATTCCAAGTGGAGCATAACCTTCGGCACCCGCGAAGATAACGTCTGTCATTGCAGAAGCACGTAAGTCTTTCGCAGATTGGTCACCCATGACCCACATTAAGGCATCAACGATATTTGATTTTCCGCAACCGTTTGGTCCAACAACACCCGTAATGCCGGCGTCGAAATGAATGACGGTACGATCTTTAAATGATTTAAACCCAATGAGTTCTAATTTTTTAATTCTCAAAGTAGTGCCCCTGTTTCTAGTAGTCTCTAAAACGTTCAAGCCCTAAGGCTAGGTCTAACAATTTATTCTAGAATGCAGAGGCTTCGTGTCAATAAAACAAAGCGGATTTATTTGTTGTTTTTTTAGGCAGCTTAAATTCAGGTCCGATTTTAAGTTTTTTGACTGTTTTTATCACAACCCTAAGCTATTGCGCAGCTCAAGAAATTCGCGCTGCAAAACTTGGAACGCTCGTTCGTTGTGATTATCTCTTAAATCAACTCAAAATAGAGCCATTCAGGCAATTTAAGTAATCGCATCGTCTCAAATTGAAACGGTATGACAATTTAAGTATTCTACCGTCTAATGAAATTGAGGTATTATGATTCATCATTTTCTAATTGTCTTTTTATTTTCAACCACGATTTGGGCTTCGAGCTACATTACTCCTCTGCAGGATTTTTCACCTGAAAAAGTGAAGTTTACTTTTATGTCGACAGACGGAAGCGTTTGGATCAATTGTGCTCACAAGAGAACAAATGTTCCACACGGGTGGGAAGTCACCTGCAACGATAAAAAATTTAGCCTTCATCTTTTTATGCAAGAGTATTTCCGCGAAGATGAAAGCACTTATGAATTTCACTATTGGGTCGATGAAGTAGCTTCCTTACATGAAACACACACACACAATCGACCTGGGTCACAGTCGATCGCGCGGCTAAAGCAAAACAGGTTGTAAGCTACCTTGGGTTTCAAAAAGACTCTTCGCAATTAAGGTTTGAAGTTATTTTGAAGTAGGCTCTTCTTTTTTGTCTGCCGATTCTTTCGTTAGTAATGATCCAAAAATTTCAATAAATTGAGCTGCAGCTGATTGCTTTTTAAGATCATTTTTTAGTCTGCAGTTGAAAGTAAAAAATAGGTCTCCACTGCCCATTCGCACCAGTAAGTTCAAATCGGTTTTCTGCGCGACTTTTGTATTTTTTGTGTCGGCTAAAGTTTCGCTAGTTACGACATCCGTTTTCACGATCGTAATAATAGAGTCTTCTTTTAACTTTTGCGCCGGAGCTTTTTCTAACAAACAGACTCCATTCTTAACGTCATTCAAAGCGATTTGGTAATTTTCTTGAGCGCTACCTTTTTGCCCTTGCGTTACAAATAATGAGTTCGCCTGATTAGACTCATCGATAACTTCCAATAATTCTTTTTTTAATTTTAGCTTCTGCCCTAGCAATGTCTCAGTGACTGCAGAAACTTCGTCGTTTTGTTTACGATCGGCCGCCCGTGCCGCTAGAGATTCAGGCGTATCAGTCTTACGAACGTCAGCAATCGCGATGTAAGCTTCTCTTGCAGCTGCTTGAGTACTCGCTACACCAATCAAACCATCACCTTTACCGCACGAGGCAACATCCTTATTAACAAATTCAAGAATCAAAGCCTGTGTTAATTGTTTGATTTGCTGAGAGCGCGCCACTAAAGACCTATCAGCATCTTCAGAAAGACCTTGAGGATTTACGGCAACAGATTCATTTTCATCGTTTGTTAGCTGGGCTTGTGAATCTTGCTTAACAAGCTTCAGGCTTCCATCAGCTTGAGCTGCAGTGGAAGTCTTCTTTTTAAGATTTTGAATCTCAGTTATCGTATTTGCAATTTCAGTTTTAAGGGCTGTGTTTTTCTCAATAATACCCGCATCGCAAGTATCTACCGACTTACCCGCCTTAAGCAGCTTTTCGATTTTCAAATCGTCTTGATTTCTTTCAACTGAAACCACGCCTTTTTTTGCTCGAACTCCTGATGAGGCCGCTTTTTGGCAGCCACTGCCTAATAGAATGATCGAAATAAAGCCTAAAATGAAATAAGAACGATTTAAAATATACATAATAGCCTCACTCAGCTTCGGTATTCAGCCTTACAACTTGTGAGCCAATTGAGTCAGAAAGAGTTCATTCAATTTGAATAGGTCTTTACGAACCTATCGTGGCCTAGCCGCGACAATTCCGGAAAAACTCAAACACAAAAAATCAGAAATATTCCGAAATTCAATACTGTAATAATTTATTGGTTTGACTGTCGAACTTTAATATAGCGTCGCCGACTTTAGCTCCAAAGAATTTTAAAAAAACTAAATTTTCTTTCAGAATCTTATCTTCATCTTTGACGTCCGAGCATTGTTTTTTATCAACAGAAAAGTCGCAGACAAAACATTCTTTTTTCTTTACGCATTCTAGATTTTGCAAAGTCTCATTTTTGAATTTTTCTAAATTTAAAATTTCAGCGTATTTATTTTGCTTTGAAAACATCTTAAGTTGCTCATCCGTTGGAACAACAATTTCACTCGAATTAGAAAGCATGACCCAATCGTATATTTCCATGCGATAGGCCACATTTTGAGCTACCAACACATCGTAGGCGATAGCGCCTTTAATGATGTCTTCACGTTTTGCCTTTAATCTTTCAACGATTTTTTTTGTGAGTTCATCAAGCTTTTTATCCTTAAGTGCAGCCGACTTTTCAATTGCTTTACTCACGAAAGATAACTGCAGCAGTATTTCCCCCAAAACCAAAGGTGTTTCTAATAGCACAACGGATTGGGTCTCTAGCACTTGCTGGCTTAGTTTGATTTTATTCGCTCTCGAAGTTTTCGGAGAATCAAACAACTCTGAAAATTGACTTGATAACCGAACTATTAAGCGAACTGAACGTATCGCCTGCTCGTATGAACATGCGGGCTTTCGTTCGAGACTAAAATCAAACGTTTGCTTCTTAAGTTGTTCAGGGGTTAAAAGGGCCATTTTTCCGTAGGAAGTAGACCAAAATTCGTTTTGACAGTAATTTATTTTAGTTAAATCTCGAATCAGAACCGGCGATAAATCTAATCCAGTCGGCTCTTTTTCAGACGCAGAAGAATTCGATTGAAAAGTGGAACATGAAAATAAAAACAGACAAACAACCAAAAATGAAAAACACTCTGCAATTTTTTTCATGATCCCACCTTAATTTTTGAGCAATTATTTCTTTTTCTTTCTTAACAAAGTCGCACGAGCGGCAGCAAGTCTTGCAATCGGCACGCGGAATGGAGAGCAGCTGACATAATCAAGATTTACGTTTTCGAAAAATTCGATCGAATCTGGATCACCACCGTGCTCACCGCAAACGCCCACTTTAAGATTACCTTTTGTTTGGCGACCTAAATCAACACCCGTCTTCACAAGCGTACCCACGCCAACTTGATCGATACTAACGAATGGATCTTTCGCAAATATTCCTTGAGAAACATAGCTTCCCAAGAAACGACTTGAGTCATCACGAGAAAGACCTAAAGTTGTCTGCGTTAAATCGTTCGTACCGAAACTGAAGAAGTCAGCTTGTTTTGCGATTTCGTGTGCTGTTACAGCTGCACGAGGAAGTTCGATCATTGTTCCAACTAGATAATCGAATTTCACTCCTTTTTCTTTCTGAACTTTTTCAACGGCTTCAATTGTTTGCGCGCGTAACATTTCAAGCTCTTTCGCAGTCGCAATCAATGGAATCATAATCTCAGGAACTAGCTTTTTACCTTCTTTAACCATTTGTGCAGCCGCTTCAGCGATGGCGCGCGATTGCATTTGGTAAATTTCTGGGAACGTTACAGCTAAACGACAACCGCGATGACCTAACATCGGATTGAACTCATGCAATGACTGGATTTTATTTTTCAATCGAGCTGCATCGTAGTTGATACGTTTCGCAAGTTCGTTGATTTCAGCATCAGTGTGAGGCACGAACTCATGCAATGGCGGATCTAACAAACGAATTGTTACCGGGTACCCGTCCATGATTTTGAAAAGCTGATAAAAGTCTTCACGTTGCATCGGCAATAATTTTGTTAAAGCCTTTTCACGCTCTGGACGAGTTTCAGCGATGATCATCTCACGAACCGCGTCGATTCGATCTGCGCCGAAGAACATGTGCTCGGTACGGCATAGACCGATACCTTGCGCTCCGAAATCACGCGCTGTTTGTGCGTCTTTCGGAGTGTCAGCATTTGCGCGCACGTTCATACGGCGCACTTTATCGGCCATTGTCATCAAACGATTGAAAGTTCCGTCTAATTTAGGCTCGATCGTTTTGACTTCGCCTAAGAAAACTTCGCCCGTACTTCCATCTAAAGTAATTACATCACCCTTTTTCAAGATGTAGCCTTTAGCTTTGAAAGTTTCAGTGTTGTAATTCACTTCGATATCAGCGCAACCCGCCACACAGCATTTACCCATACCGCGAGCCACAACCGCCGCATGCGACGTCATACCACCACGAGAAGTTAAAATACCCTGCGCCGCAACCATACCCGCGATGTCTTCCGGAGAAGTCTCAACACGTACAAGAATCACTTTGTGACCTTTTTCTTTCATCTCAACTGCATCTTCCGGAGTGAAAACGATTTGACCGCACACTCCACCTGGACTTGCTGGAAGACCTTTAGCCAATTCAACTTTTTGAGCTTTTGGATCTAAAGTTGGATGTAAAAGTTGATCTAAAGAAGCAGGATCAATTCTTAAAATCGCTTCTTCTTCGGTGATCATCTTTTCGTCGATCATATCACATGCGATTTGCAACGCGGCTTTGGCCGTGCGCTTACCGTTACGAGTTTGCAACATCCACAATTTATTTTTTTCAATTGTGAATTCGATATCTTGCATATCTTTAAAATAAGATTCTAGCTTTTGATAAATCGTTTCTAAATCTTTATAAGGAGCTGGCATCACTTCTTGTAAAGTTGAAATCGGCTGCGGAGTACGGATACCTGCGACCACGTCTTCACCTTGTGCATTGATCAAGTATTCGCCGTAGAATTTTCTTTCGCCTGTGCTTGGATTACGCGTGAACGCAACTCCCGTTGCTGAATCATCGCCTAAGTTTCCGAAAACCATCGATTGAACATTCACCGCAGTTCCCCATTCAGCAGGGATTCCATGAAGATCGCGATAAGTGATCGCACGTGGAGTGTTCCAGCTACGGAAAACGGCAGAGATTGATCCCCACAATTGTTCGAATGGATCATTTGGAAAGCTTTGACCGGTCATTTGTTGAACCATGTCTTTGAATTTTTTAACTAGTTTTTTCAAATCGTCCGTCGTCAAATCTGTATCGTTATGAATACCTTTATCGGCTTTCATATCTTCTAAAGTGACTTCGAGCAAAGACGAGTTCATGCCCATCACAACATCAGAGTACATTTGAATAAAACGGCGGTAAGAATCCCAAGCAAAGCGTGGATTATTCGACGATTGTGCCAAACCCTCAACCGTTTGATCATTCAAACCAAGGTTAAGTATTGTATCCATCATACCCGGCATAGAAGCTCGAGCACCTGAACGAACGCTGACCAACAAAGGATTTTTTATATCACCAAATTTTTTACCAATTTTATTTTCAACTTTCTGCAAAGCTTCTATTACTTTTGGACGAACCCACTCAGGAAGTCTACCGCCTTCTTTATAGAAGTGCGTGCAGATATCTGTTGAAATTGTAAATCCCGGAGGAACTGGCAAACCTATCGCAGTCATCTCTGCTAAGTTTGCGCCTTTACCACCAAGGGTATTTTTCATCGATGCATTTCCTTCAGCTTCTCCAGCCGCAAAGAAGTACACAAATTTTTCAGGTTGAGCCATAGTTGCCTTTTCGTTGGATTTTGTATTTGTTAAAGTCTCCATAACAAATTGTTCTCCTTAGTTAATGGGTTTCTAGTTCAAATAATTAAGCGTTAAAATTTTTAAGACGACCAGCGATGTATCCATTTAATTGCGACATTGGAATACGCTCTTGAGTCATTTTATCGCGATGACGAACAGTTACAGCTTGGTCACCTGCAGTTTCGAAATCAACCGTCACGCAGAACGGAGTACCAATTTCATCTTGACGGCGGTAACGTTTACCAATTGAAGCTGTTTCGTCGTAAGAGACGTCAAAATCTTCAGCTAACTGATCACGCAACTTCATTGCAGGACCTGTTAATTCTTCTTTTTTAGAAAGAGGTAATACGCAAACTTTGATCGGAGCGATATCCGGGTGAAGGCCCAAAACTACGCGTACGTCTTCAGATTCTTTACCGTTTTCGTCTTTTTCGATAGTCACTTCTTCGCGGTAAGCATCACACATGAAAGCTAAGAATAAGCGATCACAACCTACGGCTGTTTCGATCACATATGGAATAAATTTTTCTTTATTCGCTTCATCGAAGTACTCAAGATTTTTTCCAGAGAATTTCGCATGCTGAGTCAAATCGAAATCAGAACGATTATGAATACCTTCCAATTCAGAAAAACCCATTGGGAATTTAAATTCAACGTCGACCGCCGCGCGCGCATAGTGGGCTAATTTATCGTGGTCTTTGAATTTAATATTTTCTTTTTTCAAACCGTACTTGATGTAAAAATCAAACCGACGCTCTTTCCATTCAGCGAAATATTTTTCATCTGTTCCTGGTTTAACGAAGTATTGCATTTCCATTTGTTCAAATTCACGCGTACGAAAAATAAAGTTTCCTGGAGTGATTTCGTTGCGAAAAGATTTTCCGATCGCGGCTATTCCGAAAGGAACTTTATACCGCGAGCTTTGCTGACAGTTTTGAAAGTTTACGAAATGCCCCTGAGCTGTCTCTGGACGTAGATAAACAACAGCGGCTGAATCTTCTAAAGGACCCATGTGAGTTTTGAACATCAAATTAAATTGGCGTTCTTCAGAAAGATTTTTAGATCCACAAGTAGGACATTGTTTTTTGTTGATGTACGAATCAGTGTTGTCTGCACGAAAACGAGTTTTACACTCTTTACAGTCAACCAATGGGTCAGAAAAACCATCAACATGGCCTGAAGCTTTCCAAACTGTGGGGTGCATCAAGATCGCCGCATCAAGACCTACGATGTCTGATCTGCGAGTCATCGCATTCCACCACGCACGCTTCACGTTCATTTTCATGATCGAACCCAGTGGTCCGTAGTCCCAGCAACTTCCTAAACCGCCATAAATTTCTGAGCTTTGAAAAACAAAGCCGCGGCGTTTAGACAAACTGACTAGAGTATTTAAATCCTTCAAATATCGAGTGGTCGTAGTTGACATGCTGAAACTCCCTTTTATTCCAGTAGAAGTTAGCATTTTTTAGAGGGAAACGGCAAAAACGAATGCCATTTGCCGTACCCTGTCAATTAGAAGGCATTTAGAGTTAAAACTCGGATGTTATAATTTCATTTTGCTGCAAATGCAGCATCGTCAGAACGCGGCGACAACTGAACAACTTTCGTATTAGCCACTAGATCGTGAATAAATCGCCTCTCAGGGTTCGAGAAAAAGCAAATTAACTGCGCGATAGCGTAAACAATCGACAAAATTGAAATCACTTGCCCGGTACCTTCATTTTGGCCCGCATTCAGCAGATCAACAATTTCTTTGAATAACAAAGTTCCAGCATCATCACCTCGTTGAGATAAAATCGACATACCTGCTACAAAAGAAGAAATGCTCAAACCAGCTGCAAATGCAAAATCAATCAGGCCGCGCATAAAAGCGTCTCGTACACTCACGGCGTTTTCATCAATTCGAACGACCTTAATTTTCATCAATCTCTTGCCAATAGTTTGACCTCTATTGGCAATAAAATAGATTGCATAAAGAAAACCCAACGGAGTCATAAGTAAACGCAAAACCACTCCCAATTCAGGAGAAACATAGGCGGCAACAATCGGAGTCAACCCCAAAGGAAACAAAATAATAACATCAAGAAGGTAGGCCCCTAATCTTTGCCCGAATGTTGTTGGCTTCATAGAACCTCTTGGCGACTCAGTCGCAAAGCCTGCAAATTTAAATGGACGAAGCCAACCATCGTCAACACCGGAGAAATAAAAAAAGCGAATGGCAGATAGTTGAATAAAGAAGTAATTAACCCTAAGACATAACCCGTCGCTGATGTTTGCGTTCTTACTTTCTTAAGTTCTTCATCGGTGGCAAAATCGGTCAAAGCATCAAAAGAACAAATGCGACGATTCAACCAGGCCGTTAATAAAAAAGGTAAAACCAAGGCCGCACCTGGTAATAGCCACAACGGCAATGTGATAAACCAAAAAAATAAAAACAAAGCCGAACTACTTATTGTATTCCATAAACCTTCTATAAATCGGGGACGCCCTTTATATTCAAGTTCATTAAATTCTCGTTTCGCTATGAATTTAACTAGATAAGTACTTACTAAAATAGAAACAAAAAAAAGATTTAACACCACAATCAACGGATACGAAAAAGCCAGCACAACTAGAAATATCAACCAAGGGGCCACCGAACTTAAAAAATTAAGAATCGGATACAACCACTCCGGAGATCTTTCAGAAATCCATATCCAGTAAGGCTGAAATGCCAAAGGTCCACTGGAAAAATAGGACAACCAAAAATCTCGCGAAAACCAAAGCCCCAACAAAACTAAAATAACTGACACAAAAAAAGGAAGAAACATTGTCAAAATAATTTGCGGGTAAAACAGACTTCCGAATGTTCCACTAAATACCGGACCTAACTTAGCATGTTTCAAATTCATGACCTTCCCTTTCGCTTAAGAATGGCCTCGAATGCGGCCTCGTAAAACGGAAAAGCACTCGAATCAGACGTCTTAATTAAGTGCTGATACATTTCAGTAGCTACTTTGACCGAAGCCCCTCTCGGCACCCCTAAAACATCATGACATTCCCACTCGTGGCAATTGTAAACAAAATATATTGAGTTTTCTTTTTTTAGGACTGACTCTACTTGATTTGGCAGATCAGAATTTTTTTGATCTTCAACCTTAATTTGTTCTTCAACACAATGAGTTTCTTCAACTAGCGAAGTCTCATTCGATTTCACAGTTAAAACTTCAACCGATGGCAAAACTTCAGATAAGGGCTTTGCGCTTAAAACCTGCTCTAAGACCTTGGCTTTGGCGGCTTCCCGCTCTTGGCGTTCCGAATCAGCTGCACTGTTTTGACGCTCTTCAGAAGACTTACCCCGCAAATGCAAGCGAACAGGATCTTTCGGTTTTGTCCGAAAAAAAAGGAAATACAGCACAAAGAAAAGGCCGATTCCCAAGTTGATATACAAAAGCTGTTGGCTATTCACGATAAATTCATTATGAAAAGAAGTCTTATCTTTGTAAAGGTAAACTACAGAGCAAAAAGAGGTTAACCATGGCTACAAATCCATTCGATCAACAAACCCCAATTCCTGGCGTCAAAAAAATTATCGCAGTCGCATCAGGCAAAGGCGGCGTTGGAAAAAGCACAGTAGCCGTAAATCTAGCATTGGCTTTACGTGAACACGGACGCGTTGGTCTTCTTGATGCCGATATCTACGGCCCTAGTTTGCCGCGCATGATGGGGGCTTTAAATCAAAAACCCGAAGTTTCTCAAGGAAACAAAATAACACCGGTGTCTCGTTATGATGTGAAAGTCATGAGCATAGGATTCTTGGTCGAAGAAAGTGCTGCAATTGTATGGCGGGGCCCCATGTTGTTTAAGGCAATGGACCAATTTTTTCGCGATGTTCAGTGGGGCGAACTCGACTATTTAGTAATTGACTTACCTCCGGGCACTGGAGACGTGCAACTTTCATTAGTTCAGAAGGTCCCGGTTCACTCAGCAGTCATTGTCACAACCCCGCAAAACATCTCTTTGATTGATGCTAAAAAAGCCATCGATATGTTCGAAAGAACAAGTGTAAAAATCGCAGGCATTGTTGAGAATATGTCTTACATGCTGAACCCTGCAAACGGAGAAAAAATTCAGCTTTTCCCGAAGGGCGAACTTGACGCTTACCTAGATGCGAAAAAGTTGACGAAGTTAACCGAAGTTCCGTTTAACCCGTCAGTTTCATTAGGCTCAGAAGCCGGAGTTCCGATCGTTGAAAGCAATTCAAGCGGTGTCGAAGCTCAGGCCTTTAAAGCATTGGCAACAAAACTAAAATAAGTCTGTTATAAAAGACTTTGTCGCCTTAGGCTTTTTGCAGTTGCCTTGCGCCTGGCAGTTTAAAAGATCAGTGCGCAAGTGCATGAGCTCGCGCAAAGTGTAAGGTAATTCGTAATCATAACCCTCTGCAATTGTTCCACTTTGGGCAATGAACACAAATTTTTTCGCTTTGTTGAATTGCGTTTTTGTCAATTTTCGAGTGGGATCATTTAACCATTTAAATTGCAAAGCCTTCGGAGAATTTACATTTTTCTGAAAACGCTTTCTTTGATCTTCAGCTTTTTTAAGGCCGCTTTTTGCGTTCGTCCAACATTTTACTTCACCAATAACTTCAGCGATTTTTTCTTTATTGAAAACGATTAAATCTAGTTCACCAACAGTACCGTCTTCGTCACTGTATTGAATACCCGTTACGACTTCATAATCAGGCGCAGGGTACTTTTCAGCAAAACGCAATTGTGCGATTTCTTCACAGATCGCGCCCGTTGGTTCAAAATCGCGCCCGTTATCTTTAATTTTCTCAAAGTCTTCGGCTAGCCCCGCGAACGCGTAGATTCCGCAAAACAACACCGCTAAAATAGATACTAATTTCATAAATTCCCCCTCGGAATGGGGAAGGTATATTTATGAAATCGGCTTTTTTCAATGAGATTGATTAGTTTTACTCATTTATAGGCAAAAATAATCAACATATCTGTTAAAAACAAAAAACAATTAAAGTCCATGTTCAAAACCATTTGGATAGTTTTTACAACCCACGCGACTTTTTAAAATCAAGATATTCGGTATAATTCATATCATACGGTGTCAGCTTATTTTTATCGATTTCAAATACACGACTTGTGATTTCTTTTAAAAAATAGCGATCATGGGAAACCATCATGACCGTTCCCGGGAAACCCTTGATTGCATTGAGTAAAACTTCACGTGATTTGATATCTAAGTGATTCGTGGGCTCATCAAGAACCAACAGATTCACCGGGTGAGACAGAATACAGGCTAAGATCACTCGTGATTTTTCTCCGCCGGATAGAACTGAAATTTTCTTTTCGACCTCTTCACCCGAAAATAAAAATGCGCCTAACAAACTACGGATTGAACCGATAGTTGCGTTCGGAACGCGAGCTTCGACTTCTTGAAGAATTGTTTTTTTCGGATCAAGCACATCTAAAGAATTTTGCGAAAAATACCCGTACTCGATGCTTGGGCCAACGCTGGCTGAACCCGCTGTGGCTTCAGTTTGCCCCGTGATGATTTTTAATAATGTCGATTTACCGGCGCCGTTGACTCCGACGACGGCTACACGATCTCCCCGCTTAACGAGGCCCTGGGCGTTCGAGAATACATTTTTTTCGCGCCCGTCCTCCATTTTCCAGGTCTTACCAAGTCCTTGAAATTTGACGACCTCATCACCGCCTCGTGGAGGCGCGGGCCATTCGAATTGCATGACTTTGTCTTCAATTGGAATTTCGATACGATCAATTTTTTCTAATTTTTTAACCCGTGATTGAACTTGAGCTGCATGCGATGCGCGGGCCGCAAATCTTGCGATGAATTCTTCTTCTTTCGCAAGCATTTCTTCTTGTCGAGCTGCAGCTGCGATCAATTGCTCACGGCGAACTGCTTTTTCGCGACTGTAGAATTCGTAGTCACCACCATAAACGGTCATTGTTTTATTAGCCACTTCAACGATTTTGGTAACCAAGCGATTCATGAATTCGCGGTCATGCGAGGTCATTAATACTGAGCCTTTGAAATTTTTAAGCCACTCTTCAAGCCAAACAATTGATTCAACATCTAAGTGATTCGTCGGCTCATCCATTAACAATACTTCAGGCATTAGCAAAAGAATTTTCGCTAAGCTGATGCGCATTTTCCAACCACCGCTGTACTTACCCACATCGACTTGCATATCTTCTTTCGCGAAACCAAGACCGCCTAAAATTTCTTGTGCGCGCGAATCTAAATCGTATCCGCCAGTAGCTTCGAATTCAGCTTGAAGATCACCGTAGCGTTCAACGACTTTCATCATTTCGTCTTCGCCTAAGTTTGGATCTTGCAATCTTTCTTCAAGATATGCGATTTCTTTCTTAAGTCCGTCTAAATTGCCGGCGGCTAAAACTTCGGCCAAAACACTACGACCTTTCATGTCTTCAATATTTTGCGAAAAGTAACCAATACGAATTTTTTCTGGCTTGCTAATAGTACCTTGGTCTGGGTTTTCTTCTGCCATAATCAGACGAAAGACCGTGGTTTTTCCGGCCCCGTTAGGGCCGACAAGACCAATTTTCTCGCCAGGATTAATCTGGAAAGAGGCATTTGAGAAAAGAATCTTTGAACCCTGCTGTTTTGTGACTGAATTGAATGCGACCATAGTGAAATATTCATATGAAAAAACTGGACTAAAGTCACTGGATTTTCCCTCTATTTTACTAGCCGTGCGTCCGATCAGTTGTTTATGAAAAAAGTAATAGTTGCACTCATTTTCTTAACAGCATGTACAAATGTTCCAACTTTACCTTCGTTGACGATTCAACGGGCAGCCGAACGCACACCTGAACCTTTAGTCGCGAAATTCGAGCCTTCAATTCCCCCGCCTCCTTCTGCTCATGATACGGCAAGTGGTGGACGTTCTCCCGCATCTCATTCGCGTATGGTAAAGCCTTTAAGCGAACGAGAAGTAGATAATTTATTGGTTCAAGTGAATGACAATAAAAAAGACTCTTTAATTCGAAGTAACCCATCGCATTTTTGGGCCTGGATGAACTTAAATACTCCAAACTCATTGAAAGAAATTGTTGAATTTCAAGGCGAAGTCACCGCCGACCCACACTATTTTAATTTTGCAGATGTTCACGCCAGCGATAAAAGCGGTCTTGCTCTAGTTGACGTCGATGATTCAGGCGTAGGATCGCTGTATCTTGATTTTATTCGCTACGCAGTCTTCGTGAAAGCTTATTTAAAAACAGACATCACACGTGATTTGCTTGATGCTTACAAAGATGGTCTGCAAAAAGATAAAAAGGAAGTGCCGCCCCCTTACAAAGAAGCTTTTGAAAAATCAAGAGATGACCTTCTTAAAGAGCACGCTCAATGGGTTCAAAGAAAATTAAAATCTGACTACAAATTGAATAACAAAGAATTGAAAATAAAAGGACTTAAAGAGTTCACTAAAGATATTTCAGACGCAGGCGAAAATCTAAGTAAGCTTTTAGTTAAAGGTCATAAAGCCAAAGCTATTTACGATATCGGCTATAAAGTAGAAGATTCGGGAAGCAGCCGCGGAATGGCTCGTTATTGGTTTTCACTGACTACCCCACAAAATATTTTAAGCATATATGAATGTAAGCAGTTAGCAGATCCAGCAACGGCATACTATGCGCCTCAGAAAAATTCTTCGTCTCGGATCGCTGATGTATTACAGGTCTATTCAGATGCAAAAACAGATGACAGCTTTGTTTTTCCGGTCGCAAATGTTTCATATTGGTGTCGCCCCAAAGGTTTCGA
>JACCDQ010323604.1_pt1 | contig 14201 bp, 14 predicted proteins | sample 7446031 | NCBI WGS metagenome assembly JACCDQ01 (sample SAMN15323442, study PRJNA562643) | freshwater metagenome | isolation source: river surface water | place: USA:Blue River Watershed | collected 2017-08-17 | reverse complement strand
GTAGCTAATGACTTTAGTTATGGTCGTCGATGACGACCAGGATCTCGCAGAGATGCTCGGCATCGTTTTAACCGGTGCCGGCATCGATGTGGATCTAGTAAGTCGTGGTGATGAGGTTATGGATGTATTCCGTAACAACCCGCCAGATCTAGTTTTGTTGGATGTCATGTTGCCCGGGCTTGATGGAATCGAAGTCTGCAAATTGATCCGCGCAGAATCAATGGTCCCGATTGTCATGTTGTCGGCAAAAGGTGATACCCAAGATGTAGTTAAAGGTTTAGAGGCGGGTGCTGATGACTACATGGTTAAGCCATTTCGCCATCCATCTGAACTAATTGCTCGAATTAGAACCCGTTTACGTCGCACGAATGCAGATGTTTCAGGGCTCTTAACAATTGGTGATTTAGCTATTGATGTACAGGCACACCAAGTTACTCGTGGTGGCAAGCAAATCGCTTTAACCCGTTTGGAGTTTGATCTACTCGTTGCCTTAGCGAAAGAGCCAGGTCGAGTCTTTACCCGTGACGCGTTGCTCAGCGAGGTATGGGGCTATCGTCACTCAACAGACACACGTTTAGTTAATGTGCACGTTCAGCGTCTACGTTCAAAGATCGAACATGATGCCGAACATCCAGAGATTGTTGTAACTGTGCGTGGAGTTGGTTACAAAGCTGGAGTGATGGGCGGTTCCTAATAATGAACCGAATCTATTGGCGAATTCGTAACTCCCTTGCGATCAAGGTAATTTTCTCAACAGTTATTCTCTCTTTAGGCGTTACTGGGGTAACAGGATCTGCCCTTAATTCTCAGTTATCTGCAGGTATTAAAGAGGTAAACCTTAATTCAGCCCTAGTTGAGGCCCGCTCAACAATCTTCACAGCCGAGTATCGGTTCCTACTGGCTCAGGGTGAAAGAGATTCAGTAGTCCAAAAAGTTGTCGACGATGTTATTAGCTCAGCTACAACTTTAACCGCTAATGAGAATGCTCGAGAAGTAGTTTTCATTCGTAGCCCTGGTAACACCATGGACAATAATTACGAAATTGCATCCAATCTTTTGGACCCGAACTCAATTCCAACAAGCTTAAGTGAACGTGTTCGCAAGAAGCCTGATCTTGTCTATCAATACACCAACATGAATTACCTAACAGGTACAAAGGTTAAAGGTTTAGCAATTGGTCAGAAGGTTCAGATTCCTAACGCTGGTCAGTACGAGATGTACATAATCTTCTCTTTAGCTAACCAGGAAAAAACGCTTGATCTTATTAGTCGCTCACTATTTCTAACTGGTTTTGTACTTTTACTATTAGTTGGTTTGATTACTTGGCTTGTTGTGCGTCAGGTGGTTCGACCGGTTCGCGAAGCAGCCATGATCGCTACCGAGTTCACCGCCGGAGATTTTAGAAAGCGCTTAAAGGTCGAATCGCAGGATGAAATTTCAACTTTGGGCTTGGCCTTTAATGAGATGGCGGAATCTATTGAAAAACAGATTGCGCGGTTAGAAAACCTTTCACGAGTTCAGCAGCGATTCGTTTCTGATGTTTCGCATGAACTACGAACACCGTTAACAACTTTACGTATGGCATCTGAGGTCATTCACTCCTCAAAAGAGAGTTTTGATCCAATCGTTGCCAGAAGTGCAGAGTTATTGGTTGCCCAATTAGATCGCTTTGAGAGGCTGCTAGAAGATCTACTGGAAGTTTCACGATTTGATGCAGAGGTTGCTGTTCTCGAAGCGGTCGATTTCGATATCGTGCAACTAGTTAAGCGTTGTGCAGATGATCTAGCGTTGGTGGCAAAAGAGCGTAAGACCGAGATCTATGTGACAACAGCCCAGCCTGTGATCATGATTAAAGCTGATATTCGCCGCGTAGAGCGCATACTTCGTAACCTATTGGCTAATGCTATTGATCATGCCGAAGAGCTGCAGATTGATGTTCGCATCGAGGCGAGCGAACATGATGTTGCAGTTGGAGTTCGTGATTACGGCGTTGGTTTAGATGAGAACGCTCTCATGCGAGTCTTTGATCGTTTCTGGCGAGCAGATCCATCGCGTGCTCGTACACGTGGTGGTACCGGTCTAGGTCTTTCCATTGCACTAGAAGATGCACGTTTACATAATGGAGAGCTAGAAGCGTGGGGAAGACCCGGACGTGGTGCCCACTTTGTTGTGACCTTGCCTCGTAATACGTGGGAGAGCATTGATCAGCGGTTAATTCCATTACAACCCGAGGATTACAAAGCTTAATTTCCACACCTTGGTACTCAGAAATCTGCGTACACACACCATCTTCAATAATGTGCCATGAACTCTTTGGCCGAACTCTCCCAACTTTTGTTTCCTAGTAGATGTTTTGGCTGCCAAAAGCTTGGCCCAAGTATTTGTTCAGCTTGCAGAAGCAGTTGGCATCCACATTACTATAGAACAAAGTTTGACAACTTAACTGTGCATTCATCGCTGTTGTACACACCGACAGCTTCAAAAATTATTTTGGCCGCAAAAGAGCAAGGGATCAAAGGTGCCGATGAGTTAATCATCGAAGCAATTATTCATGCCATTGAAAAATCAAAGATCGACACAACCTTGGCACGATTAGTTCCAGTTCCATCGAGTACATCTTCACAACGTCGACGTGGCCGCAGTTTTATTGTGGATCTAGTGACCAAAATTTCCGATGGAACCGGTATTCAAATGCTGGATTGTCTGCAACTTTCACGTCGCGTTCTGGATCAAAGTGGTTTGCATCGAGATGAACGGGCGACAAATCTTGCAGGGGCCTTTCGCATCACCTCACAAGCCAGGGGAGAGCTGATTTTGATTGATGATGTGGTGACTACTGGGGCAACCCTGCGAGAGGCCTTGAGAGCGGTTAATTCGCAGGGTTTTCACGCTGCTGGCTCAGTCTCTGCGGTTACCGCCTGCTTTTCCCAACCTCTACGATAAGGGCTTGGAACAGGGTCACACCCTTACTGAGAGGCCAGGTCAATGCCAGCGTTTGTAGACAAGATTTTGCGTGCAGGCGAAGGACGCATCCTTCGTGAACTTAGCAAGATCGTTGCCTTGGTCAATGCCCAAGAGGCTCGCTTTTCAGCGATGTCAGACTCTGAGCTACGCGAGCAGACCGCTTTATTTCAAGCACGCTACGCAAAGGGTGAAACCCTTGATGATCTTCTTCCAGAAGCCTTTGCAGTTGTCCGCGAAGCGGGCCGTCGTACTTTAGGTCAGCGCCATTATGACGTTCAGCTTATGGGTGGTGCAGCGATGCACAAAGGCAATATCGCTGAAATGCGTACTGGTGAAGGAAAGACTTTAGTTGCAACGCTTCCATCGTATTTGAATGCACTTGCAGGACGCGGAGTTCACGTTGTCACAACAAATGATTACTTGGCAGAGCGCGATAGCGAGTGGATGGGCCGTGTTCATAGATTCTTAGGTTTAAAGGTTGGCGTCATTCTTGCCAACATGACTCCGGCAGAACGCCGTGAAGCGTACTCAGCAGATATTACTTACGGTACAAATAATGAGTTTGGTTTTGATTACCTTCGTGACAACATGGCATGGTCACTTGATGAGTGTGTGCAGCGCGATCACTTCTTTGCAGTAGTTGATGAGGTTGACTCGATCCTTATCGATGAGGCACGTACACCATTGATTATCAGTGGACCTGCAGATAAAGCCACCAAGTGGTACGTAGAGTTTGCAAACCTAGTTCAAAAACTTCAGCGCGATGTTCACTACGAGGTTGATGAAAAGAAGAAGACTTCAGGAATTCTTGAAGAGGGTGTAACCAAAGTTGAAGAGCTATTGCAGATCGGAAACCTATACGAGGCTGCCAATACTCCAATGATCGGCTACCTCAACAATGCAATCCGCGCGAAGGAACTATTCAAGCGCGATAAGGATTACGTTGTAATGAATGGTGAACTTCTTATCGTTGATGAGCACACCGGCCGCATGCTTGCTGGTCGTCGCTATAGCGAGGGATTACACCAAGCGCTAGAAGCTAAAGAACGCATTGAAATTAAGGATGAAAACCAGACATTGGCAACAATTACCTTGCAGAACTACTTCCGTTTATACGACAAGTTGTCAGGTATGACTGGAACTGCAACAACTGAAGCCTCTGAATTCCAGCAAATTTACAAGTTGGGCGTTGTTCCAATCCCAACCAACCGTCCATCACAACGTATTGATTCAGCGGATTTGGTCTACAAGACCGAGGTTGGAAAGTTTGCGGCGGTAACAGCAGATATTGTTGAGCGCCACCGTAAGGGTCAACCTGTATTGGTTGGAACAGTTAGCGTTGAAAAATCAGAGGAGCTATCTGCATTTCTACGCAAAGCAGGAGTTCCTCACGAAGTTTTGAACGCTAAGCACCACGAACGTGAAGCAGCAATTATTGCTCGTGCCGGTGTAAAGGGTGCGGTAACAGTTGCAACAAATATGGCAGGTCGCGGTACAGACATCATGTTGGGTGGAAACCCAGAGTTCATGGCTGATTTTGAACTACAGCGCCGCGGAATTTCTCCAGTAGATAACGCTGAAGAGTATGAAAAGGAATGGCCAGCAGAGATTGCACGTCAAAAGGCGGCAGTTGAAAAGGGTCATGAAGAGGTTGTTGCACTTGGTGGTCTCTATGTACTTGGTACAGAGCGTCACGAATCCCGTCGTATTGATAATCAGTTACGCGGTCGTTCAGGTCGTCAAGGCGATCCAGGTGAGTCTCGATTCTACCTATCTCTCCAAGATGATTTGATGCGCCGATTTAATTCAGGAATGGTTGAACGTTTCTTAACCGCAGCCGGATTACCTGATGATGCGCCAATTGAATCCAAGATGGTTTCTAACGCGATTCGTTCTGCGCAAACTCAGGTTGAAGCTCAGAACTTTGAAATGCGTAAGAATGTTTTGAAGTATGACGATGTTATGAACCGCCAGCGCACCGTTATTTATGGTGAACGACGCATGGTTCTAGAGGGTGCAGATATTAAGGAACAAGTCTCTGTCTTTATGTCAGACACCTTGTCTGCCTACATTGCAGCTGCTACCGCTGAAGGTTATGCAGAGGATTGGGATCTTGAAACCCTGTTTACAGCGCTCAAGACGATCTATCCGATCTCATTTACGATCGAGCAACTTGAGGCAGAAGCAGGTTCACGAGTTGGCTTAGATGCAGATTTCATTACTGCTCGAGTACTCGAAGATTGCCAGGCAGCATATGCAAAGCGCGAGGAAGCATTAGGCGCAGATGTAATGCGCGAACTAGAGCGCAAGGTTTTGTTATCGGTACTTGATCGCAAATGGCGCGAACACCTTTACGAGATGGATTACCTGCAAGAGGGAATTGGGCTACGTGCAATGGCTCAACGTGATCCACTTGTTGAGTATCAAAAAGAGGGCTTTGATCTATTCGCAGCAATGATGGATGGAATTAAGGAAGAGATCGCAGGCTTTGTATTTAACATCGAAGTCACCGTTGAGAGCGCGAGCAATCAAGTTGTAGCTCCAGGACTTGAGGCTAAGCAGTTGCCTCAATCTGGTTTGCAGTACACAGCAGCTGATGAATCTGGCGTTCGTACTACTGGCGATGTATCTCGAAATGCACCATGCCCATGTGGTTCAGGAAAGAAGTTCAAGCGTTGCCACGGAGGCGCTGCTTAACTTTAGATAAGTGTTAGACAGGTGCATAGCCACCGTCCATCTAACCCTTCAAATCTAATCGCTACTACTCGTAGTCGATCTCCAAAACGTAATGTGACAGTTGCTTCGCATACTCCATCTAGAGGTTGAGTGATTCTGGTTTTACGAACTCTTCCAATCTCCTTTAGTGATCCTGCACTTTTCTGTAACTCTGAATACACCTTGTAGTGGCACATTGCCTGAAGTTGCTGTGGGGATCGTCTTCCCGCCCAAATTTCAACTGCGTTGTGAATAAACTGAAACAGCAAAGGTTGGATATCTGGAAGCTCACTTGCTGAAGTTGGCTGCGGAGCGAATTCGGAATCAAACTCCTCGCCAAAGGTGCTCGGAACTAAATACAGACGAGGCTTTTTTACCTCTTCGATCTTTGGTGCTGGTTTAAAGATTTCAAGTACAGGATGCAAGAAATCCTCATCAGGATCGCTAGAAATCGGTACAAGTTCAATGGTTGTAAAGGTTGGTAGTTGCTCATATGCACGGTGTGTAGTCATGTGCACACCATTTCGAGATCTTCAGTAGGCGTTATCCCTCTTAAGTCTTTGAAAGCCTCATACCTTTGACCGATTGTGGATAAGTTCTAGTAATTAGTCATTGCAACGCCTTGGGTACGGCTATGAAAAATAAAAAGAGCTCCTTTAGCACCCGTTTGCCCTTAGCCATAACCTTGATTGTTGCCGCCTTTGTTTCAGCCTTCTTTATCTCGACATACTCAAATAGAGGTGCAAATTATTGGGTCGTCGCCAATTCCTTTGCACCTGGTCATCTGATTACCGAATCTGATGTAGTTGCATCACATATGAATCTTGGTGATAGCGCAGAGAATTACTTAAACACTGCAGATCAAGTCATTGGTTTAGTGGCAACCCGCCATATGTCAGCGGGAGAAGTGGTTTCGACAAGTGATGTAACAAACTCTTCAGATGCCATGAGTACCAGCGCTGTTCCCTTGAGTCTGCGCGCTGCAGATTTAGCAGCAGGCGTACATGTTGGTGACTCTATTGATATCTATTGGGTGCTGGATTCTCGCAATGGAGAAGGTGTTATGGATCCTATTTTGATACTTGGCGGTGTGAGTTTGGTGGGTCTTGATGATTCAAAGAATGCACTCGGGGGAGATGTCGGAATTACCGTCGCTATAGAGGAAACTCAGGTGTTGCGTCTTTTAAGTGCAACCACACAAGGTCGCTTAGTAGTGGTGCGTGCTTATGTCTGAGCTAGAGATGCCCACTGTTATAACCGCAATTGCTAATCCAGAAGCTGAAGGTTTTGTTGCTGGCACTTTGTATGCGCAAGGCTGGAATGTTGTCTTTCGAGCCATTGATTGGTCCTCTTTACACACTTATGTGCAGGCTAATCCATCGGAATCATCCCAGGCGCTCTTGATCTACGGTACGGATCTGCCAGGTGCGAGTAAGCAATCAATCGACACTCTGCAAGGAAGGGTTCGACAACTCATTGGGTTTTCCATCTCTGAACTTGGAGCCGAAGCTTTTGGAACTGTTCACCCATTACCAACAGTAGGAACAGATTTAATCTCTTTGGTTCGAGGTTTTGTCCGTGCTCCAATGGTCCGAACCGGTGCTATGACACAGCGCAAGCCACGAACATCAAAGGTCATAGCTATTGGTTCAGCGGGCAGTTACACAGGCTGCACATTGATTGCGCTTAATCTTGCGATGGAGATTAGTTTGCTTGAAAAATCAACCTTGCTTATTGAAGCGAATTTTCGAGCCCCATCGATAGCTCCGGTTTTATCAATGAGAAATATTGCTGATGGCTCTACCTGGAAATCTATTGCACCCAACTTGGCTCTTTCTGAGGTTACTCAAAATTCTGCCGATCAGCTAGAAGAGTTTATGAATAGGGCAACGCAAGAGTTTGAGTACATCATTATTGATATCGGTTCTATTTCAGGGTTATCAAACCGTTTAACTGATCGACGTTGGACATCAATCGTTACGACATGGTGCTGTGATCAAGCAGATGAGTTAATGATTGTTTCAAGAGCAGATCATCTTGGGCATTATCGTTTGACCCAAGTAATCGCCTTAATACAACAGACATCAATAAGAGCAAATCTAAGCTTTACGCAGAATATGAAATCTGCAGGCAAACGTGGTGATGCTGAAATGGCACGTTTCTTAACCGCGACAACTTCGCTCAAGCCGATTCGTGTTCGAAGCTTGAAGGAAGAGAGCAGATCAGTCATGGCGGCAGAGGATGATCATGCGACCTTGGTAGAGACCAATGAACGCTCAAATCTGCGTAAGGCGATCGCAGAATGTGCCCGGGAAATCACTTCTTAAGATCTATTACTATGGGTGAATGCGCGCTTACCTTCCCATCAGTCATAAGGAGCTTGAAGCCTTTGTACTGAGCAAGAGCATTGATGCTGATGAGGTATTTGCACCAACCCAAGCCTTTGTTGCCGACAATCTCGATTGCGATGAGGAAGAGCTTGAGTACCTACTTTCTGTTGCAGCAGGTGAAGAGGCGTTAGAGCTTCGATTATCTGAAAAAGCTCCAGGGATTGTTTTAGCTTTTGAGATAACTGAGGAACAGATCGCTGAAAGTTACGAGGATTCAGTTACCTTGAAAACCGCTTTGCCGTGGGAGCAGATTCAATGCGCTCTTCTGGCTTTTCAGGGCGATGATGAACTCGTGTGGTTTGCCACCCAAGAGATTGAGATCCACTTGGCGGAGTGGAAGTAACCATGTTTCAACTAGAGAAATTGCTTGGCGCACGAACAACAATCACTATTGATCAAGCCAATCGCATACGCGCCTTAGTTGCCGACTGGCAGCTTCTAGCTGATCTTTCATTTGCAGATTTAATTTTATGGGTACCGATTCGCAAGGATATTTCAATGTGGCCTACTGGTCACATCGCAGTTGCTCATATTCGTCCCACCACGACATCAACAGTATTTATCAATGATGTTATCGGAGATGAAGTTCTGTGGGGAGCAAAGCCTGGTATTGATGAGGCACTGTCTGGTGATGAGATTGTTAAATCCAGTGATCCGGAAAAAATAGGGGAGATGCTGGTTAAGGCCGAGACAATTCCCGTTACCTTTGAGGGTCAAGTGATTGCAGTTATTTCTAGTCATCGAAATGTTGAACACTCTCGTGGCTCTGGAAAATTAGAAACAAATTATCGCGAAGTAGCTCAGCACCTGTATCAAATGGTTGCCCAGGGTTCATTTCCATACAAGGATGCCGGAACCCTTTTCGAACCAGTCCCACGTGTCGGTGATGGATTGATTCGTTTAGATGCAAACTCAGCAATCTCATTTGCAAGCCCTAACGCAAAATCTGCATTTTCTCGCATGGGTTGGCGTGGAGATTTAGAGGGACGAAACTTAGGCGAAGTTGCAGAACAAGTTGTTACCGCTTCACCTAATGCATCTGAAGAAGGTGTGCGTTCACGCCTAAATGGCAAGCAATTGCAACGAGTAGAAATTGATAATCAAGGCGCAACAATTGATTTATTAGTACTGCCTTTGATTAATGGTGATGACAAAACTGGTGCGATAGTGCTGCTGCAAAATGTTACTGAATTACGCCGTCGTGACCGCGAGCTGGTGACGAAGGATGCAACTATCCGCGAGATTCACCACCGAGTGAAAAATAACCTACAGACAGTCTCAGCGCTGCTTCGCTTGCAATCACGACGCATTGAAGATCCAGCAGCGGCAGCGGCCCTTGATGAAGCGGTCCGCCGCATCGCATCAATCGCGGTCGTCCATGAAACCCTGTCCAATAGCACCCAGACAACCGTAGCCTTTGATGAAGTTCTCTCTTCTTTGGTCACGCATGCGCTAGAGCTAAGTCCCCGCATGGGTGAACTTCAGATCGAACGAACAGGTGAAATTGGTTCTTTAGAATCTCGCATTGCAACACCGCTGTCCTTAGTTGTTACTGAACTTATTCATAACGCACTTGAACATGGGCTAGCTGAATCTGGAACCCATTTAACGATTGAACTTCAGCGCTATAGCAATGAAGGTCTAGTAACTATCTCGGATGATGGGGTTGGCTTGCCTGAAGGTTTTGATTTAGTGAGCTCTTCCAATTTGGGTTTACAAATTGTTCGCACACTGACAGAGAATGAGTTAAAGGGTGAGTTGAAATTGGAATCAACTGAAAAGGGAACGCACGCAAAATTGCGCTTCCCACTTTAAATCTGGTTTTGCTGCTCCATTAAGCGAGCGCGATTACGTGCCGCACGACGCTTCAGTGCACGACGTTCATCTTCAGATAGTCCGCCCCACACACCAGCATCCTGACCGCTTTCTAGCGCCCAGGCCAAGCAAGGCTCTTTTACGATGCATCGGTTACAGACCTTTTTTGCCTCTTCAATTTGGGTAAGGGCTGGGCCGGTATTTCCTACTGGGAAGAAAAGCTCTGGATCCTCATCACGGCAGGCTGATTGATGTCGCCAATCCATTGCTTGTCTCCTTAGGGAAGTAAGACTCATGTACAGAGTAAAAGTTGTAATACACACAGTTGTGCGTGCAAGGTCTTAATTGTCCCCTGTGCAGCGACGTTATACAAGGATGAACGGGAAAGAGTTTTGGAAATCAGGGTGATCTATCTCAAGTGCCCCCGACAGGAATCGAACCTGTGCACCTGCCTCCGGAGGGCAGTGCTCTATCCCCTGAGCTACGGGGGCTCATTGGGCAGTATGAAGGTTATCAGCGGGTGCGAATTAGTGTGCATACTGCGACAATTCACGCATGAACTCAATCGCATACTTTGCAACGGGATGTTTCTGGGGCGCTGAACGTCGCTTCTGGCAGATGGATGGCGTCATCGAAACAAGTGTTGGTTACATGGGTGGCATTCGCCCAAATCCATCATATGAACAGGTGTGCACAGGAGTCACAGGGCATGCAGAGATGGTCAAGGTTGTCTTTGATCCTGCAAAGGTTTCATATCTGCGTTTATTGCAAGAGTTCTGGACGATGCATGATCCAACTTCGCTGAATCAACAAGGCGGAGATATCGGAACCCAGTACCGCAGCGCGATTTATACAACGACACATGAGCAGATGCAGGTTGCGCTCGCTTCATGTCAGATGTACCAGGAGGCGTTAACAGCAGCTGGGATGGGTCGAATCTGTACAGAGATTCTCAGTGCAGAAGGTGTCGAGTATTTCGAAGCCGAGGAGTACCACCAAAAGTATTTGCACAAGAACCCCAATGGTTACGATTGTCATTCAAGCACAGGCGTTCCATACCCAGAAACGGTTTCACAATAATGAGCGAAAAAGAGTATCCAGTTCAGATTGATGAAGCTGAGTTAGCCAAACGTTTAGATCCATTGTCATACGAGGTGCTGCGCAACGCTGCAACGGAACGTCCCTTCACCGGCGAGTACACAGACACCGACAAGGTTGGCGTATACAAGTGCAAAGCGTGTAGCGCTGAATTGTTCAGAAGTGAGACCAAGTTTCATTCTGGGTGCGGATGGCCATCTTTTTACGCGCCAAGTGCAGATGATGCGGTTGAATTAATCGAAGATAGATCACTATTTCCACGAGTGCGCACAGAGGTTCGTTGCGCCGCTTGTGGCTCTCACCTAGGACATGTTTTTGAAGGCGAAGGGTATGAAGTACCTACAGATCAACGCTGGTGCATCAACTCTGTTTCTTTACTGCTTGAGGAACGCTAAACCTTACAAAGAAAAGGTTGGGTACTCATCTGTAACTAGTAGCAGCGCATAACCAGCTACTCGGTTCCAGTAAGCGATAGTTCCAACAACACCTTCAGCACAAAACTCTGGGTAGTTTCCGGTAAATAAAATGCTGAACCACCCAATGAGAGTTAAAACAGCCGCATAAATAACGTAGACGATTCCCACAAGGTACAGAGGAAGTGCGAGGAACCACTTCACAAGAGGTAACCAACGATTGAGTTGCTTTGCATCAACTTCTGGGAAGGTCACGCTCACAACATCATTCTCTTCAATCGATGGATACTCATCTGTAAGTAGTAGAAGGTAGGCATCAAGACGGGTTTGCAGCGAAAGTAGGGCTTCATTGAAGGCTAAGACGTAGCTTGGGTAAACCTGGCGAAAAACAATTGCTAGTCCAGCTGGAAGTGCTAACAATCCAGCACCGTATGCGCTCCAGTTATCGCTAAAGAATTCTGAGGATGGTGCAAATGAGGCCACGAAGATAAATACGGGGACAACGAGGATGATGCGAAAAAATGCGGTCAGGCGATTTCGCTCGGTCAGTGATACATCGATCTGGGTCTCAATTTGATTGCTCATGCCGCCTAATGTACCTCTGATTCAGTCGCAGTATTGCTAATTGCAGCACCTTTGCCGTATTTTTACAGTCGTTACAGAGTTTCTTGCAGTAGTTGTTGCAGTCCTATAGGTGGAGGAGGTGTTGAAATGGCCGGTATCAAAGAGGTTGCACAAGAGGCGGGCGTTTCAACGGCAACGGTTTCTCGTGCGTTGCGTGGCCTTCACCATGTCAATCAACAGACACGTGAAAAAATTATCGCTGCCGCAGAAAAACTGAACTATCCCTTAACAACAGAGCGTCAGAGTTCTGGAAATGGCCGAACAAACTCTGTTGGAGTCGTTGCCCCCTATATTTCTCGCTGGTATTTCTCGCAGGTAATTAGCGGTGCTGAACAAGCGTTGCGTGAAGCAGGACTAGATCTACTTCTGTACAACTTCAGCCAAATGAAGGGCCGCGAACGCCTCTTTCAACATCAACTGCTGAAGGGTCGCGTGGATGCATTAATAGTTATCTCACTCCCACCTACTGAAGAAGAGTTTGATTCCATGCTCTCTTTAGGAATTCCGATCGCTCTAGTTGGAATGGATCATGAGAAGTGCGCATCAATTAAAATCGATGATGTTGCAGGCGCTAGAACTGCTACACAGCACTTAGTAAATCAAGGCCATAAGAAAATCGGCTTGATGTCTGGCCGACCAGATGACCCATTTAACTTTTCAGTCCCACAAGATCGTCGTAAGGGTTTCATGCAGGTCTTAGCGGAAAATGGTTTGGAATGGTTGCCATCCCGTGAAATACATGGAGATTTCACAATGCACACAGCATCACGTGCGATGGATGATTTGTTGGCACGCCCTAATCGACCAACAGCAATTTTTTGTGAATCCGATGAAATGGCGATGGGAGCGATGCAAGCATTACGCCGCCATGGATTAAAAGCACCAGATGACATTTCAATTATTGGTTTTGATGGTCATGAAATGGCAGAGTTTTCAGAGCTCACAACTATTGAGCAACCTGTTACCTTGATGGGAGAAATGGCTGCATGGTCCATCATGGAGCGATTGCGCAAGCCAGTGCTTGATCCACCGTCACTTGTTTTGCCAACTACGCTTGTTGTGCGTAACTCCACCCGTCGTTTGTCTCCCGAAGAACAAGCCCTCTGAGGTAGCCTTGCAGCCATGAGTGACCATCAAGTTTCAGCGCCGAATCTTGCAGAGCTACAAACCCACACAAGTGCAAAGTGGAGAAGTTTTCCACCTGATGTGCTTCCGCTACCTGTAGCTGAAATGGATTATCCAGTTGCCGAACCGATTCGTGCGCTTTTAACACAGATGGTTGCCAAATCAGATCTTGGTTATCTTGATGTAATTCCAGAACTTGGTCTTGGTTTTCAAAAGTTTGCAGCAGAACGTTGGGGATGGAATGTAGATCCGCTACAAGTTCGTGCGGCAACTGATGTGGGTGTAGCTATAGTTGAAATCTTGCGAGTCTTTACACAACCGGGGGATTCAATTCTTATTAGCTCTCCCGTTTATCACAACTTCTATACCTGGATTAATGAAACAAAACTCAACAAGGTAGATGTGCCTTTCGAAAGAACGGGCGATGAATCTCAAAATCCTTGGGTTATTAACTGGGATGGGATTGAAAAGGCATATGCAAGTGGTATCAAGGTTCATCTTTTGTGTAGCCCACATAACCCTTTGGGTCGGATCTACAGCAAAGAGGAGCTGCTTCGGCTAATTGAATTGGCTAAAAAGCACCATGTGTTAATTATTAGCGATGAGATTCATGCCCCACTTACTTATAAGGGTAAAACATTTATCCCATTTTTATCTCTCGGACATGATGCGGAAGAGGTTGGCTTAACTGTAACCGCAGCATCAAAGGGATGGAATATCGCAGGACTTAAGTGCGCAATTATCGTCTCTCAAAATGAGGTTATGAATAAGCGATTAAATGAGCTTGCCCCAGCGATGCATTATCGCGCCTCATTATTAGGAGGATTTGCAACTGCAGTTGCATTTGCCGAAGGAGGGGTTTGGTTGGATTCCGTAATTGAAAATCTTGACCATAACCGTCACATGATCAAGGAATTGTTGAGTTCTCAACTTCCATCAGTCAGGTATCACATTCCTGACAATAGTTATCTGGCTTGGTTGGATCTTGAAGCGCTTAACCTCGGAGAAGACCCTTCAGTTGCTTTGCTTGAAAAAGGACGTGTCGCTTTCAATGCGG
>JACCDQ011399236.1_pt1 | contig 14202 bp, 6 predicted proteins | sample 7446031 | NCBI WGS metagenome assembly JACCDQ01 (sample SAMN15323442, study PRJNA562643) | freshwater metagenome | isolation source: river surface water | place: USA:Blue River Watershed | collected 2017-08-17 | reverse complement strand
TTTAGATCGTGATTATAATGGGGCAAGAAACATTTTGATTCAATACATTAACTAAGTGTTGAACACTTCGGCTTTGATCAGGCCGTTAAAGGAATGGATAAGCTATTTAATCCATTTTATGTATCAGCGCTCGGCTCCACTAATAAACACTTTGACAAATAGTATTTAGACAATAAATTAGTCGTTAATTCTGAGCATATGTCAACTATTTCAATTCTTGTGTAGAATTTATCAAATTGAGAGTCTCTGCGAAGTCCAGTGCTGGGCATGTTTACATATATAGTCTATATATAAATCAAATTTAAGAATGAATACAAATACGTTTAAAATTGATTTTTTTAGTAATATATATAGATTTAGCCAATATGGAGGAATGTGTCGCTTGTTTATCTAAATATACCGACAAAAGACGTGTTAAACTAACGTGTCCAGAATGTAAGTTTGAATGTTGTAAAGAGTGCGTATCAAGGAACATTAAAGCTAATGGGTTCCACTGTGCTGGATGTAAGAAAATATATTGTCCTATATTCATAGGCAACAATTTCTCTAACTCTTACATTAAAAAGCACTATATGTTATATATGAAAAATAGTATAATTGGGGCCGAATGTAAATTATTCCCAGAAACTAAAAAAAAAATGCTAATCGAGGGTAAAAAAGCGGAGATGGCTAAATTAATGGACAAAGCTATTTTATCTATAGGCGAAAATGTAAGACCACTTTTTGAAAATAAGATATTAAACTTATCAGCTAACTGCTTTAAAGACTGCTTTTATCCTGATTGTGATGGTATTATGTATAAAGATGAAGATGAAAAATATTTTACATGTGATAAATGTAAAAATATGGGCTGTCCTTTATGTGAAGACATATGTAATGAAAATCACAAATGCGATAAAGAAAAAATAGAAACACTAGAGATGATTAAAAAAGACACAACACCGTGTCCAAACTGCGGAGAAAGAATATTTAAAGCCGATGGATGTTCCCAGATAATGTGTTCAAAATGTAAAACATTCTTTGATTTTAACACCGGTAAAGAAGAAAACGCAAACGAACCAAGGCACGCAATGGACTATCATTTATTATCTGACAACTTTGAAAAAAAAATAGTAGGGGTTGAAAGATTTGACAAGTATGTAAAAGATATTAAAATTTGCAGAGACTGGGAGCTATGGAATCCAGATAACGCCAAGAACAAATACTTCAAAATAATTCATGACAATGAGAAAGTTAAAGCTATATGTGCTTCAATTATTAATTATAAAGTATATCTTAGAAGGATGCTAATGAATTATATGGATTCTCGTAGTTTTAATGAAAATTGCCGTAAGAGTAGAATCGCTGGGGTTATAACTGTAGAAGAATTTAATAGATTAAGCTTAATAAATTACTTCCACGCTTATAACCGGATGTATGTCCTTAAAAAACTATCAATGTATTTCTTCTCTATTCAAGAAGAATTACACAAATATATTGGCAAATATGACAACACCCCTAACATTATTACAAGTATTAATAAATCAGAGGAAAAGCTATTTATCAAAAATATTGGCAAAATTGCTAAAGAATTTGGAGATAGAATTGAAGGATTTGGCTCGTGCTCAGTGGATATCAAGAAATTCAATTACACTTCTATAGTTTAAAAATAATATAAATCATATATGATATATTGATTTAAAAATTGATTTTTTTTAATATATAAAATGCTCGTCGTTCTAACACCCCGTGTAGAAATTATTCCGACCCCAGTTGGTCATATTGCCAATTTATACGTAGTTCCAAAAGTTATTAAAGACGAAAGACAAATTAAAAATATGATTAAGTCTGAATTTAAAAGTTGTCCGTCAAACATTGAACATTTAACTCCGATGCTTGTTGGTAATTATAATATAAGCAGACCTCAATTAAGCGTTTTAATTAAAAAAGACGCAATCATTGGAGATATTTTCCACACAATTGTAGTTAAACATTTTTCATATTCAAATGTAAAATTAGAAGACTGTTCTGATTTGTCTAAAGACATATTACTACGTCTTCAATTAATTTTAAAGAGATATGAAATGAATAACATGATTGGCTGGAATTCCGAGATTGCCAAATATTTAGCAGTAAAGAAAGGACTTTGTCGTCTTAAGTCTTTATCGTCTATTTACGAAGACAAGATTGACGATTAATTGTCTTTATTCAATAATTCTTCTTTCTCTTTAATTTTTTTGATTAACATTTTAACCGCTCCAAACATATTAGCAATAATCTGGTCGCTATTTAATACTCTACAGTCTTCCATGTTAAACATATTTTTCTTTTTTACGGCTTTGGGTATAACGGCTTCTACTTCTTGAGCAATCCATCCTAATTTTCTTCTATCTGTCGTAATTTCGTTTCCAATGTAATCGTCTTTCCATTTAAAGTATTTTAAGTCTAAGTTCTTAACATTATTTAAACAAATATTCAAATCCGCCGGCTGTATATCTTCTTTTAATCTTTCGTCTGAAGTAGTAATCCATGTAGAAGTGGCAGGTTTGGCTGCTGAATCTTGAAAGACATTAAATGTAGCAGGTGCCGAAATTACATTATTACCTCTGGCGATCTCTAGTGTTGTACCGTCAGCATTTGTGGTAAAAGTCTCTGGCACTACTGTTTTGTAGTTAGAAGCTTTAACCGCGTATGGCATTGTAAATATATAATATTTATTTTGAGAGTTATTTAAAGGGAACGCGAATTGGTCTACGTTTTCAAAATAATACATATTAGATAAGTAATAAGGTCTCGCAGTTGTTACGGTAGTCGCGTGTAAGAAAGAGTTCATGGAACTTATGATTTGAGTTCCATCAAATGTTCTTACAACAGCATCCGTATTATCTTTTATTATAGAGTTTGAAAAGTTATTGAGTCCTTTATTCATTAAGAAGAATTCAGACAATAATCTGACGTATATCACTCGGTGGTAATTTTTATGAATTTTTACTGAGTAGAATTTCTGTAAATCTTTACTTCTACCCACCAGCGCGTCCCCGGCAAACACATACATACCCTTACCATAGGCCACATCGTTCCAATTTCCGTATAAGTATTTATCCTCCCATTGAATCGTACCATTAGTAATTTGATTAAAAGATTTATAAGAAACATAGTTAGTCCCTAGCAATATTACAATGTCATTTATGACTTCAATTCCATTCCATTTAGTAATAATGTTGGATAACGGCACGTCCACCCACACTGTCGCAGATGTTAGCAAATTGACATTATCCACTGTCGCTATCTTACATCCAGCAGGAGTGGAACCTACGGAAGCATAGAATATTATAACTTTATTGCCTATAGATAATAATGTATCCCATTGTCCCGTTGGCGGGGTTATATCATTCCATGTGTCCTCGCTTGTAGCCATCGCCGATGTGGACATTATATCAGCGCCTACTTTAATAAATTGACCTGATAATTTATGATAAACAATGTCTCGCCACTGGCCAACATGAGCGACCGGACTCTGATTTTTCTTTAGGCTATTTGAAATAAAATTAACATCATCACCAGTGGTCACGAAAAATCCATTGCCGTACGCGGTTGCGTATGTATTTACCGGAGTGTTAGAGTGTCTAACTATTGTATCCAATCCCTTAGTATTTGCCAATAATCTATCGGAGGATAATCTATTATTTATGAGACTGTCAATATACTGAATAGGAGTCTTTCCGGTGGTCTCTTCCAAAGCACTTTCCAGCAAAGAACCATTACTGGAGAGAAGCATCATTAATCTATCTTTTGCCCAGAAGATATTATTCATAACGCCTTCAATAGTTTTATCTGCATGCGATGGCGCGTGAAAGTTAGAATACGAAATATGGTTCCAAGTTATGCCGTTAGAAGTATAAACGAACGATCGGTTAGAGAAGGCCACTAAAATATTCATATCCTGCACTATTGCAAGTCTTCTAAATGTTATACTGGCATGTGTGAATATGATATCTCCATTTCCAGTTCCGGCCGTATTTCTTCTATATATATTATTGGAAGAAACATAATAGAGCCAGTCATTCCAGACAACCATATCCGAAATTAAGCTTATTGTAGTTGTGTTTGTTGATGTAATAGTTGATGTGTATATATCTGCAGTGTGTTTTACAATGGAATCACTGGCGTCTCTAAAAAAGTATAAGTCCAGAGGTTGAAAATACGCATACATTCTTACTGTTTTGTAGTCAGATGGCACTACCCATGTCCCTAACAGATTTGTTGAATCTGCCGGATACGCGATTCTATTATTTGCGACTACAGTAATTCTATTTAATTTTGTGTCCAATACTATTGAAGGGTTTGAACCAAAAGAAACTGGTTTTGGAATCCAGTTATAGCCATCACTACTTACCATTATATAATTATTTAATACTAACATAAAAGACGACGATTCTGAGAACCATCTTAATTTACACGTATAAACATCCGCATCTACACCAATTCCGTAGAAACTGCTTATTCCATAATTTCTCCATGATTTTCCCTTATCATTAGAAGTGGCTATATAATTAGTAATCTGCGTAGATTGAGCACCAGCCACTATTACAATAGTATCGAGATCTGGGCTATAAGCAGATCCAATGACGGTAGCAGTTCCATTCATATAATTGGTATTTTTGAACGCCATATATTTGTCTATAGACATAAATGGGGATTCTTTTATAACACTGGCCCCCAGGAGAGGATGCGTGTTAGTGCTTGGCGAAATAGTCGTATTTCCGACGACTATACTCGACACTCCTAATTTAGTAATGCTCACATTTTTTTTGCTATCTGCGACTACAAGTCCCATATCTCCGTAATTACTCCCACTAATAGCAGAGTTAGTGATTTCCAAAGCGCCTGTGGATACATCTTTAAAGCTTAAGCTTCCTCCCATTTCTACATATTTTAGAGAAGATTTAGGTATATATTCCATAGATTCTTGGGGTTTTGCCAATAGGATACTGTTAAATACATTTGCAGACGGAGAGAATGTGGTTCCATTTAGTTTAAAAGTATTATTAGGATTGGCCAGCGGGTCGGTTTTACTAACATTTAACACAACGTTTGCGTCATTGTAAATTCTTAAATCGGTTTGATTATCTATATAGAAATTTTTAGAATTGCATCTAAGAGCAAGGCCCGAGGCATTTAAAGCACTATCATTTTTGTGGTGCACATGGATTCTGGACCTGTCGCCGATTGATAATTTGTCTTTAGACATATAAGCATTAGTCGCGCATAACGTGTTGTCCAAATTGGCAACTACTGGAGAACTTATTAATACGTCTCCGGCCTGGCTCATTAATACAATAGTGCCGGCAATTGCGTTGTAATCAAAGGACACCCACGCTTTCTGGACCGTAGTTGGGATGACAGTCCAATCAATGCCATTTCTACTAAAAGCAAACATATTAGTAGATACGAGACCCATTACATTCAACTCCGGGATATATTTTATGGAGCAGTATGTATAAGTGTAATTTGATAAAGCAGACGTCGGAGACTGCAACACCGTAGAACCATTTACAGAATAATAAATTGCATTCGTCGCTACAATAATAAACATTTTAGCGTTGTAGTGGTATTCTACATTTACAAGTGTTTTTCCCGCCAAATTTACACTATTATTTACAGTATTGGTTTTCATGTTCAGCGCCACAACACTGGAAGAAGCCACGCCAATAGCAAGATTTAGTTCTTTAGACAAAGCACACGCGGTTAAACTTGGAGCCGAGGAAAAGGTAAATGTTTCAGATACCGCATTGTATGTAGAAGACGAAAGAGTCATATAATATAAAATAATAGAATTTCCCGAAGCTCGGTATAGAGACCTTATTTCATTACAATATTTAATTATATTAGCAGTTGTTCCGGAGTTCGTAGTGTAAGTAGTGTTAACAGCAGTATGCCAGTTTGAAGTTGTGGAAGTTGTAGTTCCTAATGTTTTGTTATATAATTGAATATTGCTGTTAGAACTTGTAGAAGAACCGCTGGAAACTGCGCTACATATAAGGGCAAGCATTCCAACATTACAATCCGCCAATATGGAATATTTGACAGTGGCAGAGTTTGTAAAGAAGTTGTTTGTAGACTCTACCGTGGAAGGGTTTATATCAGCAACGTATCGGTTCAAAGCGTATAATTTATTGGCCTTTCTTGAATAAAATATTTCTCTATATCCCTCAGTTGTAGTCGGAAGAGTTCTTAAGGTAGTATTGTATTTTATACCTGTAATGAGGTTGTCGTCCATTTCTCTATTGTGTATAGAAAAATTAGGAAGTGTTCTATATATCTTAGTATCGCCAAATACATTAGAAGTGGATAAGCATTCAGATACCAATGGTGCGGTTCTGTAAATTCTAAAAATATTACTCTGAGACGTGTAAATACATTTATAAGTATCACTGTAGCATATATTATAAAAATATCCAGGTGCAAAATTCAACATGTCAGAAGTTGTCCAAACACCAGCAGAGTTCAATGATAACACTTTGTTATTACTGGTGTATATAACGAGTCTATTTAATTCTTTATGAAGTATCATATTTACAAGAGAAGACCCAAAATTGTTTTCAACGGTCCAATTGACTCCATTGTCTAAAGACTTATAAACAACACTACCAGAAAATGCATAATGGGCACTTCCGCTATTTGTCGTAAATTTAGTAAAAACAGACAAACTGCCGATCGCAAAATCAATAGGTGTGTAAGTTAAGTTTGCATTGAGAAAATGATATCTTTTACCGCCATGATTGCCATGTAATATAACTTTGTCGTCCACTATGCTAATTCTTTCACCGGCAATATATGACTGTGTTGTCCATGTAATTCCATCAGAAGAAATCGAAAGTGCTGAATATCTGAGTGCATATATTTTATTAGTCGCTGGTGAATATGTAATAAAATTGTATACCTGTGTGTTATTTTCGATAACGATAATTTGCCAGTTTATACCGTCTGAAGATATAATACCATTTACATATCCGTTTTGCATGGTTGGAGCGCAAGTTGCTATAAATTTAGAAATGTGAGAAGCGTATGTCATAACAATGACGTTTACTGTTGCTTTGTCAAATAAGTTTTCTCCATTTACAGTTAAATTACATTTATTGAAATTTATACCATCAGAACTATACAGCAACCCGTTGTTATTACACGCGAACACTAAATTTGAAACCGGTGTGTTGTCGAAAGAACAAAAACTGGAAAACCCGGTATAATCCGACATATCATTTTTCATATAGCGAAGTGGTATTTGAATGGGCTGAAGAGCACCGAAGTCCCCGATATCACCTTCTAAAGACTTAGATGACGTAATACCTACTACTTTTTTTCCTATAGGAGAATAACTTACGCCTGTCAAAATCCCATTAGATGAGTATTTGTTATAGTAAAATTCGTCTCCGGCTTTTGTATGTAGAAAGTAATTTGAAGAGATTGTAGGCAATATTATGAAAATATTCAAAAAACTAAGAAATTTTACACTGGCAAGCCCAGAGGTTTCCATCCCAGTTTCTATGGATCTAAAAGTGTTATTTCCATAATACCAGGCGTTTCCATTTGTCGACATTGTAATTTTGTTAGATGTCACATTAGCTCTGTTCGTGGCTATGAATATGTCATTTCCAAAAGCAACAGATCCCCAAGACCCGGCCAAAGAAGTCGTTGTCCAATTAGTGTTTACGGACACGCCTGTTTCAAGACATGAACTAATATTATTCTCTCCGACTAATACAAAGATATCTCCATTAATATTACTGGAACCAAATGTTAAATTGTTCCAAGTAATTGCTGACATAGCAGTAGTCATTGCGGTCCCTGTCCATGTGGTAGAATTTAAGTCTTTAGAAAAAATAGTATTGTTGTTTACGGCCAAGACCTTAGCGTTTCCAACTGCGATGCTTACTATGTTAGTGCTTGACATAGAAACTGTCCAATCTATACCATCAGAGCTTTCCAATACATCGGTAGAAGTACAACCTATATATTTTCCTATACTTGGAACCCAGCGTATTTTTTTAAAAGAAATGGTAGGTTTGGAATATTCGGTCCAAGTGTCGCCAGATGAAGAAGTCGCAATTATTCCAACGCCGTATGCTAAAAATTTGGTCAAATCCACGCTGTAAATAATATCAATCCATTTATTATTAGACAAATTAGAATACTTAGCCAGACTAATTCTTATATTTCTATATTCAGGACTTAAAACAGACAGACTGTCAGAAACAGAGCCAGATAGTTTATTCACCGAGGCGTTTAAATTAGAGTCGGCGACTAAACACTTGCCAGCGGTCGCTACACCAGGAACATTATTAGAAAAATAATCATTAGCAACTACTACTGATGATGGATCGGCTATCTCGGTTACAATATTTACATCATTAACTTTTATACTATTTAATTTTAAGACATTAACACCAGAAATATTTTTATTATTATCTAAAGTCAAAACTTTGCCAGCAGAGGCAGTGCCGGCTGTTAAATTACTTGTTTTGTTTAAAATCTGTTGATCCAAAACTCCTGTTATCTGGGTTGTTGTCCCGGGACCTGTGGATATTGTAGAAGTAATTACAGGCATTGATGGCTCGAAGTTATTATTATTGACCAAAATAGAATTAGCAGACGATAAAAAAGGAGTAGACGAAAGAATACTATTAAGGGTAGTTCCCCTAATAATGGGTTTTTTTATAGGTTTGCCATTACTATCTTTACTGAGCTGAAAACTCATTCTGACCTTGTTAATATATACTATATTATAGAAAGTAAAAGTATTTCATAACTATTGCTAATCAAAAAAAAAATAATTCATTCATACAAATATTCATCTAAAATATCAATCACACAGTCGACAGATATTATATCATTATTTACATAATTATTAATAATATCAACTAATTTCATATTAATAGCTTTGTCATATTCATACGAAATTGCGTCAGAGTCCGGTATTTTTTTAGAAACATACAGCTGGAAGTATCTACTAATTATAGTTATCTTTATACTATACTTAATACAATTACTTAGACTATCAATCCAGCGAATGTAGTCATTTAAATTTCTATCCGCGGGTTTGAACAGAATGGGCTCCATTTTCTATTCATTAAAGATTCAATTTTAAAATTGAAAACAATCAGACTGATATACAAATATGTCGCTAATATATCCAATTGATAACCTTAACTACAACTTCAACGAAATGTATAATATGAGAGAAATTGATTGGTCTTGCGACGAAGAAAAACATAAAGCTTATTTTAAAAGAGAAATTCTTCCATTGATAGAAAAAGGAGAGAGGTTTTGCGGTATGTTAGAAAACGGGAAACCGTGCCCTAATTGTTATACTTATATGAATATATGCGACGACCATGAAGAATTCAAATATATTACTTTCCAGCAGATGAAAGAAGCAAGAATTGACGCTCTTCTTGTTATGCACCCTGGTATAGATTATTTTGGATTTAAAAAAGTTAGTCCTGACATGTATGTAAACATGTATGAAAATTGGAGAGAACGAATTTATACATTTTCAAGCAATCAATCAAGACACGTTTAAATTTATAGTCTATAGACATTAATATAATATTTTTTTTGATTTTTATAGTCTATAGACATTAATATAATTAGAGTAATATAACAAAAAATGTCATTAACATTAAGCAGAGACCAGAATGGCAAACCTGTATTAAAACCAATTTCAATAATTAAAAATCCAGTTTTATTAAATAATTTAGCGGACTCCAAACCGGCTGGTAGAGAAACAATATATTTTGATTCCGTGACTATTGGTGATATAGTGGTGGATAATACACTACCTGGAAAATTAAACTTAACGTCTTCAATAACAGCGGGGACGGCAGAAGTTGGCAAAGCTCTTGTATTAGATAATAACAGAAGCGCGACCGGTATTAATAAATTATATGTAAATAGTCTTTATATTAACGGAACTCTATTGAACCCCAGTATATTCCAAGGAAGCGCAGTTGCTGTTTCTACAGATGACTCTTCAAGAGCAGAACTTACAGGAATCACAAAAGGAAAAGCAACCGCAAACAAAGCGCTTGTTCTAAATGGAAGTGGTAAAATTGAAGGCTTGAACACCATAAAAACAATTGCTGTTGAAAACGGAAATAAAATATTAGTCAATAGACCCTATAATAACATTCAAATGAACAATATAGAATATTTTGATAGGTTTAACAACACCGCGAGTGTTCATCATTTTGAAAGTTTGTTTAAAACAATGGCAAGCACAGGATACACCGGAGATTACACAGCCACTGCTACTTCTATAAACAATAATTGTTATTCTCATTCGTTAGAAAGACATGTTGCTGTATTTAGCGACAATACTATAGGTTATAGCGCAGACGGAAACAACTGGAAAGCAACTGGATTTGGAAATGTGCAATTCGCGCAATGGTTTCCTAAATTGTCTTTATTCTTAGCAGTGGGAGGGAATAATTTATACACAAGCGCAAACGGTATAAATTGGACAACTAATAAAATAGCGTCAATTAATTTATTTTGCATTGAATGGTCTGAAGACTTAAACTTATTTGTCGCCGGAGGGCAAGGCTCTATTGTATACAGTCAAACATTGTTTACAGAATGGACAGCAAGTTCATATAACGTGTCAAATATTAGAAAAATAATCTATATACCATCTTCTAAAATATTTTTAGCAAGGGCAGAAAATAACACAACTTCACTTTTAATGTCTACAGATGGAAAACAGTGGATTTCGCAACATGTGTGTAGTCAGACATCGGCAAGTATATCAGATTTGATGTTTTGCAAGAGTAAAAATCTCATATTAGCAACTATGGCTGGAAACATGACTCTAGGAAGAACATATAATAACGGATTATACTCGACAGACGGAGGGTTTACATTCAAACCAATGATAGCGGTTAATGGGTCTTACGGCAAAATAAGTAAAATATGCTATATTGAAGAATGCTCTTTGTTTTTAGGAGTCAGCACAGAAACTGGACGTAACTCTCTATTAATGTATAGCACCGATGGTGTAAACTGGAGGGGTATTAATGTATACTCCAACTATAACGCAGGATATATATCATCTATTATATACAATAGAAAAACAGGACACGTATTCTTAAGATGCAATACCGAAGCGTATGTATACAGACTAAATATAAATTCTTTATTCAATACTTTAAGCTCGTATAAATTATCATCAGAGAGTAATAAAATAAATATAGGCACTGACGGAAGTAGTATAGTAAACTTAGGAAATGAGGATGGGAAAATAATGAATATATACAGTACTAATGATGTAGGAAGAGCAATTACTTTAATTGATGGAGAACTTAAAATATCATCACCATCTATAAGCTTTGAAACATCTCTTTTCTCCATAAATAACAATGGCGTGTTATCTTTAGAATATTTAAACGGGTTGAACAAATATACATTTAACTCTTACTATAATTTAAACTATTTTCTTTCAGATGAAAGAAAAAAATATAATTTCTTGGCTAAGGTAAAAAGCAACGGAGAACTGAACATTCCAGGAATCCTAAAAGTAAATTCATTAACTGTAAATGGTTCTTTATTTAATACCAGCAACAATATTAGTGAATTCAAAGGAAACAAAATAGGAATTGCATTTGCCGATAAATTTATTATTTCTAAATACGGAAATGAAGTAAATGGTGTAGATCGTGTAAAATGTGAAAGCGTGCAAATGGGCACAGTATTGGTTAGCTCCGCAAATGAAACAAATATTAATCTTGGAAATAAACATGGTTTGATATTAGACAAAAGACCTGTAAACTGCTTATCCAGAGTTTCATATCTTACGGGAAATTCAAACTACCAGTTTATAACTAATTTTATGTCAGGAACTCCAACGACTTCAGAAACATTTTACTATATAAAAGAATTATCGACAGGGTTTGTGACCAGAGGAAATAGTATTATATATTCATCTATAAATAGCAATGACTGGAAAAATGGAACAGAAGTCACGCTAACAAGTCTATTTAACGCAAATATAGGAATAAACAAATGCGAATATATAAAAGAATTAAACACGGTATATATAGCGTCAACCGCGGGTTTATACATGTCTAAAGACTTATATACGTGGAAAATATGTAATGTAGTGGCAGATAGAGCACTCAACGTTGCAGATTTCACATACAGTCCTCAACTGCGGACCATGCTAATTGTTTCAACAAATGAGACACAAGCGAGTAAAAATGGGATAGACTTTAGACCCATAACCAATAATATATCAAATCAACAATTGAACTGTGTAAAGTGGATAGAACCATGGGCTATGTTTGTTGGAATTACAAAAGTCAACACAGGAGGGGCAAAGCAATTTGTATATTCTTACGACGGACAAATATGGGATATGGTAGAACAAAACAACGAAACTGTTGTAAAATCGGCTTCAATGCCTTCTGCTATAGTATACAGCCCTAAATTAGATATAGCAATCGCTGCGGTCGGAGCTGATGTTAGATATACTTATAACGGTATTATATGGAAGTCTATAAATGCTCCCATGCCAACTTTTAGCGGGAATATAACATGGATAGATGAATTAGAATTATTTATAGGTAGCTCAACTAATGTATCTGCTATACTATATTACTCTTACGATGGTATAAGATGGAATTATTTAGCGCCGGGCTCGACTACATATGTGCTGAATAGAAAATGGCAATATGTCCACAGAACAGGAACATTAGTAGCCACAACAACGTCAGGAACGGCCGGTGCTTTCTTATTAAACGCTAATTTCTTAAAAAATAACCATATAAATGAAAACTTCGCAGTCGCGGAAGAAAACTCCATAGTGTCTATAGACAATAAAAATAATAGACTTGGCCTAGGTGTAGAATCTCCGCAATTTTCTCTACATCTTGGAGAGGACCTTGCATTTAAACCGACTACTACAACATGGGCTACGAGCTCGGATGAAAGATTAAAAGAAGACATTCAAACGGCAAATACTGAAGAGTGCTGGGACAATATTAAAAATATACCTTTGAAACAATATAAATGGAAATCTTCTGTATATGGAGAGGGAAAAGTTAATAACATGAAGCAAATAGGATGGATTGCTCAGGATGTAGAAAATGTAATACCAAAAGCAGTCGAAAGAAAAAATATGTATGGATATGAGGATTGTAGAACTTTAAATAATGACCAGATAATAGCTAATATGTATGGCGCCGTTAAAAAATTGATACAGATGGATGAAGATATGGATAATATTATGAATTTGTAATTAGAATTATAAGTTAATTGAGCGAATATCTTTTTTTTTATTTTAGTATATATACTTCTTAACGACTTGTATAGTGGCGAAGTATTCATGTCCGCACCGTTTAATTTTACGAGAGGGCCTGATAATAGACCCGTTAAAAAACAAGTTCTGCCGTCAGAGAGACCTTCAGTTGGAAATGCGTCTGCTATCGGCAGGGCACAGGTAGATTTAAACAATTTAGTAATCAATGGAGAACAAATTTCTATTCAACCCGAAAGTATTACTTATTTAAACACAGCTACTGACGGAGTTGCAGAAGCAAACAGAGCCGTTATATTAGATGAAAACTTAGGAGTGGAAAACATTAATGAGTTATCTACGAACGAACTATACGTCGGAGGGAGTTTGGTCACGGGATTGGTAAATAAAGGAGCTACAGTATCTAATTCAATTTATTTGAACGATATTCAGCCGGGATTGTCGAAGGAAAATAAAATTATATCGTCTAACGACAATGGGGAAATTGAAAATGTTAATGTGAGCGCTAACGTGGTGAAATATAATGAAGGAAACACAGATGCTAATAAAAATGAATTAATTGAATTGGACTATGGTGGTGTGTTAGAAGGCAGAGAGGACCAGTATTCCTTTCTTAAATTTAACAAAATGGTTAATTATAACTACGTTGTGGGTCAGTATAATAAGTTTAAAGACCTGTGGTATGTCACTAACAGAGGAGCCAGCACCACCACTATAACTTTCTTTGAAGACATTGAAAAAATAAATGGCGGTAGTTTTCAAAGAGTTGTCACAATTACAAATCATACAAGTAGCGTCCAATTAACTAATAGATGTATTGAATACGACCCGGTTTTGAATAGATATCTAATTCCCATAGCAAACGGAGCTAATTATTCAATCCATATCTCTCCGTCTGGACATCCATCTAC
>JACCDQ010264518.1_pt1 | contig 14203 bp, 6 predicted proteins | sample 7446031 | NCBI WGS metagenome assembly JACCDQ01 (sample SAMN15323442, study PRJNA562643) | freshwater metagenome | isolation source: river surface water | place: USA:Blue River Watershed | collected 2017-08-17 | reverse complement strand
GGCGTGCCTGGCGCTGTTCGACCCGGGCGACGAAGTGCTCATGCCCGACCCGAGCTACCCGTGCAACCGGCACATCCTCTCGGCCATCGGCGCGCGCGCGGTGTTGCTGCCTACCACCGCTGAACAGCGCTACCAACTGGACGCCCATGAAGTGGCCGAAGCCTGGGGCGAGCGCACGCGCGGCGTCCTGCTGGCGTCACCGTCCAACCCCACCGGCACCTCCATCGATCCAGACGAGCTGCGCCGCATCCACGAGGTGGTGCGCTCGCGTGGCGGCGTCACCCTCATCGACGAGATCTACCTGGGCCTGAGCCACGACGAACGCTACGGCCAGACGGCGCTGGCCATCGACGACCACATCGTCAGCGTCAACAGTTTCTCCAAGTACTTCAACATGACCGGCTGGCGCCTGGGCTGGCTGGTGGTGCCCGATGCCCTGGTGGACGCCGTGGAGCGCCTGTCGCAAAACCTCTACATCTGTGCCAGCACCGTGGCGCAGCACGCCGCGCTGGCCTGTTTCGAGCCCGACAGCATTGCCGAGTACGAACGCCGCCGCGCCGAATTCAAGGCCCGCCGCGACTGGTTCATTCCCGCTCTGCGTGAGCTGGGTTTTGGCCTGCCCGTGATGCCCGATGGCGCCTTCTACGCCTGGGCCGACGCCAGCCCCCTGTTCCACAAACTGGGTGTGAGCGACAGCGCCGCCTTCGTGGCCGAACTGATGCGCCGCGCCCATGTGGTAGTGACGCCCAGCCGCGACTTCAGCGACCGTGACACCGGCACACACATCCGCTTTTCCACGGCCAGCGCCATGGGCGACCTGCGCGAGGCCGTGGAGCGCATGCGCTCACTGCTGGTCTGACGCCGCGCCCCAGAGCGCCCATGTCAGGCCTCCACCGGCCGCAGCAGCAACTGCGCCAGCAAGCGCTCGTACACCGCGTCTGCGGTGCCCAAGTGGTCCAGCGCGCCGGTTCGGTCGCCCGCCTGACCCTGCGCCACGCACTCCCGCACACGGCCCACCAGCTCCTGGTAAAGCGCCTGCACTTCGGGGCCGTTGCCCCACACCTCGGGCGCGGGGGCCAGCCAGGGCGCATTCGCGCAGCCGGCCCAGTCCAACCCCTCGTCCGCGCCGGTCTCCAACTGCCCGCGCAGCTGCTGCAAACACTGGCGCAAATGCACCGCGCCCATCAGCAGTTCGATCTGGTCGGCCTGGTGTGGCGGCACCTGCTGCCACCGGTCTGACGGGCGCCAGCGCTGCGCCCAGGGCAACACGTCGGCCGCCGGCATGGGCCGCGCAATGCCGTAGCCCTGCCCCAGCTCGCAGCCCAGGTGCAGCAGCATCAGGCCGTGGGTTTCGGTTTCCACCCCCTCGGCCACCACCTGGCGGCGGAACACGCGGGCCAGGTCCAGCACGCCCTGCAAAATGGCGAGGTCGTCCGGGTCGTTGATCATGTCGCGCACGAACGACTGGTCGATCTTCAGCGTGTGCGTCGGCAGCGTCTTGAGGTAGGTGAGCGAAGAATAGCCGGTGCCAAAATCGTCCAGCGCGGCGCGCACGCCCAGGCGGGCACACCGCATCAACACGTCAGAGGCGCGCTCCACGTCCTCCAACGCGGTGCTCTCCAGCACCTCCAGCTCCAGGCTCTGCGGCGGCAAGCCCGGGTGGCGCCGCAGCAAATCGGCCAGCTCTTCCACGAAGGCGGGCGCCAGCAAATGATCGGCCGAAATGTTGACACTCACCGGCACCGGCCGGCCCTCGGCCAACCAGCGCTCCACCTGGCACGCGGCTTCGGCCAGCACCCAACGGCCCAGCGCCAGCTCTACCGGATGGCCTTCGGTGGCGGGCAAAAAAGCGCCGGGCGCCAGCAGCCCCTGCTCCGGGTGGCGCCAGCGTATCAGCGCTTCCACGCCTTGCAATTCGCCGGTCCGCATGCTCACCTTGGGCTGGTAATACAGCACAAACTCACCGTCCAGCAAACCCTGCGTGATGCGCTCGCGCAGGTGCTGGTGGGAGCGGGTGCGGTCGTCGATGCGGCTGTCAAACACCTCGTAGCGGTTCTTGCCCGCCAACTTGGCGGCGTACATCGCGTGGTCCGCCTGCCGGATGATCTGGTCCGCATCGGCATCGCCATCGGGGTAGCAGACACACACACCGATGCTGGCCGACACTTGCACCTGCACCCCCTCGATGGACACCGGGTCGGCAGCCGCGTGCAGCAGGCGGTGGAGCAGCGGGTCATGAGCGGGCTGGGTCTCGTGGTTCAACAGCAGCACCACGAACTCGTCTCCCCCAAAACGGGCCACGGTGTCGCCATCGCGCACGCAGGCCTGCAGCCGCCGCGCCACTTCGGTCAGCAGGCGGTCACCGGCCGCGTGGCCCTGGCCGTCGTTGACGTCCTTGAAACCGTCCAAATCCAGAAACGCCACGCTCAAGGCGCCATGGCCACGGCGCAACTGGCCCAGCGCCTGGCGCAGGCGGTCGGTCATCAGGCCCCGGGTGGGCAAACGCGTCAACTCGTCGAAGTAAGCGAGCTGGAACAGGCGCGACTCGTAGGCCTTTTTCTCGGTGATGTCGGCAAACACCGCCACGTAATGGGTGGGTTTGCCCGCCTCGTTGCGCACCGCGCTCAGGGTGGAGTACTGCGAGTACGACTCGCCCGTGGCCTTGCGGTTGAGCAACTCCCCCTCCCACGCGCCGTGTTGCACCAGGCTGCGCCACATCTCGCGGTAAAACGCCTCATCCTGCCGACCCGATTGCAGCAAGCGCGGGTTGCGGCCCAGCACCTGTTCGCGGGTGTAGCCAGTGATGCGGGTGAACGAGGGGTTCACATCCACGATGTTGGCCTGCACGTCGCAGATGATGATGCCTTCGCGCGCGTGCTTGAACACGCTGGCGTTCAGGCGCAAGCGCTGCTCCTGGTCCATGCGTTCGCTGCAGTCGGTGTGGGAGCCGATGAGTTCGATCACCTGCCCGTCGGCATCGCGGCGGGCCCGCAGGCGGTCCTCCACCCATATCCAGTGGCCTTGCCGGTGGCGCATGCGGTAGGTTTGCACCAGCTGCCCGGGGTAGCCCTGCTCGCGCCACTCGATCACCCGCCCCAGGGCGGCCGCCAAGTCTTGCGGGTGCACCGTGGCGCGCCACCATTGCGCGTCGCCCAGCAGCGTTGGCGCTTCCGCCCCGAACAGCTCGCCCACGTTGGGGCCGACGTAGACGGGCATCCAGCTCTCGGGGTCGAGCGCATAGATGACCGACGGGCTGCCCGCCAGCAGGTGCCCCTGTCGCTCGGCGTCGGTTTCGATTTGTGCCAGCAAACCCTGACGCTCTCTCAACGCGTCGATCAGTTGGCGGTGCCGCATCCAGAGCAACACGGTGGTCCACACCAAGAACACCGCAGCGCCGGCCAGCGCGATGATGAAGGGGTGGTACTCCTGCCAGACTTGCCACAGGTCGATGCGGGGCGCCACGTCGTAGGGGGGAATGCCCAGCGCGTGCGCGAGCCGCTCGACGGAGGCGTAGTCGGCCGGGGGCGCCACGCCCGCTAAACCGGCCGCCTCGGCCGCCGGGTGGTGCGTGGGCAAGGCCAGCAGCGCGGCGGCCACCTGGCGTTGCAGGTCGCTGTCCAGATGGGGCAACGCCATCACCGGCCACTCCGGGTACAGGCGGGTGGAGACGTGGTACGGGAAACCCTCAAACGCCTGTGGCAGCACCACCTGAAAGGCGCCCGCTTGCAGCTGGCCTTCGCTCACCATCTGCTCCAGCAAACCGGTGCGCACCTGGGCCACATCCACCTCGCCGCGCAAGGCTGCGAGCAGGGCGTCTTCCTGGCGTGGGAAGGTCACCAGCTCGTTGCGGCCCGGGTAGGGCAGGTTGCGCTGTTGCATCTCGTACGCCTGCACTTGGTAAGCGCCGAACAGATGCGTCCCGCCGGTGCCGATGCGCAGGCCCTGCAATTCGTCCCAGGCCTGCAGCGGCGCGCGCCCGGCGGCGGCCACCAGCACCCCGCCCAGGCTGCGCACCGCCTGGCCCTGGTAGGTGGTGATCAGCGTGCCCAGGTAAGTGGCGGTGCCGATCTGGTGCCGCAAGTTCAGCGCGTACGCCGGATTGGCCAGCACCACGTCCACCTGGCGGGCCACGGCGGCGCGCTGCAAGCCTTCGTGGTCGAGCGGCCGCAACACCACCGGGCGCCCACCGAGCTGTTGGCTCAGGTAGTCCATCAATGGCGCCCAGCGTGCCTCCATGGCGTCGGGTGCGCGGTAGGCCAACAAGCCCACGTTCAGCGGCTCCACATCCACCGTAGCCGGGTGAGTGGCCTGAGCCAGCGGTGCCCAGCACAGCGCCCACCACAGGGCGGCACACCATCGGTACAGGGCAAGGCGCATGGTCGGTTCAGCTCCGGGGCAGGTAACGGTCGGTCGTCAGGTCCGACAGGTCGGGCACGGCCGGCAGCAAGCGGGCCTCCACCATCACCGCCGCCAGCCGGGCCGCCACCGGCCCGAGATCACCACCCTCGCGCAGCAGGGCGCGGTTCACCGTCACTTGCGGCAGGTTGAGCCCGCCGAAGCTGGCCAGCGTGTCGGCATACGTGGTTTGGTGCGCGCGCGCGATGCGGCGCAAGGCGTCTTCGGGGTTCACCCGCAGGTGCTCCAGCCCCCGAAAGTGCGCGGCCACCAGGTCGGCCACGCGGGTGCTGTCGCGCCAACCCAGGCGGTCGCGATGCACCGCCAGCACGTCCAGCACCAGCCCCGGGAAATGGCTGGAGTCGTACAGCACCACCGCACCCTGCTCGCGCAGGGTCAAGGCGTTGGGGGGGTAGCTGATGGCCACATCCACCACACCGGCGGCCCAGGCCTCGGACTGCTGGGCCGGCGACAGGTGCATGGCCCGCACCTCGGCCACTGTCAGGCCCACCGATTCCAGCCACAGCTTCAGCACCAAGTGGCCTACCGCGCTGGGCTCGAACGCCACCCGCGCACCGCGCCAACCATTGGGGTGGGTGGCGGCGCGGGCTAGCACCTGGTCGGCCCCGACCGATTCGTCCACCACCGCCACCACCACCAAAGGCAGCCCCAGGCTGCGGGCTTGCAGCACTTCGTCCAGCGTCAGGGCGCCGGCATCGAGCCGGCCGGTGCGCAAACCGTCCAGGGTGTCGCTGGCGGCGGTGCCCCAATTCAAGGTCACACCATCGGGCAGCCAGCCAAAGCCATCGGCCAGCACCAGGGGTTCGTAACCGGGCCAGGGGTGCAAGCCCAACCGCAGCGGCGGGTGGTCGCAACCCGCCAAGCCACCGCTCAGCAGCAGCCCAGACAGCACAGCCGCCGACCAGCGGCGGCGGTTCACACCCCAGGTCATGAAGCCGGGCTCAGAACGACTCCCAATCGTCTTCCCCGGTGGGTGCTGCGGCCACCGCTTTCGGGCGCGTGGCCGACGCCCGGGCGGGGGCCGCCAAAGCGGGTGCCGGGGCCCGGGCCGGGGCGGGCGCCGCACCGCCCTGCACCACCTGGCGCAAGGCACGGATGGCTTTGCCCACCGCTTCGCCCGCATTGTGGAAGGCAGTGCCGTTGCCCACCATGCGCTCGGCTTCGGGAAAACGCTTGCTGTTGATCACGTCAGCGATCTTGCCGGCCTCGGTGTGGAACGACTTGTGGCTGTTGAGCAACTGGGTGAACGCGGCCTGGTGACCCCAGCGCGACTTGCCCGAGCCGTACAGCCAGGTGCCCAGCTCGCAGCAATCGTCGCGGCGCGCTTTCTCGGCATCCACCGTCAGTTTGCGGTTGATGGCGTTGCGCAGGTTCACCCGCCATTGCTGGTGCGCCGACAGCACCCGCTCAAAGTTCACCTCGCCGTCGTCCAGCGGGGCTTCCAACGTCTTGGCGGCCTTGCGCATTTCGACCGCGTCTTCTTCGGCCAGGGTTTTGTCGTTGGGCGTGAGTTTGAACACCCGGATGGTCTGGCTGACGCGCGCCACCTGGGCGTTCAACGCCGACGACGCGGCCGACAGCTCTTCCACCATGGCCGCGTTCTGCTGGGTGATGGAGTCGAGCTGCGCCACCGCCTCGCTCACCTGCGACGCGCCCAGCGACTGCTCGCGCGCCGACAGGCTGATGTCCGACAGCAGGCTGGTCACCCGGTCCACCGACGCCATCGCCTCGTCCATGCGGGCCTGCGCGTCGGCGGCACGCTGGTTGCCCTGCGCCACCCGGCTGCTCGATTCTTCGATCAGGCGGCGGATTTCCTTCGCCGCTTCGGACGTGCGTTGCGCCAGCGCCCGCACTTCGGACGCCACCACCGCAAAGCCCCGCCCCTGCTCACCGGCCCGCGCGGCCTCCACCGCCGCGTTCAGCGCCAGGATGTTGGTCTGGAACGCAACGCCTTCGATCACCTGGATGATGTCGCCAATGCGGCGCGACGACTCGGAAATCTCGCGCATCGTCTCGCCGACCGAGAGCACGGCCTCGTGGCTGCGCCGCGCCACTTGGGCGGTGTCGCTGGCCAGTTGGGCACCTTCGGTCGCCATGTGGGCCGTTTGCTGGATGGTGCCGTTGATTTCCTCCATCGAGGCGGCGGTTTCCTCCAGGTTGCTGGCCTGCGACTCGGTGCGGGCCGACAAATCGAGGTTGCCGGCGGCAATTTCCTGGGTGCCGCCCAACAGGTTGATGACCTCGTGCCGCACATCGCGCACGATGGTGCGCACCGTGACGTTGAGCTGGGCCAGCGCCAGTTGCAATTCGGCCGCTTCGCCTTTCGCATCGATGGACACCGCCGTGGTCAGGTCGCCGGCCGCCATCTGGTTGGCCACGCTCAGCACCGAGCGGATCGGCAAGGCGATCAAACGCGCCAGCCACCAGCCCACCGCCGCCACGCTGGCCACACCCACCGCCAGGGCCGTCCACCATGGCAGGCCCGCCAACAACACGGCGCAAGGCAGCGCCACCGCCACCGCGGTGGCAATCATGACCTGCCCGCGCAGGCCGGGCTTGACCGCCCGCACCAGCGCCGGCAGCCAGCCTTTGCGCACCACACGCCCTTCGTCCAGCACGTGCACCAGTTTGCCGGCGGCGGCTTCGGCGCGCATCTTCTCGTACAACTGGTCGAACGCGGCAATTTCTTCGGCCGCAGGCTTGGTGCGCACCGACAGGTAGCCCACGATGCGTGCGCCATCGCGCACCGGCGTGGCGTTGGCGCGCACCCAATAGTGGTCGCCATTCTTGCGCCGGTTCTTCACCAGCGCGCTCCAAGGCTTGCCTTTGTCCTGAATGGTGTGCCACATGTCGCGGAAGGCTTCTTCCGGCATGTCGGGATGGCGCAACAGATTGTGCGGCTGCCCCATCAATTCGTCGTGCGAATACCCGCTGACCGAGACGAAATTCTGGTTGCAGTAAGTGATACGACCTTTCAAATCGGTCACCGAGATCAGGGTCTGATCGGCCGGAAAATCGTAATTCTGTTGGGTGACCGGGTTATTTAGGCGCATAGCTGTCGATTCTATCGTTTTGAAATCGCACACGTCGGATGGCACACGGCCCTCGCTGCCATGATAAGCAAACTTCGTGAACAAAACCAGCCCCGGGTATCTCCCGGTAGGGCAAATTGGTTATGATGTTCGACCATGATGCCCGCCCCGCTGCCGCCCGACGAAGCAGAGCGCCTGTGCGCCCTGCAGGATCTGCAGGCGCCCGACACGCCGGCCGAGCCGGCGTTCGATGCGCTGGTGCGCGCGGCTTCGCTGGTGTGCGGCACGCCGATTTCACTGATTTCGCTGATTGACAGCCACCGGCAGTGGTTCAAAGCGAACGTGGGCTTGCCCGGCGTGGAGGAAACGCCGCGCGACCTGGCCTTTTGCGCCCACGCCATCCTGGGCGATGCCCCGCTGGAGGTGCCCGACGCCTGGCTGGACCCGCGCTTTGTGGACAACCCGCTGGTCACAGACGCGCCGCACATCCGCTATTACGCGGGCGCCCCGATCCGGCTCAGCGATGGCCATGCGGTGGGCACGCTGTGCGTGATCGACCGCCGACCCCACGCCTTGGACCAGCGGCAACTGACGATCCTGACCGAACTGGCGCTGGCCGCCGGCCAGGCGCTGGAAATGCGGCGTGACCAACAGCATGCCGCCCAATTGCACAGCGCGGTGGAACGGCTCAGCCTGGTCGCGCGCCGCACCACCAACGCGGTCATCATCACCGACGCACAGGGCCGCATCACCTGGGTCAACGAAGGGTTTGTGCGCACCACCGGCTACCAGGCCGACGAGGTGCTGGGCCAGGTGCCGGGCCAACTGCTGCAGTTCGAGGGCACCGACCCGGCCGAGGTGCAGCGCCTGCGCGAGCACCTGAAGGCCGAAACCAACTACCGGGGCCAGCTGCTCAACCGCAACAAGTTCGGCGGCACCTATTGGCTGGACATCGAAATCCAACCCCTGCACAACAGCGACGGCGCGCTGTACGGCTTCATGGCGGTGGAAACCGACATCACCGAACACAAACTGATCGAGCAGCGGCTGGCGCAGGCCAACGAACGCATCCAGGGCATTCTGGAAGGCACCCAAGCGGGCACTTGGCAGCGCAACCTGGCCACGGGTGAACGGCAGGTGGACGAGCGCTACGCGGCCCTGCTGGGCTACGCCCCGCCGGAGTTGCAGCAACTGCTGAGCCGGCCTTTTCTGGACCAAGTCCACCCCGACGACCGCCCACGCCTGCAAGCGGCGCAAGACGAGCCCCTGAAACGCGGCTTTGGCTCCTATGAAGTGGAGTTGCGGGTGCGCCACCGCCACGGGCATTGGGTCTGGGTCTTGATCCGGGGCAGCGTGCAACCGGGCGACCAGCGCAACGCCCCGATGGTGACGGGCATCCTGCTCGACATCTCGGCGCGCAAGGCCGCCGAACAAGCCCTGATGCTGGAGCGCGAGGAGTTGCACGCCATCATCGAGGGCACCCGGGTGGGCACCTGGCGCTGGAACATCGAGACCGGCGAGTTGCAGATCAACCAGCAGTGGGCCGACATGCTGGGCCTGTCGCTGCAAGACCTGACACCCGCCACCATCAGCACCTGGGGCGAACGCCTCGAGCCGGGCGACCTGACGCGCGCCAACCAGGCGATCGAGCGCCACTTCAACGACCAGACCGAGCTGTTCGAGAGCGAGTTCCGGATGCGCCACCGCGACGGCCACTGGGTCTGGGTGCTGAGTCGTGGCCGGGTGGTGATGCACAGCCCCGACGGCCGCCCGATCTGGATGGCCGGCACCCACCAGGACATCACCCGGCGCAAACAGGCCGAGGTGGAAACGCGCGAATATGCCGAACGTTTCCGGCTGGCCGCCGCCGTGGCCAAGATGGGGGTGTGGGAAATCGGCATTGGCAGCGGCGAGGTGGTGTGGGACGAAGAAATGCGACGCCTCTACGGCGTGCCCAGCACCGCGAGCGCGAGCGAACTGCAGCAACTGTGGCGCGAACGGGTGCACCCGGACGACCTGCTGGAAGCCCGCCAGCTGCTGGCCAACAGCTTGTCGAGCGGGCGCGACTACCGCTCTGAATTCCGCATCGTGCTGCCCAGCGGCAAGGTGCGCTACATGCGCAACGCGGCCCGCGTGGTCGCCGACGAGCAGGGCGCACCCCAACGCATGATTGGCGTGGCGCAGGACGTGACGGAACAACGCCGCCAGGCCGACGCGATCGAGGCCAGCCAGCGCTTTCTGGCCAACGCCGGGCGCATTGCCGGCGTTGGGGGCTGGACGCTCGACCTGGAAGAAGACCGGCTGGAATGGACCGACCAGACCTGCCGCATCCACGAGGTGCCCGAGGGCCACGCCCCCTCGCCCGATGAGGCCTTGCGGTTTTACCCCGAGGGCGCGCGCGAGCAGATCGCCAGCGCGGTGGAACGCTGCATCCGCGAGGGCACCGGGTTTGACCTGGAGCTGCCGTTCATCACCGCGCAGGGCCGCGCCCGCTGGGTGCGCGCGGTGGGCGAGAGCGAGCGACGGGCCGGCCGCACCTCGCGCCTGATCGGCGCGATCCAGGACGTGACCACGCAATACCAATTGCGCGCCGCCCTGGAGCAGCAAAACCAGCACCTGCAACAAGCCACCGAAGCGGCGCAGGAGGCGTCGCGGGCCAAGAGCCAATTCCTGGCCAACATGAGCCACGAAATCCGCACGCCGATGAACGCGATCACCGGCATGCTGGCGCTGCTCAAGAAAACCCCGCTGGACGAACGCCAGGACGACTACGTGGACAAGGCCGACGGCGCCACCCGCTCGCTGCTGGCGCTGATCAACGACATCCTCGACTTCTCCAAGGCCGAGGCTGGCAAGATCGAACTCGACCCGCAACCGTTCCGGCTGGAGGAAATGCTGCGCGACATCGCGCTCATCCTGTCGATGAACCTGGGCCACAAACCGGTGGAGCTGCTGTTCGACGTCGACCCCAGCCTGCCGGCGCAGGTGGTGGGCGATGCGCTGCGGCTGCAGCAGGTGCTGGTGAACCTGGGCAGCAACGCCGTCAAGTTCACCGAACAGGGCGAGGTAACCATCACCATCCGGCCGGTGCAGCAAGACGCCAGCGGCGTGACGGTGGCGTTCTCGGTGCGGGACACGGGCATCGGCATCAGCGCCGACAACCAGAGCAAGATCTTCACCGGCTTCACCCAGGCCGAAGCGTCCACCACACGCCGGTTCGGTGGCACCGGGCTGGGGCTGTCCATTTGCAAGCACCTGATCGGTTTGATGGGCGGCAACCTCGCCATCGACAGCGCGCTGGGGCAAGGCAGCACCTTCCACTTCACCCTGCATTTCCCGCTCCCGGCCGGGCTGGCCGAAGTGGCGGCGGCACCGCGCGCAGCCCGGCAGGTCTGCATCGTGGGCGCATCGGCGCGGCTGAACGCGCTGCTGCGACAGCAACTGGTGCAGTTGGGCCACAGTGCCACCGTCTGCACCGATGTGGCCGACGCCCAAAGCCAACTGGACCAACCCAGCGACACGCACGACACCGTGGTGGTGGACGCCCACCTGCCCCGCCACGACCTGATCGCGCTGCTGCACAGCGTGCCCCGCACGCCCGGCCAGGCCCCGCGCCGCTGGGTGCTGCTGCTGCCGCAAGGCGACCACGAACCGCAGTTCCTCGTCCACGGCCACCCGTGGCAGTTCGACGCCACGCTGACCCGCACCTGGACCCCGCGTACGCTGACCGCCTGCCTGGACAAGGCCCACAGCGAATCCACCCCCAGCCCCGCTGCCGCGCGGGACGCCGGTGGCCCGCGACTGCAAGGGCTGCGGGTGCTGGTGGTGGACGACAACCCGATCAACCTGCAAATCGCGGCCGAACTGCTGCGCACCGAGGGCGCCCACGTTTCCACCGCGAAGGACGGTTTGCAAGGCGTGCTGGCTTTTGGCACCCCGCCCGACGCCGCCCGCTTCGACGCGGTGCTGATGGACATGCAGATGCCGGTGATGGACGGGCTGGAAGCCACCCGCGAGCTGCACCTGCGGCTGGGGGCTCAATGCCCGCCGGTGGTGGCCATGACGGCGAACGCCATGGCGTCGGACCGCCAGGCCTGCCTGGAAGCCGGCATGGTGGACCACATCGGCAAGCCGTTCGAGCTGCAACGGCTGGTGCACATCCTGCTGCGGGTGACCGGGCATGTGGTGCCCGAAGTGCTGCCGGAACCCGCAGAAGCGCCCCCCTTGAGCAGCGCCTATTTGGACGACGAGCTGCCGGTGCTGAACCCGAACGCCGCCATCCAGCGCATGGGCGGGCAAAGCGACCTGTACCAGAAGCTGTTGCGCCAATTCATGAAAGAGTGGCCGCAGCACCGCGAAAGCCTCGCCCCCTTGCTGGAACCGCTGGACCCCGAGGCGCTGCGGCGCTGGCTGCACACCGTCAAGGGCGTGGCCGCCACCCTGGGCCTGGAGCAACTGGCGCACTTGGCGGCTCGGCGCGAACGCACCTTGAAGGAGGCCAGCACCCCGCCCTCTGCCGATGCATTGCGCGAAGAACTGCTGAACGCCCTGGATGGGGCCAACGACGCGGTGACCGCCTACCTGCCCGCCGACAGCCCCCCGCCGGCCGACCCCACACCCGACGGCCCACTGCCCGAAAGCGCGCGCGAACGGTTGGCCGCCTTGCTGAGCGTGCTGGCCGACTTCGACATGCGCAGCGCCGAAATGCTGCAAGAATTGCGCGCGGCCCACGACGGCGCGCTTGACGCGAGGCTCGCGCCACTGCAGGATGCGGTGGACGCCTTTGACTTTGACGAAGCGCAGCGCCTGTGCGCCACCCTGCTGGAAACGTGAGCCGATGAGCCCCAACCCCTACGACCCCGAATCGCTGCTGCAAGACACCCGGGTGCTGATCGTGGACGACCAGCCGACCAACCTGCAAGCCCTCTACCACGCGTTGCAGGGCGAGCACACGGTGCTGGCCGCCACCCGGGGCAGCGCAGCCCTGCACATCGCGCAGGACAAAAAGCCCGACCTGATCCTGCTGGACGTGGTGATGCCCGAAATGGACGGCCACGAGGTGTGCCGCCGCCTCAAGGCCGACCCCGCCACGCGGGACATCCCCATCATCTTCGTCACCGGCCAGACCGACCCGGACGCCGAAACCACCGGCCTGGGCCTGGGCGCGGTGGACTTCATCACCAAACCCTTCAACCCCAACGTGGTGCGGGCCCGGGTGCGCACCCACCTGATGCTCAAACGCCAGGCCGACTTGCTGCGCGGCTGGGTCTACATCGACGGGCTGACCGGCGCCTACAACCGGCGCCATTTCGACGAACGCCTGCGCGCCGAATGGGGCCGCTGCCAGCGCATGAACACCCCGTTGAGCGTGCTGATGATCGACGTGGATCACTTCAAGCGCTTCAACGACGCGTTCGGCCACGCCCACGGCGACCTGTGCCTGCGCGCCGTGGCCCGCTCGCTCGGGGGCGGCCTGCAACGCAGCACCGATCAGTTGTTCCGCTACGGCGGTGAAGAATTCGTCTGCCTGCTGCCCAACACCGACGAAGACGGCGCCCGCGTCGTGGCCGAGCACCTGCGCCGCCAGGTGGAAAACCTGTCCCTGGAGCCGCCCACTGGCGATCAGCCCTTGCGGGTGACGGTGAGCATCGGCGTGGGCGTGATGCGCCTGCCCACGATGACGGACGCCGCCGTCATGGTGCGGGAAGCCGACCGCAACCTCTACCAGGCCAAAACCCAAGGCCGCAACCAGGTCATGGCTGGCCCGGCGAGCGACTGACGGTTCAGGCGTCGTCGTCCTCAAAACCGTCCGGGTCGCTGGCACCGTGGCGCGGCGCCATGCGCGGCACCACCTCTCGAATCGCCTCGGGCGCGAACCCCCGCGCGGCCAGAAACCGCATCTGCTGCGCCCGGGCTTTGGCGTCGGCCGGGGGCTGGCCGAATTTCCTGGCCCACACGGCCTGAGCGCGCTCGCGTTCGGTCTGGCGCAGCTGCTGCACCGCGTCGTTCACCACCGCTGCGCTCAAACCTTTGGCCTGCAGCTCGCCGCGCACCCGGGCGGTGCCCAGGCGGGCCGCGCGCCGGTGCAGCACGCTTTCGGCCACCCGCCCTTCGTCGATGAAACCTTTGGCCTGAAGGTCGTCCAGCGCGGCCACCAGCAAGGCCTCATCGTCGGTGTGCGGCGCGAGCTTGCGCATCAACTCGGCCCGCGAATGTTCGCGCTGGGCCAGCAGGCGCAAGGCACGGGCCTTCAGCGAAGGCCCGGGGATCACAGCGCGTCAGCGTCTTCGAGGGCGTTGGCGCCGGCGGCGGTGCTCGGGTCGAACTCGGGCAGCGCCGGCACGTTCAGCGCAGCGCGGATCTTGTTCTCAATCTCGTGCGCCAGCAGCGGGTTTTCACGCAGGAACTCGCGGGCATTCTCGCGGCCCTGGCCGATCTTCTCGCCGTTGTAGGCGTACCAGGCGCCGGACTTTTCCACCACCTTGTGCAGCACGCCCAGGTCCACCACCTCGCCTTCGCGGCTGATGCCCTCGCCGTACAGAATGTCGAACTCGGCGGTCTTGAACGGCGGCGACACCTTGTTCTTCACCACCTTGACCTTGGTTTCAGAACCCACGATGTCTTCGCCCTTCTTGATCGAGCCGATGCGTCGGATGTCCAAGCGCACCGAGGCGTAGAACTTCAGCGCGTTGCCGCCGGTGGTGGTTTCGGGGCTGCCGAACATCACACCGATCTTCATGCGGATCTGGTTGATG
>JACCDQ010268769.1_pt1 | contig 14209 bp, 14 predicted proteins | sample 7446031 | NCBI WGS metagenome assembly JACCDQ01 (sample SAMN15323442, study PRJNA562643) | freshwater metagenome | isolation source: river surface water | place: USA:Blue River Watershed | collected 2017-08-17 | reverse complement strand
CTGCCTCGCTCGCGACCCTGATGAATTTTCAGCATGGCGAGTCTTTCCCGGAGAAGGCGATCGCCGAGTCCATGCTTCGTCGTACCAACCCGTTGACGGTACGCGTCAAGGGCGGCTTCTCGTTGCTTGACCTGAAGCGTTTCGTCGAAGCGCATGGCTACCAGGGCAAGGGCTACATGAAGCTGCGCTTCGATCAGCTTCTGGCGTTCCAGCCAGCCATCGTCCCGGTCAACCTCGGTGACTACCATCATTTCGTCGTGTTCCGCGGCGCCGTCGAAAACAAGGTCTTGCTGGCTGACCCGGCCTTCGGCAACAGAACGGTGTCCCGTGCGGATTTCGAGCAAGGCTGGGTCGAAAACATTGCGTTCGTGGTCAGGCGTCGGGATGGTCTTGCTCCACCTAATGTGCTGGGCGTCGAACCTGTGGATTTCGTCAGGGTTCCACCGGCCATGCTCAGGCAAGCTCTGCACTGACATGCCGGGCGCGCGGCGCCCGCGTCAGGGAGAGCACCGTGAAGCCTCTGTCGCCCGAAATCTCGTGCACCCTCGTGTTCTTTGCCTTGCTGCTGGCGACCCCGGTCGCCGAGGCCGAAAGCACGGCGCAGTTGCTCGCAGTGCTGCAAGCGCAGGTGGCGGAACTGCAGCGTCGCCTCGCCATCCTGGAGGGGAGCGCGTCGCAGCGTGCCGCCCGTCCCGGGGACATGGTCAAAGCGGAGAGCGCGGCTTCCCTGCCGGTGAATGCGCTGCTCCCGCGCCCGCCGCCGCAATCAGGCACCTCGTCCAAGGCTGAGGAACCCGCCAACGAGGATTTGTCGCGCGCACTGGAGCGTGCGCTGGTGCGCGAAGGCGGCCTCGTACTGCCGCGCGGCGTGGTCGAGCTCGAGCCTCGATTCCGCTACCAGCATCGATCGACCCACCGGCTGGAGCTGGTGGCCGTCGCTGGCCAGCCGCAGGTCGCGCAGGTGGACAGGCGACTCGATGCCGCGCAGTTGAGCGTGGGGCTGAGGGTGGGGCTGCCATGGGCCAGCCAGCTGGAGCTCTTCCTGCCGTATGCCAGCAATCGCCAGCGTACGGTTGCCATGGGCAGCTTTTCTGCAGTGGAGAGCGCCGCCGGGTTTGGTAATGCCGAAATAGGCCTGACAAAGCAGCTCTTTGCCGATCCCGGCGGATTCGGGCTGCTCGCTTCCCTGCGATGGGTCGGGCAAGCGGCCGCCAATCCCGACTCGGAGCTTGGCCCGGGTAGCAGCTTCAGCTCGGCCCAGGGCGGGTTGCTGTTCGTCACGCGACGAGATCCGGTGGTCTACTTTGGCGCGCTGTCACATTCGCTGAACCGGGGGCGCCGGATTGCCGGCGCCATGGTCGATCCGGGCAACACGACGGGGCTGCGCGCGGGAGCCCTCGTGGCTTTGAGTCCTGACACGTCGCTCAGATTGGGGCTGGAGTTCAGCCGGACGGCCGATGCCAGACTTGATTCGGCCGTGGTCGCCGGCAGCGGCAAGGTGCAGGGCGAGTTCAGCACGGGCTTCTCTTTCGTGCTCACGCCCCGGGTCTTGCTGGGTGTGGAAGCCGGCATGGGCTTGACCCCCGACTCGCCTGACTTTCGGGTCGGCTTGTCGTTGCCGGTCAGGTTTTGAGGGGGAAGTCCGGAGGCGCTCTGTCGACTTACGACCGCGAGGAATGAATTCCGGTAAAGCCTCAGTTGAAAAAAATCCAAACTGCAGCGGCAAGGTGTCAGGCAAAGTCGTGGTCGCCAGACATTCCGTTCAACAAAAACACGAACATCATGACGCCACAGATCAACAGCCGAGAGCTGAGCGGCATAGAGCCGTCCGCAGACGCGCGAGACATTCATGCAGATCCAAGCCTGGTTGATTCGCGCTATGCAGCAATGCGCCTGGTCGCCACGCTTGCACTCGTCACACTGGGCAATGGCGCGATGTATGTGCTGGCAGTCATGCTGCCCGAGGTGCAGAAGGAATTCGGCATCAGCCGCGCTGACGCATCGCTGCCCTACACCTTGATCATGATCGGCTTCGGCTTGGGCGGCATCCTGTGCGGCCGCTGGGCAGACCGCTACGGCATCGCGCGGGTATTGGCACTCGGCGCGTTCGGTTCATTTGCCGGGTTCATCATCTCGGGGCTGGCGCCGAACATCGTTGTGTTCGCGCTTGCGCATGGCCTGTTGCTGGGCTTACTGGCGATCGGCAGTTCGTTCGTCCCGCTGATCGCCGACACCTCGCTATGGTGGAACAAGCGCCGAGGGTTGGCGGTCGGTATCGCGACCAGTGGCAACTTCCTGTCGGGCACAGTGTGGCCACCCATCGTACAGTGGGGGATAGAGCACTTCGGCTGGCGGCACACCTATGTCGCGCTTGGGGTGATCTGCGGACTCGGCATGGCACTTTTGTGCATGCGTCTGCGGCAGCGCCCGCCGATGGCGAGTATAACGAAATCGGGAGCAAGCGCTTCGCATCATCCCAGTGACCGTCCTTTCGGGATGTCGGCGAGTCTGGCGCAGTGGCTGCTGTTTACCGCTGCGGTCGGCTGCTGCGTTGCCATGGCGATGCCGCAGGTGCACATCGTCGCGTACTGCACCGACCTTGGCTTCAATGCCGCCCGGGGTGCGGAGATGCTGTCGGTCATGCTGGGTTTCGGGATTGTCAGCCGACTGGCATCAGGCTGGATCTCGGATCACATTGGCGGCTTGCGCACGCTCTTGCTCGGCTCGGCCCTTCAAGCTGTCGCGCTGGCCTTGTTCCTGCCCTTCGACAGCCTTGCATCGCTGTATGTGATCTCAGCGTTATTCGGCCTCTTCCAGGGGGGGATCGTGCCGTCCTATGCAATCATCGTCCGGGAGCATTTCTCCGCCCATGAGGCGGGTGCAAGGGTCGGCGTCGTGGTGCTGGGTGTGCAGGTGGGCATGGCGCTCGGAGGTTGGATGTCCGGCAAGGTGTTCGATCTGACCGGCTCTTACCACGCTGCCTTCATCAATGGCATTGCATGGAATGTTCTCAACATCGTCATCGTCTCGATGATGCTGATCCGGTTGCGCGCGAAGCCAAAAGATTGAGGCCAGTGCCGTTGCCGGTCGGTGTTTGCTACTCGACCTTCCAGCTGCCCGACTTGCCGCCGTGCTTTTCCATCACGCGGATGTCGGTCATCACCATCGTCTTGTCGACGGCCTTGCACATGTCGTAGATCGTCAGCAGGCCCACCTGCACGGCGGTCAGTGCTTCCATCTCCACGCCGGTCTTGCCCAGCGTCTCGACCTGCGCATTGCACATGATGCTGGAATCGTCTTCATTGACGGTGAACTCGACCGCAACGCGCGTCAGCGCCAGCGGATGGCACAGCGGGATCAGGTCACTGGTGCGCTTGGCTGCCATGATGGCGGCGATGCGCGCGATACCGAGCACATCGCCTTTTTTTGCGGTACCCGCCATCACGATCGCCAGCGTCGTCTGCTTCATGCGGATGATGCCCTTGGCAATGGCGACGCGATGGGTATCGTTCTTGGCGCCGACGTCGACCATGTGGGCCTGGCCGCCCGAGTCGAAATGGGTCAGGCCGCCGTTGTCGTCGCCGTTGGCTGCGGTGGCCGCAGTGGCGGTCATGTCTTTTTTCTGGCTCATTGCGCTCTGCTTGATGCGCTGAAATTGCGCTTTGTAAGGGGTTGTGAGGCAGCATTGGCCGCCTCAGGTTGCGGGTATCATAGCACCATGACTTTCCACGTCCGCCACCGGCTATCAAAGCCTTTGCTGTCGCGCCTTGCGTCGCCCTTGCGACGCTTGCTGGCGGCCGCTGTCCTGGCCTTGGCCACGCCTGCGCTGCTGGCGCCGGCAGCGTTGCACGCGCAAGCCTTGCCCAACCTTGGCGGTACCGATGGCGAGGAGTTGTCGCCGCTGATGGAGCGCAAACTGGGCGAGCAGGTCATGACCGGCATACGGCGCGACCGCGATTACCTCGACGATGGCGTCACGCACGATTTCCTGAACCAGTTCGGCGGCGTCTTGCTGGCATCCAGCCCGGAAGCGCGCGGTGATGCGGGCTACGATTTCTTTTTCTTTGCCGTACGTGATCCGTCATTGAATGCATTCGCGCTACCCGGCGGTTTCATTGGCGTGCATACCGGCCTGGTGCTGGCTGCGCAATCGGAGTCGGAACTGGCATCGGTGCTCGCGCACGAGATTGGCCATGTATCGCAGCGGCATATCGCGCGCATGATCGGCAACCAGAAGCAGGATGCGCTGTTGCCGCTGGCTGGCTTGCTGGTCGGCTTGCTGGCCGCGCGCACCAGTCCTGACCTCGCGAGTGCGGCGATGATGAGCGGCACCGGCATTGCCGCCTCCCGGCAACTCAGCTTCGGCCGCGATGCCGAACGCGAGGCCGACCGCCTTGGCCTGTCGCTGCTCAATGGCTCCGGCTTTGAAGTCAATGGCATGGTGAACTTCTTCGGCCGCCTGCAAGCGGCCAGCCGCAGCCGTAACGATAACGTGCCGTCTTACCTGCGCACCCATCCGCTGACCACCGAGCGCATTGCCGACATCGAGGCGCGCATCCGCAATCTGCCCTACCGGCAGCGCGTCGATAGCCTGGAATTCGTGCTGATCAAGGCGCGCCTGCGCGTACTGCAGGATGACACGCCGCAGGGCTGGCGCGATGCGACCACCATCTTCAATGAACAGCTGCGGCAGGGCACACGCATGCAGGCGCTCGGCGCGAAATACGGACTGGCCATGATCGCGCTGCGGCAGTCCGACGGCGCACGAGCGAAGGGTTTACTGGAAGAGATCGAGGCCGAGGTGCAGCGCAAGCCAGCCTTGCCGGAAACCTCGGTCATTCGCAGCCTGCAGATTGACCAGAAGCTGGCGGCCCGTGATGCCAATGGCGCCTTCGCCATTGCCAACGAGGCGCGGCTGCGTTTCCCGTTGTCGCGCGCGATGGCGATGCAGTACGCCGATTGCCTGCTGGCCAAGGGAGACAAGGAAGCCACGGTAGCCTTCCTGCGCGACCAGGCGCAGTTGTACCGGCAGGATGCGGGCGTGCAGCGGGCGCTGGCGCGTGCTTATGCAGAGCTGGGCAAGAAGGCGCTGCAGCACATGGCGCTGGCCGAGTATTACGCCTTGTCGGGCGCGCTGCCTGCGGCGCTCGAGCAATTGCGCATTGCGCGCGGCTCGTCGGATGCGTCGTTCTATGACCAGGCCGTGATCGATGCACGTGAGCGCGAATTGCAGGCCATCTGGCGCGATGTGATGAAGCAGCAGCAGGGCAAGCGCTGAGTTACGTGCAAGCAGTTACGTACAAGCAGGTACGTACAAGCCACTCAGTGTGGCAGATGCGACGGATGTGCGACGAAGCCCAATTGTTCCAGGTCAGCCGACCTGAACGGCTGTACCGGCAGCAAGCGATGCTCGATCGCCAGTTGCAATTCGCCGCGTGGCTCGGCCAGCCAGTCCATCAGCACGATATCCTCGATCAGCCTGCCTTCCATCCGCAGCGATGACAGGCAGTCGCCGAGGTCACGATCGTCCACCATCGCCAGCTTCTCGCCGGCCCGCAACACCAGCCGGCCTTCCTCGGTCATCCATGCCTGTTCGATAGGGGATAGTGCTTCGCCATCATGCGTGACGAAGCCCTTTACAGGGTCGGTGCGGGCAATGAAGGGTGTGGCTTCCAGTTCCACATAGACGCGTTGCGGACCGTTCTGGAAATACCAGCAGCCGCGTTCGTCGCAAAGATAATTGCGGTAAATGAAGGAAAGCAGCGCCGGGTGGCGGATCACGTCGCCCGGTGCGTGCGCTGCCTGTGCGGCTTCGTCGCGCATGCGGAACGCACCGCGTGCATCGAGTGCGAGCCAGCCATAGCAATGGGGCACGCTCGGCCATTTGGCCATCGCCTGTCGGACAATCTCATCCATAGGCTCGAGCGTATCAGGCTGCGGCGTCGGTGTCCTGCTTCAGCCGCACCTGCTCGGACAGGAAGCGCACCAGTCGGCGCGGCAACCAGTTCAACGCGCCGGGCGGGCGGCCGGTGGCGAAGCCCACATGCCCGCCTTGCGACGGGTATTCGAGGATCACTGAAGCCGAGGCCTTGCGCGGCAAATGGCGACCGGGCAAGAAGGGGTCGTTGCGCGCATTCAGCACCAGCGTCGGCACCGTGATGTCGCGTAGCACATGACGGGCACTGGCGCGGTGCCAGTAGTCATCCGTGTTGCGAAAACCATGCAGCGGTGCCGTCACCACATTGTCGAACTCGTACAGGTCGCGCGCGGCCAGCATGCGATCGCGATCGAACAGGCCAGGGTACTGTTCCAGCTTGGCCAGGCACTTGGGTTTGAGCGTGTTCAGGAATACGCGCGTGTAGATCATGTTGACGCCTGACCCGAGTGCCGCGCCGCCGGCCGTCAGGTCGAGCGGTGCCGAGATCGCGCAGGCCGCGTCGACAAAGCCACTGTCTTCGGCATAACTGCCCAGCCAGCGCAGCAGTGCATTGCCACCCAGAGAGACGCCGGCCGCGAAGAAGTTCGACGCATTGCGCGCCAGCGGATGCCGCGCCATGCGCTGCAGTATCCAGCCCACTTCATCGGCATCGCCCGAATGATAGAAGCGCGGCGCGCGGTTGATTTCGCCGGAGCAGCCGCGGAAGTGCGGCACCGCGCCCGACCAGCCGAGTGCTTCGATGTGCGACAGGATTGCGCGCGCATAGTGGCTGGACGACGAGCCTTCGAGCCCGTGGAACAGCACCAGCATGGGCTTGCCCGGCAGGCCTTCGACGAAATCGACGTCGATGAAATCGCCATCGGGCGTGTCCCAGCGCTCGCGCGCCAGCGTCACTTCGGGCGGGTTAATGAGCTTGGCCGGATAGATGGTCTGCAGGTGGCCGCCCGGCAGCCAGAGCGGAGCGCGATAGTCACTCATGTCTGTCACTCGTGGCGATCATTCGGATCGGACAGGCAAGGCGATCAGGATGCTGCATCGATCGCATGCCCGAGGATCAGTGCAGGATGCCGGCAGCGGCGAGCGCTTCTTCGGCCGGCCGGCCCGGGGCGATCGACGAATGGTGCAGCACCATGCGCCAGCCCTGCGGCGTCTTCAGGTAGACATTGGTGGCCAGGATGTGCGCTTCCTGCCAGTCGGGATCGTCGGGGCGCTTCACGTCCTCGACCACGCTGTGCACGGCGCACATCATATTGTGCGTGACGTGCAGGTGGCGCGGACGAATGTGCACCGGACCGCGCTCGAAGATCAATTCCCACGATTCGCGGATTGCCGCATGCCCCTGCAGGCGCGGTGCGCCCGGATGAATACAGGCGATTTCTTCGTCATCGGCCCACAGCGCCATCAGGCCTTCGAGATCGGCACGCGCGATCGCGTCATAGAACGCGTGCTCGACGTCTTCGGCGCTGGCGAGGGTCTTGGTCAGGGTGGGCATTGCAGGGCCGTGTCGGTCGGGATTAGTGCAATCCGGCCGAGGCGCCCGGCTTTAGCTTGTAGATCGTGCCGCAGTAGGGGCATTTCGCCTCGCCGTTGGCAGCAAAGTCGAGGAAGACGCGCGGATGAGAGGACCAGACCGGCATTGCGTCGTTGGGGCAATGCGCGGGCAAGTCCTTGCTATCGAGCTCGATGGCGGGCACGTGCTGGCTCATGGCGTCTTCCTTCTCCCTTGCTGGATGCTGCTTGATAGTGCTGGATACGGCTTGTTACATGGCGCGCAGGCTTAAACCTTGGTCAGCCAATGCTTGTATTTTTCTGCCTTGCCGCCGACGACGTCGAAGAACAGCGACTGCAGCTTCTCGGTCACCGGGCCGCGGCTGCCGCTACCGATCTGGCGGTTGTCCAGTTCACGGATGGGCGTCACTTCAGCGGCGGTACCGGTGAAGAAGGCTTCGTCGGCGCAGTACATCTCGTCGCGGGTGATGCGCTTTTCGATGATGTCGATGCCGAGGTCGCGCGCCATCGTCAGCACGGAGTCGCGGGTGATGCCGTCCAGGCAGCTGGCCAGGTCCGGGGTGTAGATCTTGCCGTTCTTGACGATGAACACGTTCTCGCCGGCGCCTTCGGACACATAGCCGTCGGTGTCCAGCAGCAGCGCTTCGTCGTAGCCTTCGGCGGTCACTTCCTGGTTGGCCAGGATGGAATTGATGTAATAGCCGCTGGCCTTGGCGCGCACCATCGACACGTTCACATGGTGGCGGGTGAACGACGAGGTCTTGACGCGGATGCCGCGTGCGAGGCCGTCTTCACCGAGGTAGGCGCCCCACGGCCACGCAGCGATGCCGACGTGGATGGTGTTACCGCGCGCGGACACGCCCATCTTTTCCGAACCGATCCAGATCAGCGGACGCAGATAGCAGGATTCGAGGTTGTTGGCGCGCACCACTTCCTTTTGCGCTTCGACGATGGTGTCGAAGTCGAAAGGCACGGCCATCTGGAAGATCTTGGCCGAATTAAACAGGCGCTGCGTATGCTCCTTCAGGCGGAAGATCGCGGTGCCATCGACGGTCTTGTAGGCGCGTACGCCCTCGAACACGGCCATGCCATAGTGCAGGCTGTGGGTGAGCATATGAAGGTTGGCTTCGCGCCAATCAATCAGTTGGCCATCTTTCCAGATCTTGCCGTCGCGGTCGGCCATGGACATGTCGAATCTCCCGTGCTTATTTGTTGCAAAGGGTGGATTTTAGCGGATTCAATCGTCCCGGCGGCTTGCTCGGTAGAATATTGCCTTGTCCGTTTGCTACGGACGCCACTCTTTTCCCCGTTTTCACTCGATGAATCACACGCCCGCCGAACTGGCTGAACGCGACAAGAGCGCTTTCTGGGATGCGGTGCGCTTCAGTGCGCAGACCATGCCTGGCCTGTTCGCCTGGGGCATGGTGACCGGCATGGCGATGGTACAGTCCGGGCTGGCGCTGTGGCAGGCGCTGGCGATGACCTTCATCGTCTACGCGGGCTCGGCGCAGCTGGCAGCATTGCCGCTGATTGCGGCCGGCGTGCCGATCTGGGTCACCGTGTTTACGGCGCTGATGGTCAATCTGCGCTTCGTGATCTTCAGTGCCGTCATCGGTCCGCATTTTTCCCATCTGCGCTGGCCGAAACGCCTGTGGTACGGCTACCTGAATGTCGACTTGGTGATGGCCTTCTTCCCGCAGCGTTACCCGTCCCATACGGTGGCAAAGCCGGCCGGCAAAGTCGGCTTTTTCCGCGGACTGGTGATCCCGAACTGGTGGGCATGGCAGCTGGGCACGATGGCCGGCATCCTGCTGGCCAGCCAGATCCCGCCCAGCTGGGGCATTGGTTTTGCGGGCACGCTGGCGCTGCTGGCGATCACGATACCGCTGGTGCGCGGCCGTCCGACGCTGGCAGGCGTGATCGTCGCGTCGGTGGTCTCGGTGCTGACGGCCGGCTGGCCTTACCGCAGCGGCCTGCTGGCCGCGACTGTCGCCGGCATTGCTGCGGCGATTGCGGCCGAGCGCCTGCTGCGCAAGCCGTCCAAAGCTGACGATGGTGACAACGGAGAGGCCGCATGAGTGCGCTCGAATACGGGCTGCTGATGGTGCTGATGGCGGTCACAACGGTGGTGACGCGCAGCTTCTTCTTCATGCATCGCGGCGCGTCGAAGATGCCGCCCTGGCTGCAGCAGGCGCTGACCTATGTGCCGGCAGTGGCGCTGTCGGCCATCCTGGCGCCTGACTTGCTGATGCTGAATGGCGCCTTCGTCACGCCGTGGACCAATATCCGGTTGCTGGCCGCCATCGCAGCGACCGTCTTCTTCCTGTGGACCCGGCACCTGCTGGCCACGCTGGCCTTCGGCATGGCGGTGTTCACGCTGCTGCGATTGCTGGGCTGACGCAAATAGTTGCCGGTCCCGGGGGCGGCCATGGCGACCTTTTCGGGCCTGTCCGGAGCCTTTTCCATGCCTGACTGACAACGGTCCAAGCCGGTGCCCGTCAGGTAAAATAGCGGGTTTTCAATTCGCCACCTCCTGCCCATCATGCAATTCAAACGTCTGAGTGACCTGGCCGCCGCTGGCCAGCTGCGCGGCAAGCGCGTTTTCATCCGTGCCGACCTCAACGTGCCGCAGGATGATGCAGGCAAGATCACCGAAGATACGCGCATTCGCGCATCCGTCCCGGCCATCCGGCTGGCGCTCGACGCCGGTGCTGCCGTGATGGTCACGTCCCACCTGGGCCGCCCGACCGAAGGCGAGTTCAAGCCTGAAGATTCGCTGGCGCCGATCGCTACCCGCCTGTCCGAGCTGCTCGGCAAGCCGGTGCCGCTGAAGTCCGGCTGGGTCGATGGCGTCGACGTCGCCGCCGGCGACGTCGTGCTGCTCGAAAACTGCCGCGTGAACAAGGGCGAGAAAAAGAACAATGACGAACTGGCGCAGAAGATGGCCGGGCTGTGCGACGTCTACGTGAATGACGCCTTCGGCACCGCGCACCGCGCCGAAGCGACCACGCATGGCATCGCGAAATTCGCGCCTGTGGCTTGCGCCGGCCCGCTGCTGGCCGCCGAACTCGACGCATTGGGCAAGGCACTCGGCCAGCCGGCCCGTCCGCTGGCGGCCATCGTCGCCGGCTCGAAAGTGTCGACCAAGCTGACCATCCTGAAATCGCTGGCCGACAAGGTCGATCGCCTGATCGTCGGTGGCGGCATCGCCAATACCTTCATGCTGGCGGCCGGCCTGAACATCGGCAAGTCGCTGGCCGAGCCGGACCTGCTCGATGAAGCCAGGGCCATCATCGACATCATGGCCAAGCGCGGCGCCTCGGTGCCGATTCCGTCGGACGTGGTGTGCGCGAAAGAGTTTTCCGCGACCGCTGTGGCAACCGTGAAAAAGGTGGCCGACGTCGAAGCCGACGACATGATCCTCGACATCGGCCCCGAGACGGCCAAGGTACTGGCAGCACAGCTGCTGGACGCCGGCACCATCGTCTGGAACGGCCCGGTCGGCGTGTTCGAATTCGACCAGTTCGGCAACGGCACCAAGACGCTGGCCATGGCCATCGCCGAATCCAAAGGATTCTCGATTGCAGGCGGCGGCGATACGCTGGCGGCCATTGCCAAGTATGACATCGCCGACAAGGTCGGCTACATCTCCACCGGCGGTGGCGCCTTCCTCGAATTCCTCGAAGGTAAAGTGCTGCCGGCGGTCGAGATACTGGAACAGCGCGCAGCGTAAGCGGCGCATTCGCCAACCCCCGGGGCAGTGATGCCCCAGCGAAGACCGGACCTTCCATGAAGCCACGCGCCACGAAAATCGTTGCTACCATCGGCCCTGCGTCCAGCACGCCGGAAGTACTGCAACGGATGATTGCGGCCGGCGTCGATGTGGTGCGCCTGAACTTCTCGCATGGCAAAGCAGAGGACCATGTGGCGCGCGCGCAGATGGTGCGTGATGCAGCAGCGGCCTGCGGCCGTGAAGTAGCGATCATGGCCGACCTGCAGGGGCCGAAGATCCGCGTCGGCAAATTCAGGGACGGCAAAATCGAGCTCGTCAAGGGCGAAGCCTTCATCCTCGATGCCAACTGCGAGCTGGGTGACCAGCAGCGCGTCGGCCTCGACTACAAGGAATTGCCGCGCGACCTGAAGCCGGGCGATGTACTGCTGCTGAACGACGGCCTGATCGTGCTGGGCGTGGAGCGCGTGCTCGGCAGCGAGATCCACACGGTGGTGAAAATTGGCGGCGAGCTGTCCAACAACAAGGGCATCAACAAGCAGGGCGGCGGCCTGTCTGCGCCGGCGTTGACCTCCAAGGACATGGAGGACATCAAGACGGCGATGCAGCTCGGCGCCGACTACATTGCCGTGTCCTTTCCGAAGAATGCAACCGACATGGCGATGGCGCGCCAGCTGGCTACCATTGCCGGCGAGCCGCTGGGCCGGAAGCCGCAGATGATCGCCAAGATCGAGCGCGCCGAAGCGATTCCGCTGCTGCAGGAAATCGTCGACGCATCGGACGGCATCATGGTGGCGCGCGGCGACCTCGCGGTTGAAGTCGGCAATGCGGCCGTGCCGGCGCTGCAGAAACGCATGATTCGCATGGCTCGCGCGTCCAACAAGTTGGTGATCACTGCGACCCAGATGATGGAGTCGATGATCCAGAACGCGGTGCCGACCCGTGCCGAAGTGTCCGACGTGGCGAACGCCGTGCTCGACGGCACCGATGCGGTGATGGCGTCGGCCGAGACTGCGGCCGGCAAGTACCCGGTCGAGACCGTCGAGATGATGGCGGCCGTTTGCCTCGAAGCCGAGAAGTCCGAGCACACCACGCTGGACACCGATTTCCTGAACGTGACTTTCACCCGCATCGACCAGTCGATCGCGTATGGTGCACTGTTCACGGCCCACCATCTGCGGGCGCGTGCCATCGTTGCACTGACCGAATCGGGTTCGACGGCGTTGTGGATGAGCCGTCACAACATCGACATGCCCATCTATGCGATGACGCCCAGCCTGGTCACGCGCCGCAAGGCCACGCTGCTGCGCAACGTGCATCCGCTGGAACTGGCCACCGCTTCCATCGACCGCGAAACCGTATTGCGCGAAGTCGAGCGCTTGTTGCTGGCCAAAGGGCTGGCGAACAAGGATGACATGATCGTCGTCACCTGGGGCGAGCCCATGGGGCAGGTCGGCGGCACCAATGCGCTGAAGATCACGCGCATCGGCGAGCACTGACCGCGAGCGCAGACGAGCAGCGGCAGACCAGCGCCAGAACAGCAGCAGACAGGCACCCCAGACAAGATTTCTGACTCAAATATTCCTATTCAACTTTACCGGAGATTCACATGCCTCTCGTATCCATGCGCCAATTGCTGGACCATGCCGCCGAAAACGGTTACGGCCTGCCCGCATTCAACGTCAACAACCTGGAGCAGGTGACGGCCATCATGCAGGCGGCTGACGAAGTCGGCGCACCGGTGATCATGCAAGCCTCGGCTGGCGCCCGCAAATACGCTGGCGAAGCTTTCCTGCGCCACCTGATCGAAGCTGCGGTCGAAGCCTACCCGCACATCCCGGTCGTGATGCACCAGGACCACGGCCAGTCGCCGGCCGTCTGCATGGCTGCGATCAAGTCGGGCTTCACCTCGGTGATGATGGATGGCTCGCTGATGGAAGACGGTAAGTCTGTCGCCAGCTATGAGTACAACGTCGAAGTCTCGAAGAAAGTGGTCGAGTTCTCGCACGCCATCGGCGTCACCGTCGAAGCCGAACTGGGCGTGCTCGGTTCGCTCGAGACCATGATGGGCGACAAGGAAGACGGCCACGGCGCCGACGGCAAGATGACCCGCGAACAGCTGCTAACCGACGTCGACCAGGCCGCTGACTTCGTCAAGCTGACCCAGTGCGACGCATTGGCCATTGCCATCGGCACCTCGCACGGCGCGTACAAGTTCTCGCGCAAGCCGACCGGCGACATCCTTGCGATCGACCGCATCAAGGAAATCCACCAGCGCATCCCGAACACCCACCTCGTGATGCACGGTTCGTCGTCGGTGCCGCAGGAACTGCTGGCCGAGATCCGCGAATTCGGCGGCGACATGAAAGAAACCTATGGTGTGCCGGTCGAAGAAATTCAGGAAGGCATTAAGCACGGCGTTCGCAAGATCAACATCGACACCGACATCCGTCTGGCCATGACCGGCGCGATCCGTCGCTACTTCATCGAGAACCCGTCCAAGTTCGACCCGCGCGATTACCTGAAGCCGGCGCGTGAAGCGGCCAAGCTGGTCTGCAAGGCACGTTACCTGTCCTTCGGTTGCGAAGGTCAGGCTGGCAAGATCAAGCCGATCGCGCTCGAGAAAGTCGCCGAGAAATACAAGAAGGGCGAACTGGCCCAGATCGTGAAGTAATCGAGCAAATAGCCGCTGGGCCCCGGCCTTTGCCGGGGCGACGTTTTAGCTGCTTGCCTCCGAATATCGTCGTCCCGGCATTGGTCGGAATCCAGTGACTTAACATTTGTATTGCACAGAATTCGTATGAACAGTCTCTACCAATCCTCCATCACCACCTTGCCGCTGCTCGGCCGCGGCAAAGTACGAGACAACTATGCCGTCGGTGACGACAAGATCCTGATCGTGACTACCGACCGCCTGTCGGCCTTCGACGTGGTGATGAACGAGCCCATTCCCGCCAAGGGCAAGGTGCTGAACCAGATGTCGGACTTCTGGTTCGACAAGCTCGGCCATATCGTGCCCAACCATCTGACCG
>JACCDQ010728422.1_pt1 | contig 14211 bp, 12 predicted proteins | sample 7446031 | NCBI WGS metagenome assembly JACCDQ01 (sample SAMN15323442, study PRJNA562643) | freshwater metagenome | isolation source: river surface water | place: USA:Blue River Watershed | collected 2017-08-17 | reverse complement strand
CTCGCAGGTGGTGCGTGGCATTGATGACGACCAGCTCAAGCTGCTGCTTTACCACTTCCCAGCCATGAGCACGTTCGGCTTTTCGCATGAGGCCATCGCCGAGCTGGTGCGCCGTCACCCCGGACAGGTCATGGGGGTCAAGGACAGCGGCGGTAGCCTGGAGCACGCCCTGGCCCTGGTCAAGGCCTTCCCGGCCCTGTCGATTCTGACCGGCAGCGAACACCATGTGGCAGAAGTGATGCGCGCAGGTGGCTCGGGTTCCGTCAACGGCCTGACCAATGTGGCACCACGCCTGATGGCGCGTGTCATCAAGGATCCGCATCACGTGAGCCCTGCGGACAGCCAATTGATCCTGTCGCTGCTTGCCCTGCTTAGCGTTCGTCCGAACATGCCTTTCCTCGGTGTTTACAAACAAATGTTGGCCGAACAAACCGGCGATGTCATGTGGCTTAACATGCGTGCACCGCTGAGTCCACTGGATCCATCCGAGGCGCAGGCGGTGCGCGAAGGCTACCGTGCCATTGGTGCACAACTTGAAACGATTTAACAACCACAGGAGACCACAACCATGAACAAATCAACCACACTCAGCCGCCGTACCCTGTTGGGTGCTGCTGCCGCCTTGAGCACGGCATCTTTGCCCAGCCTGGCGCAAACCAAGACCGTGTTGCGCATTTCCACACCGGCCGTGCCCGATGACTGGCATGCCAAGATGTGGACCGTCTTCAAAGACAACCTGGAAAAGAGCGCGCCCGGCGAATTTGACGTGCAGATCAACCTGAACGCGTCCCTGTTCAAGCAAGGCACCGAACCTGCCGCCATGGCCCGCGGCAACCTGGAACTGTCCAGCATCTCAGCCTTCGACATCGCCAAGCTGGTGCCCGAGTTCTCGGTGTTCACCGCTGGCTACATCGAGCGCGATCCGGCGCAGCAGCAGAAAATCTTCAACGGACCCATCGGTGCCGAGTTGTTCAAGAGCGTATCGGAAAAAATGGAAGTCACGCCGCTGGCCACCGTTTACCTGGGCACGCGCCAGCTGAACCTGCGCGAAGTCAAGAATGTCAAGACACCGTCTGACCTCAAGGGTGTGAAACTGCGCATGCCGGGTTCCAAGGAATGGCTGTTCCTGGGCGAAGCACTCGGCGCCACCGCCACCCCGCTGGCCTTTGGTGAGGTCTACCTGGGCCTCAAGACCGGCACCATCGACGGTCAGGACAATCCGCTGCCATCGGTACGCGCGGCCAAGTTCTACGAAGTGACCAAGCAGATCGTGCTGACCAGCCACCTCGTCGACGGCATCTTCATTGCGATCTCGAACAAGAGCTTCAATGCGCTGAATGCGGCACAAAAACAGAAGGTCACGGCAGCCGCGCAGGCAGCCGCGGCCTACAACAATGAGAACCGCGTCAAGGAAGAAGCGCAACTGGTGGAGTTCTTCAAGAAGGAAGGCCTGCAGGTCAGCACGCCCGACCTCGACGCATTCCGCAAGGCAGTTCAAACCGCCTACCAGAACTCGGAGTACGCCAAGGTCTGGCCCAAGGGGATCGTTGATCGCATCAACGCGGTCAAGTAACACAAGGGCACCCGCATGATCCGCTGGTTCAAACACGCTGCCAACACCATTGGTGGCGGCCTTTTCCTGGCCATGTTTGTCGTCTTCATCGTTCAGATCACGGCACGTTTTGGCTTCAACAAGCCACTGCCGTGGACCGATGAAGCCGCCGTGATCCTCTACATCTGGGTCATTCTGTGGGCCGCCGCGGTGGTGGTGCCAGAACGCGAACATGTGGTGTTTGATCTGGTCTGGAACAGTGTCGGTTATCGCGCCCGTCAGGTCATGCGGGTTGTTGGCAACCTGCTGATCGGCGGCCTGGCGCTGGCGGGCTTGCCCGCCAGCTGGGACTATGTGCGTTTCATGGCGCGCGAAGGCTCGCCCGTGCTGGGGGTTCCCCTGATGTGGGTTTATCTGCCGTTTGTGCTATTGCTCATCGCCCTCGTGGTGCGCAGCGCCTGGGCCATCTGGCAGGCTTTCAAGGGTATCGGCCTGGAGGCCGAATTGCGGATCTGAGATGAACTCACCTATTACAACGCTTGTACTTGTCCTGGTCGCTGGCATGCTGTTGCGCATGCCGATCGGCTTTTCGATGCTGGCCTCCGGCTTTGCTTACCTACTGGCCAAAGGTGGTGACCTTGGCCTGGTGGCCGAGCAGGTGAGCAACGGCCTGTACAACAGTTACGTGTTGCTGGCTGTGCCGCTGTTTGTTTTTGCCGCCAACATCATGAACGCCGGCACCGTGAGCGAGCGCATTTTTGACTTTTGCCGCATTCTGGTGGGCCGCATGCGCGGCGGGTTGGCTCAGGTGGACATTCTGGTCAGCGTCATCTTCTCCGGCATGAGTGGCAGCGCGATTGCCGACGCGGCCGGCCCCGGGCTGGTCACGATCCGCCAAATGCTCAAGAAACCCGAATACACACGCGGTTTTGCCGGCGCGGTGGTGGTGGCCAGTGCCACCCTGGGCCCGAACATTCCGCCGTCGATTCCGATGGTGATTTATGCGCTGGTGTCTGGCGCCTCGGTCGGCGCATTATTTTTGGGTGGCGTGGTTCCGGGCTTTCTGATGGCCGGCCTCATGATGTTTGTGGTGCATGTGATTGCGGTCAAACGCAACATGCCCCGCGATGAACCGGTGCCGCGCTCGGAGTGGGCCGGACTGATTTTCCGTGGCGCCCTGCCGCTGTCCATGCCCATCGTGTTGCTGGGTGGTATCTACTCGGGTATTTTCACGCCAACCGAGGCCGCCGCGGTCGCGGCCCTGCATTCGCTGATCCTGGCTGCGGTGATATTCCGCGCCCTGACCTGGCGCAGTTTCTGGGGCGTGGTGCTGGAGTCGGCGCGCGGAAGTGCCGTCATCACCATGATCCTGGCGGGCTCCTTCATGCTCAACTATGCGTTCACCGCCGAAGGTGTGCCACAAGCCATGGCCCAGTGGGTGGACAGCATGCAACTGTCGCCGACCTATTTCCTGCTGCTGGTCAACGTGATGTTCCTGGTGCTGGGCTGTTTTCTGGATGTGTCTGTGCTGCTGTTGGTCTTTGTGCCCATGCTGTTGCCAGCCGCCAAACTGCTGGGCATTGACCTGGTGCATTTTGGCGTGCTGGTGGTGCTGAACATGATGATCGGCCTGATTCACCCGCCTTTCGGCATGCTGCTGTTTGTGACCAAGGCACTCACCGGGATTCCGATTGGTGAAATGATGAAGGAAGGCTGGCCCTTCCTGGTGATGCTGCTGGCGCTCTTGTTGGCCATGACCTTCTTCCCGCAGATTGTGTTGTGGCTGCCGCAAAGCATGGGCTACGTCACACATTAGATGAATAACAAGACAAAGTTCAAGAGGACACCCCATGCAACTTGACCCGCATCACAGCCTTCCGGTGGATGGCACCAGCGGGGCTCTGGTCGCGCGCATCTGGCGCCCAGAACTGGCAGGGCCCTCCGTGGTGGCCCTGCGCGGTGACGATGTGGTCGACCTCACAACCACATTCCCGACTGTGCGTGACCTCTGCGAAGAGGCCGATCCGGCAACAGCCTTGAAGAGCGCCGATGGTGAACGCGTTGGATCACTTGCCGACTTGCTGACCAACACGCCACCCGACAGCCGGAACCCGGCACGCCCCTGGTTGCTGGTGCCGGTGGATTTGCAGGCCATCAAGGCGGCGGGTGTCACTTTTGCGATCTCGATGCTGGAGCGTGTCATTGAAGAAAAAGCACGCGGTAATCCAGGAGCAGCGGCGACCATTCGCACCGAGATCACGGCGCTGGTGGGTGACGATTTGTCCCGACTCAAACCCGGTTCTGCCCAAGCCATGGCACTCAAACAGGTCTTGATCGACCAGGGTGTCTGGAGCCAGTATCTGGAGGTCGGCATTGGACCTGACGCCGAGATATTCACCAAGGCGCCACCCATGGCCGCCGTCGGTACCGGATTCGACGCCGGCATACACCCGGCGTCAAGCTGGAACAACCCCGAGCCCGAGGTGGTGCTGGCGGTTAACTCCAGGGGCAACATCGTGGGCGCAGCGCTGGGCAATGACGTCAACCTGCGCGATATCGAAGGGCGCTCAGCCTTGCTGCTGGGCAAAGCCAAGGACAACAATGCCTCGGCCGCCATTGGCCCGTTCCTGCGTTTGTTCGATGCCTCCTTCACGCTGGAGGACCTGCGCCAGGCGACCCTGACGCTTCACGTGACTGGCGAGGACGGTTTCACGCTGGAAGGGTTTTCCTCGATGGCCAGGATCAGCCGCGACCCGGAGGATTTGGTGCGCCAGATGATGGGGCCGCACCACCAGTACCCCGACGGCGCAGTGCTGTATCTCGGCACCCTGTTTGCGCCGGTCAAGGACCGCGACACCGTGGGCGGTGGCTTTACCCACAAGGACGGCGACATCGTGCGCATTTCAGCGCCCAAACTCGGCACCCTGGTCAACCGCATGAAACGAACCGATGCCTGCGCACCCTGGAACTTCGGCAGCTCCCATTTGATGCGCAATCTGGCGCAGCGCGGTTTGCTGAAATGACCGCTTGTATTCAACTCCATCAGGATGACGACGTGCTGATCACACGCCAGCAGCTGGTGGGGGGCACCCGGGTCGGAGACCTCATGGTCAAAGGCCTTATTCCCGCTGGCCACAAGGTCGCCCGGCACACCATCGCGGCCGGTGCCCCGGTTCGGCGCTACGACCAGATCATCGGGTATGCCAGTCAGGCCATTGCAGCCGGTGAACATGTGCACACCCACAACCTGGGGCTGGGCGATAACAAGGGCGATTTTGCGCGTGACTATGCCTTTGGTTCGGACATCAAACCCGCGCCACTGCGTCTTGAGGCGAGCTTCATGGGCATCGTGCGGGGCGATGGCCGCGTGGCCACCCGCAATTACATTGGCATACTGACCAGTGTGAACTGCTCGGCCACCGTGGCACGCGCCATTGCCGACCATTTTTCACGCCGCACCAACCCGGGCGCACTGGCACCCTTTCCGAACATCGATGGCGTCACCGCGCTGACTCACGGCACCGGTTGCGCCATGGACAGCAACGGTCTGGGCATGCGACTGCTGCAGCGCACGCTGGCAGGTTATGCCACCCATGCCAACTTTGCAGCGGTGCTGGTGGTGGGGCTGGGCTGCGAGTCGAACCAGATCACCGGCTGGCTAGCCAACAGCCACCTGCGCGAAGGTGACACGCTACGCACCTTCAACATTCAGGATGCGGGCGGGACCGCCTCTGCCATAACCAAGGGCATCGCGCAACTCGAAGCCATGATGCCGCTAGCCAACGCGGTGCAGCGCGTGCCCTGCTCTGCCAGCCATCTCACCATCGGTTTGCAATGCGGCGGCTCGGACGGTTACTCAGGCATCAGCGCCAACCCGGCGCTGGGCGCCGCGGTTGATCTGCTGGTGGCCCACGGCGGCACCGCCATCCTCAGTGAGACCCCCGAGATTTACGGAGCCGAGCATTTGCTGACGCGCCGCGCGGTCACGCGCGAGGTGGGTGAGCGCCTGATCGAACGCATCAAGTGGTGGGAGCACTACACGCGGATCAACGGTGGCGAGATGAACAACAACCCATCCCATGGCAACAAGGCGGGCGGCTTGACCACCATCCTGGAAAAATCACTCGGGGCGATCGCCAAGGGCGGCACCACCAACCTGCAAGCGGTTTATGAGTACGCCGAAAAGGTCACCCGCGCGGGCCTGGTTTACATGGACACACCCGGCTACGACCCGGTCAGCGCCACCGGACAGGTCGCGGGTGGCGCCAACCTGATCTGCTTCACCACCGGGCGCGGTTCAGCCTATGGCTGCAGCCCCACCCCATCGCTCAAGCTGGCCACCAACACGGCACTCTGGAACCGGCAGCAGGACGATATCGATATCAACTGCGGCAGCGTCATCGATGGCGACAGCACCGTTGCCGAGATGGGGCGACGCATTTTTGAGCTCATGCTGAGCACCGCTTCGGGGCAATTGTCCAAAAGCGAGCGTCATGGTTATGGTCAAAACGAATTCGTACCCTGGCAAATTGGCGCGGTGATGTGAAACACGACAAAAAGGAAACTTCATGATTCTGGTCGCCGGCTCGGCCAACCTGGACTTTGTGGTGCGGGCAGAGCGCATTCCCGCGCCTGGCGAAACCGTGCTGGGACAAAGTTTTACGACCTACCCCGGCGGCAAAGGCGCCAATCAGGCGGTGGCATGTGCCCGCGCCGGTGGCGCTTCAACCGAAATGCTGCTGGCGCTGGGAGACGATGCCTATGCCCTGCCGCTGCTTGCCTCGCTGGAAAGCGCCCGGATTCGCTTGCACACGGTGCGCTTCCACGACGAGCCCACCGGTTGCGCCTTCATTTGCGTGGACAACAACGCGGAAAACGCCATCACGGTGGCGCCAGGGGCCAACCTGCGCCTGCAACGCCAGCATCTGCCCGAACTGAAGGGGGTCAGCCATCTGTTGATGCAACTTGAAATACCCATCGCCATCGTGACCGCCTATGCGCAGCGCGCCCGGGCCAGCGGCGTGCGGGTGGTGCTCAATGCAGCACCAGCCCAGGCCCTGCCGCCAGAGTTGCTGCAGGCTGTGGACATGCTGGTGGTCAACGAGGGTGAATTGCGTGCGCTGGTGGCGCGCCCCGGTACGGTGGCCGCCATGTTGCAGCAGCTTGATGTACCGACGGTGATTGTCACCCTGGGTCAACGGGGTTGCATCGCTCGGCAACACGACGGATTTGTCCTGCAGCCTGCCTTCAAGGTCCAGCCGCTTGACACCACGGGTGCGGGTGACACCTTCTGCGGTACCCTGGTGGCCCAACTTGGCCAGGGTCAAACGCTGGCCCGGGCCATGCGCACGGCCTGCGCTGCCGCTGCGCTGGCTTGCACCGCGAGCGGCGCGCAGTCAAGCATTCCAACAGTCACGGAGCTTGTAAATTTCCTGAACCTACACGCGGTGGTGAATCAGGAACACATCACAGCGCTACGCGACTACTGCGGCCTGGCAGCCCTTTGACACCACCTGAGTCAACACATCACATGTTGTCAACCATGCCCTGGCCGAAACCAGAGCAGCTCACCTGTGTGGCGCAGCATCATTTCAGCCAACAAAATCTCTGAGCCCGGGTTCACGTAGTCGTTGCCGGGATATTTGGGCGCCGTGCCATGGGTGGCTTCAAAACAGGCCACAGAGCCAGACAGGTTGGCGCCCGGGGCGATACCGATACGACCCATTTGTACTGCCAATGCGCCAGACACATAGTCACCATTCAGGAGCTCGGCACCAAACTCCCTTTGCGCCAGACCATAGGCCCAGTCACGGAAGCTGCCTTCGGTGAATTTCATGATATTGCCCTTGTAAACAACGGTCGCGCTGGGTTTGTTATTGTCAATGGCGTACTGGATGGCTTTGCGCACCAAACGGTCGATGCCTTCGCGCGACACCGGCTTGATGCCAATGCCAGAGGTGTTGGGGAAACGGATTTTGGTGATACCCATCTCGCCCCGCAGAAATTTGATAAGTTTTTTGCGTTGGGCGATTCAGCCTCGAACTCGATGCAAGCGTAGATGTCTTCGGAGTGTTCACGAAAAATCACCGTAGTGGTCTTGTGTGGTTCCTTGAGCTGGCTGGGCACACCGTCAAAATACTGAATTGGGCGCAGGCAGACGTACAAGTCGAGTTCCTGCCGCAAGGCGATGTTGAGCGAGCGGATCCCGCTCCCACCGGGGTCGTCAATGGCCCCTTGATGGACACCACGTTCTCACGCAGGGCCTGCAGGGTTTCTTCGGGCAGCCAGACGTCGGGGCCAAAAATTTTGGTCGATTTTCACCGGCATAAACTTCCGTCCAGTGAATTTTTCTCTAGCCGTCATTAGCCTTGGCAACCGCCGCATCAACCACCTTCATCATCACTGGCGTGATATCAAGGCCAGCACCATCACCGTCGATGAAGGGAATGATGGGATGATCTGGCACGTTCAACGAGTAATCTGCATTGACGGTGATTGATCGATGATCAAAACCCAGGCCAACGATCCAGCCGCCCCGAATTTTGTGGGTTTTTTGATTCTGGTCCGGTTGAATTATCAAATTTTTTCAGATTCAAAGCAAAAGTTTGATAACATTTAGGTAGCTTCGTGACATAATGCTCGAGGTTTTTTTATACCATCTCAAGGAAATTGGAAAATGAACAAAGTTCTCGCTGCTCTGATCGCTGGTCTCTTCTCTGTTGGCGCTTTCGCTCAAGCAGCTGCTCCTGCTTCTGCTGCAAAGGCTGCTCCCGCTGCCAAGGCAGCTTCTGCTGCCCCCGCAGCCAAGGCTGCTCCTGCAGCCAAGGCAGAGAAAAAGGAAGAGAAAAAAGCTGAAAAGACTGAAAAGAAGGCCTCTGCCTCGAAGTAATCAGACCTCCCGGTTTGTCGAAAATGCCCGCTGTTGCGGGCATTTTTTTTGAGTCAAAATCCTGCCATGACCACATTTTTCACCGCACTGCTGTCCCTCGCCCTGCTCGTTTGCAGCAGCGGCTATGCCCAGGAAAAACCTCAGCTGGATTTGCCGCGCATCAAGCTCGGCGCAGGCATGCATTTGGTCGACACCCAGGTGGCCTCAACACCGCAGCAGCGAGCCACGGGACTCATGTTTCGCCGACAAATGCCGCAAACCGAAGGCATGCTGTTTGTTTTTGAGCAAGCCAGCGAGCAATGCTTCTGGATGAAGAACACTCTGCTGCCCCTGACTGCGGCGTTTGTGGCGGATGATGGCACCATCGTTAATCTGGCCGACATGGCACCACAAACCACCGACTCCCACTGCTCTGCCAAACCGGTACGATTTGTTCTGGAAATGAACCAGGGTTGGTTTGCCCAAAAGGGCATCAAGGCGGGCTTCAAGCTGAGCGGCTCACCCTTCAAGCCAGACACAAAAAGTGGACCGACTGCGCCTTGACAAATGGTTGTGGGCGGCGCGCTTCTACAAGACGCGCAGCCTGGCCTGCGAGGAAATTGACAAGAGGCGGGTGTTGGTCAACGGCGCGGTTGCCAAACCTTCGCGCGAGCTCAAAGTGGGCGACAGCCTGCAACTGCGCCACGGCCCTGTTTGCCGCACGGTGACCGTGCTGGCGCTCAGTGACAAGCGTGGTCCGGCCCCTGTGGCCGCTCTGCTTTACCAGGAAACCGAAGACTCCGTCCGACTGCGTTTGCAGGCTGCAGAACAACGGCGGCTGGCACCGGAGCCCGCTTTGAGCCTGAGCCATGGTCGTCCCACCAAACGCGACCGCCGCGATACCGAACAACTGCGCCAGCATGATTGGGACACGCGTTGGAGCGCCAGTTTCAATCAATGAGACTCATATCAGGACGCGCCTATTTCTCCATCACGTAAGTCCCCGGCGCATCGGCCAGAGCCGGGAATTGACGGCTCGTGGTCGCATAAGCTGGCACCATGTGGCCGGATCGGGCATGGAGCCAGTCAGTCCAGTCCGGCCACCAGCTGCCCGGTTTTTTCTCGGCACCTTCGAGCCAGCGCTCCGAGTCATCATGGGGTTCTGGATCCGCGACCCAATAGGCCCGTTTGGGTGGATTGACCGGTGGATTAACGATGCCCAGAATATGCCCCGAAGTCGACCGGACAAACCGTACCGAAGTCGCCGCATTCACGTCGCGCCGGATCAGGTAACACTGATGCCACGGCGCGATATGGTCCTCCTCGGCCGTCACAGCATAGAGCGGCTGAGTGATGCAGTTGAGATCAATCGATTCGCCGCCTATGGTGAGCTGATCACGCTGGACCAGATTGTTGTGCAAGTACATCTCGCGCAGGTAGTAGGCATGCATGGCGCGTGGCATGCGGGTGGTGTCGGTGTTCCAGAACAGCACATCGAAAGCCGCCAACTTTTCGCCCAGCAGGTAACGTTGCACCCAGTAGTGCCAGATCAAGGTATTGGAGCGCAACAGACGGAAGGAACTCGCCATCTCGTCACCGCCCAGATAACCCTTTTTAGCCATCATGTCTTCCATGGCGTTGATGCTGGCTTCATCAATGAAGATTCCAATCTCGCCAGCATGCGAAAAATCGGTCAGCGAGGTCAGCAGCGTCCAGTGGGCTACCGGCAGGCTAGCCACCCCATACCGCTTGTTGGCCCAGGCCATGTAAGTGGCGACCAGCGTGCCGCCAATGCAGTAACCAACCAGATGCACCTTCGGCACCTTGCAGAACTCAGTAGTCACTTTCACCAAAGCATTGACGCCTTCAAGCAGATAGTCGTCCAGACGCACCTCGTGCATGTCGGCGGTCGGGTTTTTCCAGCTGCTGATGAATACCGAAAGGCCCTGGTCGGTCAAGTGCTTGACCATGCTCTTTTGCGCGGTCAGATCAAGAATGTAGAACTTGTTGATCCAGGGTGTGATGATCAAAATGGGCGTGGTGCGCACTTGCCGGGTGGTGGGCGCATAGTGAATCAGCTCCACCAGACGGTTGCGAAAAATCACTTTACCTGAAGTCGTAGCGAGGTCCTTTCCGACCACATAGGCATCGGGCTCAACCATCTTGATGTTCTTGTCAGCCACATCGCGCATGAAATTCTTCAGACCTTCCTGAACGCTCCCGCCTTTGGTCTCAACACAACGGGCCATGGCCTGCGGATTGAGCCAGAAGAAATTGGTGGGGGACATCAGGTTGAGCCAGTTCCGCTGCCAGAAAGCGGCGCGTTGGCGCTCATGACCTGACAACCCAGGCGTTTCCAGGCAAATTTGCTGCAAACGCCTGGAATGCACCAGGTACCACTCCTTGATGCTGTCCCAAGTAGCCGACTCGGACCAGATCGGATCGGCAAAGCGGGCGTCCTCCGGGCTCTGTTCCAGCACCTCGTGCGACGGCATGCCAAGCATGCGACGCATCGCATGGTCATACAGCGCGATCCAGTCTGACGACAAATCGTCAACGGCTTTCAGGAATTCCGGCGGGTGCATCATCAATGCCACCTGGGCATTGATCTGAGAGGACAGGATACCGAACGGATCGAACTCCTTGTTGATGGCCTCAAGGGTCAATTGGAGCGGAGCCAGGCTGGTATTTTCAGCCCCGCCCGGATGTTTGATTTGACGATTGGACATGACGGCGAACCCCTGTTGTCATGGCCGACATGCTACACACCCACCAAAAAGTAAAACTCCAGATAGATCAATACTTGATTGATCTGGCGCGTTCAGTTCAATGCGCCGCTTGACCTTGGATCACCCCACAATCTGTGTCGTGCTCCCAAACCTCAGCGCAATAAGCTGCCACACCCGCGTGCGCGCCAACACCAGCATTAGTGCCGACAGAACACCCTGCAATAACAAGGGCAGCAACACGTGGATACACAGCTCGGGGTATTCGCACCGCACACCCTGGCTGCAGGTTCCACGCGCGGGTCAGCCTGCTCAATGAACGGAATCAGCACAAAAATCACGAACGACAGAGCCAGTGGTAAAAACTCGCATCGAAGACACCGGTTCACTGATCATCGGTAACTCGCCCGAACAGTTTGCAGCCCAAATCAAGGCGGAGTACGAGGTTTACAACAAGGTGGTGGATTCAGCCAAGCTCAAGCTCGCGTGAGCAAAGGCTGTTGGCCATAGATGCAAAAAACCCCGCTGCGCCAGGCATAACGGGGTTCTTGGGTTGTACTGGCGGAAACGGAGGGATTCGAACCCTCGATGAGGCTCTACACCCCATACTCCCTTAGCAGGGGAGCACCTTCGGCCACTCGGTCACGTTTCCTGAACATCAGAGCCGCGATTATGTCACGACTTCAGTGCTTTTTTCAGGCTGGCGCCTGATCCAGGCCAAAAGCTTTGTGCAGCGCCTTGACGGCAAGTTCCATGTACTTCTCGTCAATCACGACCGAAGTCTTGATCTCGCTGGTGGAAATCATCTGGATATTGATGCCTTCTTCGCTGAGCACGCGGAACATGGTGCTGGCCACACCCACGTGGCTGCGCATGCCGATACCAACAATCGACACCTTGGAGATCTTGGTGTCACCCACCACCTCTTGTGCGCCAAGCTTGGGTACCACAGCGTTTTTCAGCAAATCCATGGCCTTGGCGTAGTCGCCATGGTTCACTGTAAAGCTGAAGTCGGTCTTGCCATCCTTGCTGATATTCTGGATGATCATGTCCACTTCGATGTTGGCATCAGCCACAGCGCCCAGGATCTGGTACGCGATGCCGGGTTTGTCGGGCACGCCCAGCACAGAAATTTTGGTCTCGTCGCGGGTGAACGCGATGCCTGAAACGATGGCTTGCTCCATGTTTTCGTCTTCCTCAAAAGTGATCAGGGTGCCAGACTTGGCTTCTTCATTGATGTCGATGTCCCACGGCGTGAAGCTCGACAGCACACGCAGTTTGACCTTGTATTTGCCGGCAAATTCGACAGAGCGGATCTGCAGCACCTTGGAGCCCATGGAGGCCATCTCCAGCATTTCTTCGAAGCTGACAGTTTGCAGGCGGCGCGCTTCCGGTACGACACGCGGGTCAGTGGTGTACACGCCGTCAACGTCGGTATAGATCAGGCATTCATCGGCTTTCATGGCGGCAGCCACGGCCACGGCCGAGGTGTCGGAGCCACCGCGGCCCAGCGTGGTGATGTTGCCTTGCTCGTCCAAGCCCTGGAAGCCAGTGACAATCACGACCCTGCCAGCCTTCAGATCGGCACGTACTCGGGCGTCATCAATCGATTCGATGCGGGCCTTGGTGTAGGCGCTGTTGGTGCGAATGGGCACCTGCCAACCGGCATAACTCACCGATTCCAGGCCCTGGGCCTGCAGCGCAATCGCCAGCAAGGCGCTGGACGCCTGTTCGCCGGTGGCTGCCAGCATGTCGAGCTCGCGGTTGTAGGCGTCAGTCTGTTTGGACGGTGCCAGTTCTTTGGCCAATGCCAGCAAGCGATTGGTTTCGCCGCTCATGGCGCTCGGTACCACCACCATCTGGTGACCCGCGCGGGCCCATTTGGCGACGCGTTTGGCGACATTGCTGATGCGCTCGGTGGAGCCCATCGACGTACCGCCGTATTTGTGAACAATCAGGGACATGAAGGGTTTGAGAAGGGTTACAAAGATTAGGGATTGTACCAATCGAGGACTTTCCCCCGCCTGACGCAAAAGCCCTGCCCTACTTTCAGATGCATTTGATGGCCGCGGGTTTGGCAAGCCGCAAGCTGATGCATCAGGGCCTCCAGTTGCGCGCTGGTTGGTGTCACCTGGTGCACACGCAGCAACCAGTGGCGCAGCAGATTGGCCTGGCGCGCCTGGCTTAGTGCCTGCAAGGTCTTGATTTCTGGTGGCACGCCAGCCCGAGCTAAATCTTCCTGCGCGACCTCGTCCAGCACCGCCTGGGCCTGGGCAGCATGGCGGCTGCTGCGGGCAAAGGTGTCCCGAAACTGCGGCAAGGTGGCTTGCAAGGCTGGTAACAGGCGGGCACGGATGCGGTTGCGGGTAAAACGTTCGTCGACATTGCTGGGGTCTTCAATAAACGCTGCGCCCTGCGCCTGCAGCCAGTCCCGAATCGCCGCGCCGCTGACCTGCAGCAAGGGACGGCAATAACTCAGGCCAGCGCGTTGCCAGTGGGCCGCCATGGCACTCAGGCCTGGCAGCCCTGCACCCCGGCTCAGCGCCAGCAGCAGGGTTTCAATTTGATCGTCGGCATGCTGGGCGATGGCAATGGTTTGGATGGCGTCCGGGCCGATCTGAGCCAGCGCCAGCGCATCAATGGCGCTGTAGCGGGCCTGGCGTGCCGCCGCTTCCGGGCTTTGACCCGGCGCGTGACGGGCATCCACTTTTTGCACCAGCAACGGCACCTGCAGTTCAGCGCAATACCTTCGGCAATGACGCTCGAAGTCATCACCGGCGGCCTGCAAGCCATGGTGGACATGCACGGCCATGACCTGCCCCGGCCATTTGCGCGCGCAGGCCAGCAGCAAGGCGGTCGAATCGGCACCACCACTGTAGGCCACCGCCAGAGGCAGCGTCGGCTCAAAGATGGCCATGGCCTGCTCGAAGGAGCGTGTCATGGCATCACGGCAGTTTATTTGCCGGTGATTTTGGTGTCGGTGAAGCGACCATAACTCTGCAGGCGCTCATAACGGCGCGCCAGCAAGTCGTCGACCTTCAGATCACTGACCTGGCGGAAAGCAT
>JACCDQ010415276.1_pt1 | contig 14211 bp, 15 predicted proteins | sample 7446031 | NCBI WGS metagenome assembly JACCDQ01 (sample SAMN15323442, study PRJNA562643) | freshwater metagenome | isolation source: river surface water | place: USA:Blue River Watershed | collected 2017-08-17 | reverse complement strand
GGCCCTCGAAGACGAGTTCGGCATCGAGATCCCGGACGAAGACGCCGAGAAGATCACCACCGTGCAGAACGCGATCGACTACGCGGTCAACCACCAGAAGGCCTGATAAGCCGATGAGCCGCCGCCGCGTCGTCGTGACCGGTCTGGGTTGCATCAGCCCCGTGGGCAACACGGTGGATGCGGCTTGGGCCAACCTGCTCGCTGGTCAATCCGGTATCGATCTGATCACCAAGTTCGATGCCAGTGCTTTTGCCTGCAAAATTGCCGGCGAAGTCAAAGGGTTTGATCTGGAGTCCTACATCAGTGCCAAAGAGGCGCGGACGATGGACACGTTCATACACTATGGCATTGCCGCTGCGGTTCAGGCCGTGGCCGACGCCGGTTTGCCCACAGGCGAAGCGTTGAGTGATGAAGAAGCGTGCAAAATCGGTTGCATCATTGGTTCCGGCATAGGCGGTTTACCGATGATTGAGGGCACGCACGCTGAATTGACGAACCGTGGCCCGCGCCGCATTTCGCCGTTCTTCGTGCCCGCCTCGATCATCAACATGATTTCCGGGCATGTGTCCATGCGGTTCGGGTTCAAGGGCCCGAACTTGGCGGTGGTCACGGCCTGCACCACGGGTTTGCATTGCATCGGTGAGGCGGCTCGCAAAATCGAGTACGGTGACGCCGATGTGGTCGTTGCCGGCGGCTCCGAAGCCACGGTGTCGCCGTTGGGCGTGGGTGGGTTTGCCGCCATGCGCGCTTTGTCCACCCGCAACGACGACCCGGCCACCGCTTCCCGCCCCTGGGACAAGGACCGCGACGGCTTTGTGCTGGGTGAAGGCGCTGGCGTGATGGTGCTGGAAGAGTACGAGCATGCCAAGGCCCGTGGTGCCAAAATTTACGCCGAAGTGTCGGGTTATGGCATGAGTGCCGACGCCGGGCACATGACCGCCCCGAGCATGGACGGTCCGCGTCGCGCCATGGTCAACGCCTTGCGCAACGCCGGTATCAACGCCGATCAGGTGGACTACTTGAACGCCCACGGCACCTCCACGCCGCTGGGTGACGTCAACGAAACCAACGCCATCAAGGCGGCCTTGGGCGATCACGCGAAAAAAGTAGTGGTCAACTCCACCAAGTCCATGACCGGTCACCTGCTGGGTGGCGCGGGTGGCATTGAAAGCGTGTTCACGGTGTTGGCCGTGCACCACCAAAAAAGCCCTCCCACCATCAACATTTTCAGCCAAGATCCCGAGTGCGATTTGGACTATTGTGCCAACACCGCACGTGACATGGCCATCAACGTGGCCGTGAAGAACAACTTTGGGTTTGGTGGAACCAACGGGACCTTGGTGTTCAAGCGCATTTGAGCCCTTGGGCATCTGGTTCACCAGAAGCATGCACAACGCCCCATCGGTGGATTGTCCGGTGGGGCGTTGTGTTTTTGAGCGTCGGGCCACCTGGGTGTTGGTGGGGGTGTGGGGGCTTTCCCAGGCCCTGTGGTGGTGGCACGCCGGTGCCATGCAACCGGCCGGGTGGCTCAGCTTCCTGGCCGCTGGGTGTTTGATGTGCTGGCAGCACAGGCGACAGCAGCAAATTGCCGAAGGATTGCTGCGATGGACCGGTGCAGAGTGGATTTGGTTCAGCCAGGCTTATCGCCGTGGCAGCCCCCTCAAGCGGGTGGTCTGTGTGCTGGACTTCCAGCGTGTGCTGCTGTTGCAAGTGGAAAATGCCGTTGGTTTGCGCTGGTGGGTGTGGCTGGAGCCCCCTGCCGATGCTGCGCCAGGGGCGTGGCTGGCGGTGCGCCGTGCGGTGCATGCAGCACGTCCCAGTCCCAGGTCCTGACGGGTCGGGTGTTTCGGGTATATTGCCTCTGCCTCCACGCCTATGACCGTTCCTGTTCCCTCCGCCACACCTTCTTCCGACAGCGATGCCTTGTTGGTGGAGCGCACGCTGGCGGGCGACCAGCGGGCGTTCGAAATGCTGGTGATCAAGTACCAAAAACGTGTGGAGCGGCTTATCGGTCGCATGGTGCGCGACGTGGACCTGGTGCCCGACATTGCCCAGGAAACCTTCATTCGGGCCTATCGCGCCCTGGCCAGTTTTCGGGGTGAGGCGCAGTTTTACACCTGGTTGTACCGAATCGCGGTGAACACCGCCAAAAAACAGCTGATGGCGCTCAAACGCGATCCGGTGGTGACCATGAGTGCATTGAAACCGGACGATGACGAGGAAACTTTTGACGCTCACGATGCACTAAATCCTCATACAGCCGATGCTGAAACGCCCGAGGCTGTTCTGGCCAGCAAGGAAATCGCGCAAGCCGTGCATGCGGCACTCGATGCCTTGCCGACCGAGTTGGCCCAGGCGTTGACATTGCGGGAGATCGAAGGATTGAGTTACGACGAAATTGCCCAGGCACTCGATTGCCCCATAGGCACGGTGCGGTCGCGCATCTTCCGGGCGCGCGAAGCCATATCGGCGCGCATCAAGCCCATGCTGGACCGCCAGACCGGCAAACGGTGGTGATTGGGCAAAAGGCGTTGACACCCCCTATTCATGACAGGCGAGCACATGAACACAAACGAATCAAACCGCCCTGCCATTCCCCCGCTTTGCGACAGCGAGTGGGTGTCGGCCTGGGTGGATGGACCCGAGCATGCCGCGCCGTGCGCCGACATCGACCAGGCTTTGCGTGCTTACGCCAGTGATGCAGAGGCGCGTGAAGCGTGGGCCACCTACCATTGGGTGGGCGATGTGTTGCGTGAAGGGGCGGTGGCACCGGGTCGAGGCGATTCCGGTTTTGCTGCTGCCGTGATGGCCCGGTTGGGGGAAGAGGGCGCATTTGCCTCGGTCGCCCCCCAAGGGGTGATTTTGCCTGCCAATGTTCGGCCGTCCGCGGCCAACGAAGCCTGGTTCCGTTGGCGCTGGGTGGCGGGGGTGGTGGGCTTGGGTGCCGTGGTCACCGTGGCATGGCAGTTGAGTGCTTCGCCTGCAGCCGGTGTGGGCCCTCAATGGGCCCTGCTTCAGGGGCCAGCTGTGGAGGCCGATCCCGGTGCGGTGGTGTTGCGCGACCCGCAACTTGAGGCCTTTTTGGCGGCTCACAGGGGGCAGGGAGGGATGAACGCTCTGCAAAAACCCGCCGGATTCATGCGCAATGCCACTTATGAAGTGTCTCAACGTTAACAGGATGTGGCAGGCATGGCGCGCGGTCGGGTGTGCGGCCGCGCTGGTGTGGCTGGGCTTTTTTGCAGGACCTGTTCTGGCCCAAACGTCCAAACCGCCTGTGGCATCGACGGTTCCGGCGGATGCCTCGATTGAACAGTGGATCGAGCGTCTGCACGAAGCCTCGCGCAGGCGCAGCTATGTGGGCACCTTTGTGGTGTCTGCGGGTGACGAGGTGTGGTCTTCCAAAATCTGGCACGTGTGCGATGGTGTCCAGCAGATGGAGCGCATCGACACTTTGACCGGCACGCCGCGTACCACCTTGCGCCGCAACGACGAGGTGTTGACTTTGCTGCCGGACCTGAAAACGGCGGTCAAAGAGAAGCGGGAAGCCCTGGGGTTGTTTCCTGAGGTGATGAAGCCCCCGGCCGGGGCGCTGGGCCAGTGGTACCGTGTGCGGACGGTGGGTGGGGACCGGGTGGCAGGTTTTGATGCCCAGGTGGTGGATTTCGTGCCGCGCGATGCGTTGCGTTTCGGTTACCGTGTGTGGACCGAGAAGAAAACCGGGCTGGTGGTGAAATTGCAAACCCGGGACGCGCGCCAGCAGGTGCTGGAGCAGGTGGCTTTTACGGAGTTGCAGCTGGATGCACCGGTGCGCATGGACGCCTTGGCGAAATTGATGAACGCTGTCCAGGGGTACCAGCTGGTGACCGCCCAACTGGAAAAAACCACGCCCGAGGCCCAAGGCTGGCGGTTGAAGCAGGAGGTGCCGGGGTTCCAGTCGATGAGCTGTCAGGTGCGGGCCGACATGAGCCAAAACCCGGCCATGCAGTGGGTGTTTTCCGATGGGCTGGCGTCTGTTTCGTTGTTTGTGGAACCGTTTGATGCCAAGCGTCACACCCAGGAAAGAGCGGTTGTCCAGGGGGCCACCCATTCCTTGACCCGACGCCTCGGTGCGCATTGGGTAACAGCGGTGGGTGAAGTGCCTGCAGAAACATTGCAACGATTTGTACAAGGCATGGAACCCACACGCTGAAGTGGGGTCAGTCTGTCCAGGGCTTGATTTTGGGACCACTGACCACCATGTTGGGCCGTAGATTGCAACACCTTATGGAGTAACGCATGCAAACCCGTGTAGGAAATGTTCGACCCTGGAAGCGTATGGCCTTGGGGGGGCTGGTGGCATTGGGTTTGACCGCCGGCATCTGGGGTATCAACCACACATCGGTGGGGGCGCAAACCGCTGCCAACGCACCTGTGCTGGTCAAGGGGTTGCCCGATTTCACCGATCTGGTGGATCTGGTCGGGCCTTCTGTGGTCAACATCCGCACGGCGGAAAAGGTCCGCCAGGGCGAAGCCAGCAACAGCCAGGAAGAACAGATGCTGGAGTTTTTCCGGCGCTTTGGCATTCCCGTGCCACCGGGCATGGGCAACGGCCCGCGCACCCCCCGGCAAGAGCGGGGGCAGGAAGAGGAGCGCCCGCGCGGTGTGGGCTCCGGCTTTGTGGTGAGTGGGGACGGCTACATCATGACCAACGCCCATGTGGTGGATGGTGCCGACGAGGTGGTGGTGACACTGACCGACAAACGCGAGTTCAAGGCCCGCGTGGTGGGGTCTGACAAACGCACCGACGTGGCCGTGGTGAAAATCGAAGCACAGGGCTTGAGCGCGGTTCGGATCGGCGACGTCAACCGCCTGCGCGTTGGCGAATGGGTCATGGCCATTGGTTCCCCCTTTGGGCTGGAGAACACGGTCACGGCCGGCATCGTCAGCGCCAAACAGCGCGACACGGGTGACTATCTGCCCTTCATACAAACCGATGTGGCCATCAACCCGGGCAACTCAGGCGGACCGCTCATCAACATGCGCGGCGAGGTGGTCGGCATCAACAGCCAGATTTATTCCCGTTCGGGCGGGTTTCAAGGCATCTCTTTTGCCATTCCGATCGACGAAGCGGTGCGGGTGTCTGACCAGCTCAAGAGCAGTGGCCGCGTGACACGCGGGCGCATCGGGGTGTCGATCGACCAGGTGACCAAGGAACTGGCCGAGTCCCTAGGGCTTGCCAAAGCCGAGGGTGCCTTGGTGCGTGGCGTGGAAGCAGGTTCTCCGGCGGCCAAGGGCGGACTGGAGCCCGGCGACATCATTTTGAAGTTTGATGGCAAACTGATCGAAAAATCGGTTGACCTGCCCCGCATTGTGGGCAACACCAAGCCAGGCAACCGCGCTGTGGTGTCGGTGTGGCGCCGTGGCAAGTTGCAGGAGGTGCGTGTAACAGTGGGGCAGGTAGAGCCGGAAGATGTGGCGGCCAAAACCCCTCCGCCCTCCGAGAAACCCAAATCCACCGTGCAGTCCAAGGGCTTGGGTCTGACCCTGGCCGAGCTGTCGGCGGCACGGCGTGATGAACTCAAAATCAAGGGCGGGGTGCGTGTGGAAGCGGCAGATGGGCCGGCCGAGCGCGCCGGCCTGCAAGAGGGGGACGTGATCTTGGCGGTGGGCAACCAGGACGTGCAAAACCTGAAAGACTTTGAGGCTGCGGTGGCACGATCCGACAAGGCCCGTCCGCTGGCGGTGCTGGTTTACCGAAGCGGGGAGGCGCGCTACCTGATCATTCGCCCAGGCAGCCGTTGAACCTCAGAGGCAACACAAAGCTGTTTTTCCGGGCAAATTTCGAATTTGCCTACAATCGGGGCCTGATTGCCAGCCCAGCGCGTGCTGAAGGCGGCCCCCAGGCGCGTCACCCCCTGACGCGCCTTTTTTCGTAAGTGCGCGAGAAAGCGCTTTGCGACGACACGAGTTTGACCGTTAGCGATGAACCACATCCGTAATTTTTCCATCATTGCCCACATCGACCACGGCAAGTCCACCCTGGCCGATCGTTTGATCTCGCGCTGCGGCGGATTGAGTGATCGTGAAATGAGCGAACAGGTGCTCGACTCGATGGACCTGGAAAAAGAGCGGGGCATCACCATCAAAGCCCAAACCGCCGCGTTGCAGTACCAGGCCAAAGACGGCAACACCTACAACCTGAACCTGATTGACACGCCTGGGCACGTGGACTTTTCTTACGAAGTGTCCCGTTCCCTGAGTGCCTGTGAAGGCGCGCTGCTGGTGGTGGACGCCAGCCAGGGTGTGGAAGCGCAAACCGTGGCCAACTGCTACACCGCGCTCGACTTGGGGGTGCATGTGCTGCCCGTGCTCAACAAGATGGATTTGCCGCAGGCCGACCCCGACAACGCCAAGGCCGAGATCGAGGACGTGATCGGCATTGACGCGACCGACGCCATTCCCTGTTCTGCCAAAACCGGCATGGGCATCGACGACATCCTGGAGCTGGTGGTGGCCCAGGTGCCGCCGCCCAAGGGCAACCCGCATGGCCCATTGCGCGCCATGATCATTGACAGCTGGTTCGACACTTACGTGGGCGTTGTCATGCTGGTGCGGGTGGTCGATGGCACCTTGAACCGGGGTGACAAGATCAAGTTGATGGCCACCGATACGTACTACAACGCCGAGAAGCTGGGGGTGTTCACGCCCCATAACGAGGCACGTCCGTCGCTGAACGCGGGCGAGGTGGGGTACATCATCGCCGGTATCAAGGAGCTCAAGGCCGCCAAGGTGGGCGACACCATCACCGCCGTCAAAACCAGCAGTGGAGCCAACCTGGACTTTGCCACCGAGGCCTTGCCCGGCTTCAAAGAGGTGCAGCCGCAGGTGTTTGCCGGTCTGTACCCGACCGAGGCCAGCGAATACGATCAATTGCGCGACGCGCTGGAAAAATTGCAGTTGAACGACGCCGCACTGCGTTATGAACCCGAAGTGTCGCAGGCGTTGGGTTTTGGCTTCCGCTGCGGCTTTTTGGGGCTCTTGCATATGGAGATTGTGCAAGAGCGGCTGGAGCGCGAGTTCGACCAGGACCTGATCACCACCGCGCCCAGCGTGGTGTACGAAGTGGTCAAGGGCGACGGCGAGGTGCTGATGGTGGAAAACCCGTCCAAGATGCCCGAGCAGGGCCGCATCCAGGAGATCCGTGAACCCATTGTGACGGTCCACCTGTACATGCCACAGGAATACGTGGGCGCGGTGATGACCTTGGCCAACCAGAAGCGTGGCGTGCAGCTCAACATGGCCTACCACGGCAAACAGGTCATGTTGACGTATGAATTGCCGCTGGGCGAAATCGTGCTTGATTTTTTCGACAAACTCAAATCGGTCAGCCGGGGCTACGCCTCGATGGACTACGAATTCAAGGAGTACCGCCCGTCGGATGTGGTGAAGGTCGACATCCTGTTGAACGGCGACAAGGTGGATGCCCTGTCCATCATCGTGCACCGCAGCCAGTCGGCTTACCGGGCGCGCGCCGTGGTGGCCAAGATGCGCGAAATCATCAGCCGCCAGCAGTTCGATGTGGCGATCCAGGCAGCCATCGGCGCCAACATCATCGCCCGTGAAACGGTCAAGGCCTTGCGCAAGAACGTGCTGGCCAAGTGCTACGGCGGCGACATTTCGCGCAAACGCAAGCTGCTGGAAAAGCAAAAGGCGGGCAAGAAGCGCATGAAGCAAATCGGTTCGGTGGAAGTGCCCCAGGAGGCCTTCCTGGCCATTTTGCAAGTGGAGGAATGATGGACGATCAAAAAATGAGCGCCATCACTGGCGTGTTGCTGGCCGCGTTTGGTGCCTATGGCGCGTCCTGGTATTTCGGGGTGGTCGAGGGCAACTTCGCCCTGTTGCTGTTTTTGGCGGTGGTGGTGACCGGGGTGTATTGGGGGCTGGAGCGCGTTGTGTTTTTGCCGCGTCGCCGTGCAGCCGCGGCACACCTGGCCGAAGAACACGCCCGGCGCCAAGCACAGTGGGCTACCCAAGGCATCAAAGGCGATACCGTGGACATCGAGACGGCGCAGCAGAAACTGCTGATGCAGCCCTGGTGGCTGGACTGGACGGCCGGTTTGTTCCCGGTGATTCTGGTGGTGTTCGTGCTGCGTTCGTTCTTGTTCGAGCCGTTCAAGATTCCCTCGGGGTCCATGATCCCGACTTTGCGGGTGGGCGACTTGATTCTGGTGAACAAATTCCACTATGGCGTTCGGTTGCCTGTTATCCATCGCAAGATCTTGGCCAACAACGAGCCCCAACGGGGCGATGTGATGGTATTCCGCTACCCCCCGCAGCCCAGCCTGGACTACATCAAGCGGGTGGTGGGGTTGCCAGGCGATGAGGTGGCCTACCTGAACAAAAAACTCACGGTCAACGGCCAACCGGTGCCCAAGGAGGCGCAACCCGAATTTTTTGATGGCGATTCGATGCGTTACGCCAAGCAGTTCCAGGAACAACAGGGCGGCAAGACCTACAGCACCTTGAACGACGACGACCGCCCCGCCTTCATTCCCGGGGTCGCTGAATTCCCCTTCAGCGACCGGTGCCGCTACAGCGTGGAAGGCGTGGTGTGCAAGGTGCCTGCCGGCCATTACTTCATGATGGGCGACAACCGCGACAATTCGCTCGATTCGCGTTACTGGGGTTTTGTGCCCGAAGCCAACATCGTCGGCAAGGCTTTCTTCGTCTGGATGAATTTTGGCGATTTGAAGCGGATTGGATCGTTTGAGTGACCACCTGCCGCACCAGATTGTTTAAGATGCGCCTGTAAATGCACTTTTTGGAGCCAAACACATGAAACGCCAACAACGCGGTATTACTTTCATCGGGTTATTGGTGGTGGCTGCCTTGGTGGGTGTGGCGATGGTGGTGGGCGCTCAGGTGGCGCCCACGGTCATTGAATACCAGGCCATCCAGAAAGCGGTGAACCGTGCAGCCGAAGGCACCACCGTGGCCGAGGTGCGTGGCCTCTACGACAAAACCGCGCAAATTGACGACATTTCTTCGGTGAAATCGCGCGATCTGGTGATCAGCAAAGAAAACGACCGTGTGGTGGTGGAGTTTTCCTACGAGCGTGAAATCCACTTGGCCGGGCCGGCGTACCTGGTCTTGAAATACGCCGGTCGTTCCAAGTGACGCCTTGTTGTGATGGTTCATTTTTGAGGTTCTCCGGGTTTTGACTGCCGATTTGTTGGCGCTGCAGCAGCGTCTGGACTACCGTTTCAAAGACCCGGCCTTGCTGGAGCGCGCGCTCACGCATCGCAGTTATTCAGCCGATCACTACGAACGCCTGGAATTTTTGGGCGACTCGGTTTTGAACCTGGCGGTTTCGGGCTTGCTTTATCAGCGGCTGAAAGACCACCCAGAAGGGGATTTGTCGCGAACACGGGCCAATCTGGTCAAGCAGGACACCCTGTTTGAATTGGCGCAAGGCTTGGGGCTTTCTGGCACCTTGCGCCTGGGCGAGGGCGAATTGCGCTCGGGTGGGTCCAAACGCCCCTCGATCCTGGCCGACACGCTGGAAGCCATCATCGGCGCGGTGTACCTGGACGCCGGATTTGATGCCGCCCAGACCTTGGTGTTGCGCCTGTATCGCAATGTGGATGTCAACCCTGGCACCCTTGCTTTGGGAAAAGACGCGAAAACCGCTCTGCAGGAGTGGTTGCAGGGCCGCAAAATGAAGTTGCCCGTCTACACCGTCGTGGCCACCAACGGCGAAGCCCACCGCCAGGTTTTTGAGGTGGCCTGTGAGGTGAAAGAATGGGGCGATGTGCAAAGAGGCACGGGTGGGTCGCGCCGAGCGGCCGAGCAGGCCGCTGCCGCTGCGATGTTGCAGCATTTGAAAAGCAAAAGAGCATGACCACACGCAAACCTCGCGCTGCGACCCCTCCCGTTGCAGACACCGATCTGGAAGCCATGCTGGCGCAGGCCTTGAACAAGCGGACTTCGGTGGATGAATCTTCTGCGGCTGCTGCTGACGAAATGCCTTCCGAGCCCACTGGGCCGCTGCGTTGTGGTTATGTGGCCATCGTCGGCAAGCCCAATGTGGGCAAATCCACCTTGCTCAACGCGCTGGTGGGGCAGAAGGTCAGCATCACCTCCAGCAAGGCCCAAACCACGCGCCATCGCATTACCGGTTTGCGCACCTTGGGGGCCACCCAGTTCGTGTTTGTCGACACCCCCGGTTTTCAGACCCGGCACGGCAATGCGCTCAACCGTTCGCTCAACAAAACCGTGTTGGGGGCGGTGGCCGATGTGGACGTGGTGGTGTTCGTGGTCGAAGCCGGCAACTTCAACCTGGCCGATGCCAAGGTGTTGGCCCTGCTGCCGCCCAACATCCCGGTGATTTTGCTGGCCAACAAGCTCGACATGGTGCACCGCCGTGCCGAATTGGCGCCTTGGTTGCACAGCATGCAGGAGCGCCATGCCTTTGCCGAATTTGTGCCCATGTCGGCCAAAAATGCCAAAGACGTTGCGCGCTTTTATGGCATTTGCGAAAAATACCTGCCCGAACAACCCTGGATGTTCGATGCCGATGAGTTGACCGACCGCAGCGAACGCTTCATGGCCGCCGAAATGGTGCGTGAAAAGCTGTTCCGGCTCACAGGGGACGAGTTGCCTTACACCTCCACCGTCATCATCGACAAGTTCGAAGAAGATGGCAAGTTGCGCCGCATCGCTGCCACCATTGTGGTGGAGCGCGACGGGCACAAAGGCATGGTCATTGGCGAAAAAGGCGAGAAGCTCAAGCGCATAGGCACCGAGGCCCGGCAAGAGCTGGAAAAACTCTGGGGCGGCAAGGTGTTCTTGGAGCTGTGGGTGAAGGTGCGTTCGGGCTGGGCCGATGACGAAGCCCGTGTTCGCTCGTTCGGCTACGAATAACCATGCCTGCGGCCCCTCCCCGGCAGCCACGGGTGCAGGACCAGCCCGCTTACGTGCTGCACCGGCACGACTGGAGCGAAGCCAGCCTGGTTCTGGATGTGTTCAGCCGTTCCCACGGGCGGCTGGCCCTGGTGGCCAAAGGCGTCAAACGGCCGTCATCCCAGTTTCGGCCGGTGTTGTTGCCCCTGCAGGGGTTGCGGTTGTCTTGGGGCGGCGATGCCGAGGTGCGTACCCTCAAATCGGCCACCTGGGCGGGGGGGCATGTCATGCCCACAGGGGATGCCCTGCTGGCGGGCACCTACCTGAACGAGTTGTTGTTGCGGTTGCTGGCCCGCGACGACCCCCATCCCCTGTTATTTGACCATTACGCGCTGGCGGTAAAAGCGTTGGCAGTGGGCTTGGAGCCCGTGAACCGCGTGTTGCGCGTGTTCGAGCTGTTGTTGCTGCGTGAATTGGGCTATCTGCCGCAGTTGGACGTGGAAGGGGCCAGCCTGGCCCCGCTGATGCCTCGCGCCTGCTACCGCCTGAAGCCCGAGGCGGGTTTGCACCCCAGTGGGCGCGAAGGGCAACCGGGCGCGTCCGGTTTGCCGGGCCGTTTGTGGTGGCCGTTGCAGCAGGCCTTGGACGGATCCGATGCATTCAATGACCTGTTGCATGCTTGTGCCGACTGTGCTGGCCCACTGCGCGAACCTTTGCGCCAGTTGCTGCACTACCATAGCGGGGTGCGTGTGTTCCAGACCCGGCAGCTTATGGTGGATGCCCAGCGCCTGGCCGCTGCACATACCGGCCTCTCGGCCCGCTTTGTCACCCCGCCTTAGAGCCTTCCCTTACCATGAATTCCAACGCTGTCACCGCGCTCTCCGTCAACGTCAACAAAGTGGCTTGGGTGCGCAACACACGTCATTTGGGCATACCCAGTGTGGTGCGTGCCGCCACGCTGTGTTTGCAGGCGGGCTGTCAGGGCATCACGGTGCACCCCCGACCGGACGAGCGCCACATCCGCACCACCGACGTGTGGGACCTGGGCCAACTGATGCTGGCCTGGCCAGACGCCGAATACAACATCGAAGGCAACCCGTTCCACAACCTTATGGATGTGGCCCGGGGCCTGCGCGATCGCGGGTTGCCACTGCACCAGTTGACGTTGGTGCCCGACAGCGTGGGCCAGTTCACCAGCGATCACGGCTGGTTGTTGCCCCAGGATGCGCCCGCCCTCCGGCCTGTGGTGGAGCAAGCCCACGCCATGGGCGCGCGGGTGAGCCTGTTCATGGACGCCGACGCATCGCACATGGCAGCCGCGCGAGCGGTGGGGGCCGATCGCGTGGAGTTGTACACCGAACCCTATGCGGCTGCGCATGCGGCCTGGTTGGCCCAGCCGAACGCCGCCACCGAAGCCGCGTTGCGCGTGCAACGGGACCGTTTTGCCGCTGCCGCCCGGGCGGCCCAAGCCGAGGGCTTGCAAGTGAATGCCGGTCACGACCTCAACCGCGACAACCTGCCAGCGTTTTTGCAAGCGGTGCCAGGCGTGGCCGAGGTGTCCATCGGGCATGCGCTGGTGGCGGATGCGCTGGAGTTGGGATACGCCGCCACCGTGCAGCGTTATTTGGGTTGCATCGCCGAAGGTTGCGCATGATTTATGGCGTGGGCAACGACATCTGCGACGTGCGTCGCATCCGCGCCAGCTGGGAGCGTCACGGGGACCGTTTTGCCGAGAAGGTGTTGGGTGAACACGAGTTGGCGGTGTGGCGCCAGCGTGGAGCCCGCTGGCCCGAGCGGGGCGTGCGCTACCTGGCCACCCGTTTTTCGGCCAAGGAATCGTTCAGCAAGGCCATCGGTTTGGGCATGCGCATGCCCATGACCTGGCGCGATTGCGAAATTGTCAACCTGCCCAGCGGCCAACCCGCGGTGTTGTTGCACAGGGCGCTCAAAACCTGGTTTGAAGCGCGTGGCTTGCAAGCCCATGTCAGCATCACCGATGAATCCGATTACGCCGCCAGTTTTGTGGTGGTGGAGACCCGCCCATGACCTTGCACGCACCGCTCATCATCGACATTGCCGGTACCCGCCTGACCAAGGCAGACAAGCAGCGCCTGTTGCATCCGCTGGTGGGGGGGCTGATCCTGTTTGCCCGCAACTGGGAAAACCGTGAACAGCTGACCAAGCTGTGCCGCAAGGTCAAGAAACTGCGCCCCGACCTGCTCATTTGTGTGGATCACGAAGGCGGGCGGGTCCAGCGATTCAAAACCGATGGTTTCACCCACTTGCCACCGATGCGGGCGTTCGGGAACATGTGGTGGGCCGCAGAGCAGTCCCAGCAGACCCCCGGCGCGGGTGCCTTGCAGGCATGCAACGCGGCCACGGCCGCCGGTTATGTATTGGGCGCCGAACTGCGCGCCTGTGGTGTCGATTTCAGTTTCACGCCTGTGCTGGATCTGGATCACGGCAGCAGCAGTGTCATAGGTGACCGCAGTTTCGATCGCGACCCGCGCGTGGTCACATTGTTGGCCCAGGCCCTGATGCACGGTTTGATGCAAAGCGGAATGGCCCATTGTGGCAAGCATTTTCCCGGGCACGGTTACGCCCAGGCCGACTCGCACGTGTCGGTGCCGGTGGATGACCGGCCCCTTGAGGCCATCTTGGCCGATGACGCGCAACCCTACCGGTGGCTGAGTGCCAGCCTGAGCAGCGTCATGCCCGCCCACGTGATTTACCCCCAGGTGGACACCCGTCCAGCGGGTTATTCCTCCATTTGGCTCAACGAAGTGTTGCGACGCCAGTTGGGTTTCCAGGGCGCGGTGTTCAGCGACGACCTCAGCATGGCCGGTGCCCGCCAAATCGAAGGTCGCACGGTCAGTCACACCGAAGCTGCGGTGGCGGCCTTGCTGGCCGGATGTGATCTGGTGCTGCTGTGCAACCAGTCGTTGGTGGATGGGGGTGCCCCCCTGGATGCCTGGATCGATGGCATGAGCGAGACCCTCCTGAAGGATCGCTGGACGCCCAGCGGAGCCAGTGAACAACGGCGCCAGGGGTTGCTGCCGACACAAGCCGCCCCAGAGTGGGATGCGTTGATGGTGTCACCGCGCTACATGCATGCGCTGGGCCTGTTGCCTTGAATTCGTGGCGCAGGCTTGTACGACAGCATTGGTCCTTGCTATAATCCTCAGTTCGGTGAAAATCCGTTCGCCGAAAATTGTCAATTGAGGTTCATATGTACGCGGTCATAAAAACCGGCGGCAAACAGTATCGTGTTGCCGTTGGCGAAAAACTTAAAGTAGAACAGATTGCTGCGGAAGTGGGTCAAGAGATTGT
>JACCDQ011633962.1_pt1 | contig 14213 bp, 8 predicted proteins | sample 7446031 | NCBI WGS metagenome assembly JACCDQ01 (sample SAMN15323442, study PRJNA562643) | freshwater metagenome | isolation source: river surface water | place: USA:Blue River Watershed | collected 2017-08-17 | reverse complement strand
TGATGGCTGTATCGGTGGTCTCACCGGTGGCGTAGCGGTCGGTGGAGCCGGCGGTCTCGTCCAGGTTCAAAGCCAGGGAAGCGGCTGCGCTGGAGTCGCTGGTGACGGTGAGGGAGGGGCCGTCGTCTTTGAAAATGATGGACAACGCTGAAGCGCTTGGTGAGCCTGCTTGTGCCGTATCACCGTCAGCATCGCTGACGACCAAGGAAACCCAGACGGTTGCATCGCCCTCCAGAACTACCGAATCGTCGTGTTCGCCTCCGCCCAGTGGGTGATCGAGCGCAGCATTTTGCGTGACCGTCACAGCCCCTGTGAGACCATTGATGCCAATCGTGAACGCCTTGACTCCTGTGCTGGTGTTGCCATCGCTCCAGCCTTCGTACTGTATGTCAGAGATCTTGACCAGCTTGATCTCGTGCGCATGTTCTGGGTCACTGGTCAGGTACAGCCCCGTGGCTACGCCATTGTTTGCGTTGAGCTGATAGCTTGCAGTACCTTCACCGTCTTGACCAAACACCGATGATGCAAACATGCCACTGATGGCGGAAGCGGAAGTTGTCACCGTGCCAAGGCCGCCGGTTTCATCGAGCATGGCAGAAACCGTGACCGGGTCGGTTTGCAAAGTCACTGTCGGACCATCGTCACGAACGGTCACTACGATCTCACCTGTGGCGATGCTGGTGGTGATTTGTCCATTGACTTCCACTGACGTGACCACGGTGGCGCTGATTTTGACCTCTACCGCATCGTCGGAGTTGGCGATGAGCGGGTGATTCATGGCTTTCAGCTGGGTGAAGGTGTAAGCGCCATTGTTCGCCATGACGATTTGCCAGGCACCGTTGTCATCGGTCAAGGTGCGGGTATCGGGATCCCAGGTGGCATCATCTGCTTTCAATGAAATCACGGGGGTGCTGCCCGAGCCGCTGTAATTCACAGTCAAGTTTCCACTGACCTGATCCAGGCCATCCGTTTCATCCACCTCACTGACCGCTGACGTCAAGGCAATGTCGTCATCGATGATGGTGACTTCTGCCGTGGTGTTGCCCAGTGTGGCGCCGTTGGCACTGAGCAACTGAATGTTGAAGGTTTCGTTGCCTTCAACTCCCGCATCCGTGACGATGTTCACGGGGACCACAAATCCGTTGACACCTGCAGGAATGATCATGGTCACCGGAGTGCCGATCGCACCATCTGCGAAGTCCACTTCTGCCGTCGCAGAGCCGGGGCGAACCACAAAGGTGATGGTGATGTCTGCAGGCGCCACCTTGTCCAATGTGAACAGGAAATTCACCACTTTGGTGCCAGCATCTGTGCCTTCAATCACCTGCATGCCCGATGCAGAAAGTGCAATGACCTCGGGGCTGACCGACACGGGTCCATCTGTATCCTGAGGCAAAGGCTCATCGGTCACCGACACAGTGATGACGGGTTGCTCGATAGTCTCAGGCAGTACCGCTGAATTTGCGGTTTGTACCGTTGGCAGGGGAGAAAGTGCATAGTTGTAGGCCAGTGGGTCGACGGGCTCCACAATGCGCAGCAAGCGCACAAATGTCGCGTCCCCACCGCTTTCTGCGCCACTGCCCAAACCAGCTGCTGCAGCTTCGAGGGTCTGGTTCAGGTCATCACCGCGGTCCAGGGCTTGGATCACGGCATCCACCGTTGCTGCTTGAACAGCAGATTCTGGCGTAGTCGGGCGGTTGTCGGCCTGCACCATGGACTCGTCCACACGTACATTGACGTCGGGCGCAATAGCGACGGTTTGACCATCTGCCATCATCAGCTCGACACGGGCACCCTCGGCAGTGCGAACGATCTCGCCTTTTTCAATCTGGTCACCGACCTTGAGAGGTCGCAGCAGTCCATCGGTACCGACAACGTAGGCGTTTCCTGTGAGAGCAAGAACTTTTGCAATTTGGGCCATGACAACACTCCTGGTAGCTGTATGAGGCACAAGTTACTGCGGCCAGAACGTCTTGCCTATTGGACTTAAGTACAGTTTTACGAAATGGCCAGCGTGTTCAGTGCCGGTGGCCAGTGAATCAAATCAGGCCATCACCATCGTCGAGCAGTTTGAGTCGTTTGCTGAGAATTTCACGCGTTTGCCGCCTTTGCAGCAGCTTGGCTTGGGCCGCAGGCGGAAAATCGGTGAACTGGATGAGACCACGTGTGAGCAAAATATCGATCAGATCTTCTGTCACACGGGCGAGGCTGGCGTCGGAATCGGCCAGAGATTGATGATCGTCGTCCTCGGATTCCTGAAGCGGGGGGCGTGACGTGTTGGTCATGGCGAATTCCTGTCTATCAAGGTGATGGGGTAGCGGACATTCGCAGCACCAGCTGCACACGATCGCGGACCCCCAATTTTTCGAAAATCGCACCCAGATGGGCCTTGACCGTACGCTCTGAAATGTGCAGCTGCTCAGCCACTTCCTTGTTGGACTTGCCTTCGGTCACCACTTTGGCCACCTGCGCTTCGCGGTCAGACAAGACCGATAAGTCAACGTTGTTTGAAGGCGCGCTTGGACTGTGCTGGAGCAACTCGCGTGTGGCAGCAACGAGGCGTTGCACCAGGTCAGGACCCAACCAGATGCCGCCATGTTCTACCGCCTGCGCCACCTCGCGCAGCAATTCGGGCACAGCCATCTGATGGCAGTAACCGCTGGCACCCGCATTCACAGCGCGCAAACCCTCGGCTTCATATGGCATCAAACTCACCACCACCACGTGGCATTCAGGCTGCACCTTCAGCAGTTCGGACACCTTCTCGGTCCAATTCTCATGCTGCACCGTGACCCAGACAATGTCGTTTTTCTTCAGTAATTTTTGAAGGGCTGCCCAGTGGTTCCAATGACCATTCGGAAAGGCCAAAAGCCAACGCTCCGGCGGAATGATCGGAGGCGGAGCCAGGGTGCTGGCAAGAAAGTATTGCGTGCCCATGTCACCGCTCCGACAGTGAGTTTGCTTTGGCACGCAAGACTGGTTTGAGCAGATAGGACAGCACCGACTTCTTGCCCGTCAGAATGTCCACTTGCGCCACCATGCCTGGAATGATGGGTAAATTTTTACCCAACGATGGTTTTTTTGTCTTGAGTCGGACGATGTAAAACGCATTGCCCTTTTGATCGACCACCGAGTCTGCACTGATGTTCTCCACCACAGCATCCAGTCCACCGTAAATGGCAAAGTCATAGGCCGTGAACTTCACCAAGGCATTCAAGCCGGGACGAAGAAAAGCAATATCTCGAGGCGAGATCTGTGCCTCCAGAATGAGTGCATCTTCTGACGGAACGATCTCGATCATTTCCTTGCCCGGCTGCACTACACCACCGACTGTGTTGACCAATACCCGTTTAACGGTGCCTCTGACTTGTGACTTGATGTCGGCCTTGGTCACTTTGTCTTGCAACGCCTTGCCTCCTTCACTCAATGCAGACAGCTTGCTCATGGTGTCCGACAGCTCGTTGCTCATCTGATTGCGAGAATTCAATTGCACTTCCTCGATCTTGCGCTGTGCTTCTGAAATGGCTGCCTGTACGCGCGATATTTGCGCCCCGGCCTGATCCCTGTCGCCGCGCAGCCTCGCCACATCCCGCTCCAGCCGCAGCACCTCCACTTCGGACACGGCACCACTGCCCACCAGCGGCCGAGTCGCAGACAGCTCTCTTTGCGTCAATTCCAGGCCGCGCTCAGCCTGTTCTCTGCGGGCTCGCACCTCGTTGAGTTCTTGTTGCCGTTGCGTCAGTTGACTCTGAGAAATGGAAGTTTGGGCATTGATTTCGGCGCGCCGTGATTCGTACAGTCTTTGCTCGTGTGCCACCACATCCGGTGCCAAGGCCACCAGATCGGCCGGCGGATTGAAAGCGGTGCCTGATGTCAGAGCCTGAAGGCGAAGCGCCTTGGCACGCATGGCCACCTGACTGGCGCGACTTTCTCCCAAGGTGGATTCAAAGCGTGTTGGATCCACCCGCATCAAGGTTTGACCAGGCTCTACCATTTGACCTTCGTGGACCATGATTTCCTCGACCACACCGCCGTCCACGCTTTGCAGCACCTGAACCTGGCTGGTGGGCACCACTTTGCCTTCGCCTCGCGTGACCTCATCCACTTGAGCGAAAGCGGCCCAAATGATGAGCAAGACAACCATGCCACCTGCGACACGCAGCAGCTGTCGCGCCCTCAAGGGTTCCTGTTGCAGTTGGGCCCAATCGGCATCGCCGGCCCAGTCGGCTGCATCCTGTTGTGAGGGCGGGGTGATTTTTTCAACCCAGGGGCCAAAATAGCGGTCACCGAATTGGCTCACGCGCCGAGCAAATTCACCGATGCGTTCAAAGCTTTTTTGATTGAATTCAGCCATCATGTGGCCTTTCCAACGCGGCCTTGGCGTAAGGCCATGACGACTTGTTCTTTGGGGCCATCCGCCACAATACGCCCGGCATCCATCACAATGATCCGGTCCACAAGATCGAGCAAAGATGTGCGGTGACTGATGATCACCACCGTTTTGCCGCGCATGAACTCTCCAAGACGGCGCTTGACATCCTCCTCGCTGGAATGGTCCATCGATGCTGTCGGTTCATCCATCAACAAGATGGATGGGTCATGGATCACAGCACGCGCAATTGCAACGCCTTGGCGTTGTCCGCCTGACAGCGATTCACCTCGTTCACCCACCAGCATGTCAAAACCTTGCGGGTGATGATTGACCAAGTCCAGAATGCCCGCTATCTGGGCAGCTTTGAGTACGTCGGCATCATCGGACAACGGTGCACTCATGGTGATGTTTTCGCGCAGAGTGCCGTAAAACAGCATCACATCCTGCTGTACATAACCAATGTGGCGGCGCAACTCTGCTGGATCGATCTGTCGCTGGTCAATGCCGTCGACCAGCACCGCCCCTGATGTGGGGCGGTACAAGCCCAAGATCAGCTTTTGCAGTGTCGTTTTTCCTGAGCCAATGCGTCCCAGAATCGCCACTTTTTCACCTGGCTGAATTTTCAGGTTCACATGCTGCAGAGAGGGCTGTTGCTGTCCCGGGTAGCTGAAGCTGACGTCGCGAAATTCGATGGCACCATGGATAGTGCCGCGGGTGACAAAATTCGAGTCATCTGGACGCTCAATCTCCCGCTTCATCATCTCGTTGAGTGATGTCAAGGCTGTCGAGGCCGTGTGGTACTGCACCAGCAGCCCCGCCACTTGCGCGATCGACGCCATCGCGCGTGAGGCCAGCATCACACAGGCAATCAATCCGCCCATGGTCAGCATGTGTTCGCCGATCAGGTAGACCCCCAGGATGACCAGGATCATGTTGACCACTTGTTGCACAAAAATAGAACCATTTGTTGCCGTAGACGACAAAAGGCGCAACTGAGCGCCAACCCTTGCTAGCAGGGCAGCGCTTTTCTCCCATTTGCGCTGAATGGGTGCTTCTGCGCCCATGGCTTTGACGGTCTCGAAGCCGACCAGGCCTTCGATCAAAATCGCATTGCGTTGTGCTCCTGCGCGGTAAGTCGTCTCTGCCAGTTCATGCATGCGTCCCTGGACGGCCAACGCGTACAACAACATGGCGGTGGTGCCAATCAGCAGTGGCAACAGCATGGGCCAAGCTATCCAGCCAATCACCACAAAGAAAATCAGCGCAAACGGCAGGTCAATGAATGCCACGACGGTAGATGACCCAATGAAATCCCGCACCGATTCAAAAGAACGCAAATTGGCCGCGAAGGAGCCAGCCGATACGGGGCGCTGTTCCATGCGCGTGCCCAACACGCGTTCCATGATGTAAGCCGAGAGTTTCACATCGGCACGGCTGCTGGCCAAGTCCACAAACCGCCCGCGCATGACCCTCAGGAGCAGATCCCCCATCAGCACCATCAGCAAGCCCAAGGACAAAACAGCCAAGGTGTCAAATGCTTGGTTGGGCACCACCCGGTCGTAAACGTTCATGGTGAACATGGGCATGGCCAGCGCAAACAGATTGGTCAATAAGGCTGCCTGCAGAACGTCTCGGTACAGCGCATGATTTTCGGCAATCACACGCCAGAACCAGTGCCCATGGCGGCCATTCTTGACTTCGGGGCTGCGTGCATCAAAGCGCAAACGCGGACGAGCATAAATGGCGTACCCGGTATAGCGCGCTTGCAACGAAGGGGTCAGGACTTCCACCGGTGCATCGCCCAACTCCGGATAGACCACTTGCAGCATTTGCCCATCCTCTGAACGTTGCACGAGCACACAAGCCCTGTCATGTGCGAGCAACAAAATCACCGGAAACAAGTCGGATTTCAGATCTTGCACCGATTGCTTGACCACCTTGCTGCTCAAGCCAGCCCTATGTGCAGCACGTGCAAAAAGCCCAGGTGTAAGGCGGCCCGCTTCAAGGGGGAGTCCGGCCATGATGCCGTCGCGGGTGATCGTTTCTCCATGACTTTTTGCCAATATTTCAAGGCAAATCAACAATTCGTCTCGGTCACGCGCCATGTCAAGCGGAGAGGAGGAGGGGGATGCTGTGGACGTCAATATGGAACTCACCGACATCTCCTGCAGGCTGTTGACCCGGTGGTATCAGAAAACGATGTTCTGGCTTGACTGTAGAGCAATGTGATGAAAATCACAATTGCATGGCCTGGCTTGGCGGTCATTCAAAAATGATCTGCCACACGGCTTGGAAAGGGTGTGATTTTCGATGTATAATTTGAAGCTAGACAATGCGGGAATAGCTCAGTTGGTAGAGCGCAACCTTGCCAAGGTTGAGGTCGCGAGTTCGAGCCTCGTTTCCCGCTCCAAACATTGAAAGAAGTGCCAACATCTTTCAGCAAAAAGGGAAGCCAGAAGCTTCCCTTTTTTGTCAGAATTTTCTGAACACGGCGCGATAGCAAATCGGTTATGCAACGGATTGCAAATCCGTCTAGCCCAGTTCGACTCTGGGTCGCGCCTCCAAAATTTCTCCAATGAGATCAACAACTTAGCCCACTTCGCGTGGGCTTTTTTGTTTGTGTGTTTTCTTGAAAATTCACCCACATCTTTGCGTTTGCTGCATCAATCCGTGGAATGGTTCGTCTCGGTTGCGTTGGATCAAAGTCCGCTAATGCATTTGATTTACTGTGAGCATCTCACTTTGAGGAGTTCCAAATGACCAAGAATCAAAGCCCTGCGGACAAGCAGCAACCTCATACAGGCAAGGTCGCCAACGACGCCAACAAAATGGGCGAGCAGGATGCGACACAGTTAAATCAAGGCCACAGAACCCCAGAAAGTCGCAGTGATCGGGAGTCCAACATCGGTGGGCATAACCAATCTCAATCTCGACGAAGTCCAACAAGCTCTAATCCGGGTCGTTGAGTCTTCGCAATGTTGCGCTGCATTCCTGCGACCCTGGGGGTCGCAGGAGAGAGATCAGGCCATCCGCCTCATCAGGTCGCCCCAGCGTTGCTTATCGGGCGGGGATCAAGGTGACTTCCACACGGCGGTTTTTGGCTCGGCCTTCTTCGGTGTCATTGCTGGCGATTGGCTGGCTTTTGCCCTTGCCTTCCACCTTGATTTTCCCGGAGGGCATGCCTTGACTCACCATGTACGTCTTGACCGATTCGGCGCGCGCGACAGACAGCTTCTGGTTGTAGGCGTCGCTGCCCAGGGCATCGGTGTGTCCAACGGCCAAGACCACGTCGTAGTTTTGGCCTTTGATCTTGGCCAGCAGATCGTCAAGGTTCTTTTGGCCTTCAGCTTTGAGGCTGGATTTGTCAAAGTCAAACAGGGCATCGGATGACAGTGTGACCTTGGCTGGCACAACAATCGCGGGTGCCGTCACGCGGGCACGCACCGGCGCATCGGCTAACAGCTTGGCTTTGTCGAGCACGGCCAGTTCAGGCGCTTCAAAGGGGCACAGTTCTTCGGGTGGCAGTTCGGCACGGTCCTGACCTGCATCTTGCGCGCTTGGCTGGTCAGGGCGCTCCACCCCTACCGTGCCATTGAGTTTGCCCATGCTGGCCAGGGTGCGCGCCTCGGCAATGATTTTGTTGTAGCGCGCATCAATGTAAGCACGACTGGCTTGAAAGTACTCGTTTTGCGTGTCCAGCAGGTCCAGCAGCGTGCGCTGACCGATGTCGAATTGTTGGCGGTAGGCCTCTCGTGCTTTTTCGGTCGACAGACGGTGCTGGTCGAGGTATTTGAGTTGCTCTTGGAGCTTGTGCACATCGTTGTAGGCGATGGCCAAGGTTTGGCGCACATCACGGCAGGCTTTCTCTTGCAGATCGCGTGCCTGGTATTGGTATTCGACGGCTTGTTTCTCTCGCGCCAGGTCGTAGCCACCACGATAGAGGTTGTAGTTCAAGACCACTTCGGCCACTTTGATGTCACTGTTGCCTGCCCAGCCATTGACGTTATGGCCCCAGGACTCGCGAAGCCGGAAATCCACACGCGGCATGTAGGCGGCTTTGCGCGATTCGATCTGAGCCTTGGCTGAGCGAACGTTCTCGAAGGCAGCGTTGATGGTCGGGCTGTTGGTCAGCCCCGTTTTCATGGCTTCAACCGCAGAGCCTGGTATGTTGCGAAGGCGCAGCCCTTCAGGCAAGGCGGGCATCTTGATCGGGGGCGCTTCTCCCATGATGCGGATATAGCGTGCCGTCACATCATGCAGGTTGGACGCCTCGGTCAGCAAGTTCGATTCAGCCAGCGACAGACGGCCATTGGCCTGTTCCAGATCGACCCTGCGACTGACCCCAGCCCCCGAGCGCTGCTCAATGTGCTGAGCGGTTTGCTTGTGCTCCACATAGTTGGCCTTGGCTTCTTCCACCAGTTCCGTGTAGCGGGCCACATCGGCGTAGGCCCGAATGGCTTCCAGGCCGATGTTTTCGGATGCCTCCAGCAATTCGTAGTAACGCGTCAGCTTGGCATAGCCCAGCCGCTTGACTTCGTGACTGGTGTACATGCCATCAAACAGCATCTGTGTCAGCGTCAGAGAGCCATTGCTTCGGTTGTAGTCGGTCAGGTAAGTGGTGGGGCCTGGATATTTTTGGTTTTCCCGACCCACACCCAGAGCCAGATCGACTTGGGGGCGGTAGCCAGCCGACGCCGCATCTTGTTCTGCACGGGCTCCGTTGAAGTTGTGCCAGCGAGCCTGGACTTCCGGATGACTGACAATGGCTTTTTGCATGGCCTTGACCAGCGATTCGGGCAGTGTTTGCGCAACGGCTGCGCCTGCGGTCAAGGCCAGGATCGCCAGAGAGACCGCACTCATGCTTCGATTTTTCATTGGGTTACCTCTTAGGTAATGAAGGCCCATGCGGCTTCCGCATACGCCACTGACGCAAGTCAGTCATGAAATTATTACGTGCAGTGGTTTCCGAGTCCACAATTCTTGCAAAAATTTTGAATCTGGCACATTTGGCACATTAATTCAGTTTGCGTATAAGCTCAGTCCATGGTTTCAGCCTTCCTGTCTTGTTTCTCTGCGTTGCCGGGGCGTGCGGGCGCTTGGATGCCTGCTGTGGTGTTGGCATTGACGGCTTGGAGCTTTTCGGTGGCTCAAAACCAGCTGGACAAAATGCAGGCCTTGGCACAAGAGCGTTATGGCGCGGCAGCCCTGGAATCGGTGGTGATGTGGCGCAAGTTGATGGAAGAAGCCAGAAATCTCTCAGAAGATGAAAAGCTCAAAACGGTGAATGTTTTTTTCAACCGGCGTATGCGCTATGTCAGCGACCAGGATGTGTGGGGGCAGACGGACTATTGGGCATCCCCGCTGGAGTTCATGGGTAAAAGTGCGGGTGACTGCGAGGACTATGCCATTGCGAAATACATGACGCTGCAGATGCTGGGTGTGCCTGCAGAGAAATTGCGCATGATTTATGTGCGCGCGCGTTTCGGCGGTCCAGGCAGCACCAACAGCGAAGCGCACATGGTTCTGGGCTACTACGCCACGCCGAACGAAGAGCCGCTGATTTTGGACAGCTTGGTGGGCAGCATTCGCCCGGCCGCATCGCGCACGGATTTGATGCCTGTTTTTAGTTTCAACACGCAAGGCCTGTGGGTGGGTGGGGCGACATCGTCTGCCGCCGATCCGACGGCACGGTTGTCGCAATGGCGCGCCGTGATAGAGCGAATGAAGCAAGAGGGCTTGCATCCATGATGTCTTATTTTGGAGTAAGGGGGACGTATGTCACTCGTTAAACAACTCTGGTTGGCCATTGTTTTGGTCATGGGCTTGGTCTTCGGCGGCAGTCTGGTGCTCAGTGTGATGTCGGCGCGGCAATACCTGGAGCAGCAGCTGCAAGTGAAAAACATCGACAACGCCACTTCTTTGGCCCTGTCGATGGCCAATATGGACAAAGACCCTGTGACCGTGGAATTGCAAATCTCTGCGCAATTTGACATGGGGCATTACCGGTTCATCCGGATCACCTCGCCGACAGGCCAGGTGATCGTGGAGAAGGTCTATAAGGGGCAGCTCGAAGGTGCACCACAATGGTTTGCCAACCTCATTCCGGTGCGGGCGCAACCGGGTCAGGCCTTGATTCAGGATGGCTGGAAACAATATGGCACGCTGACCTTGGCCAGTCACGACCAGTATGTGTACAAGAGCTTGTGGGACGGCACGCTCGAATTACTGATATGGTTTGTGTTGGGCGCTTTGATCACGGGGGCCTTGGGGACCTTGGCATTGCGTCTGATCACCCGGCCCCTGGGGGATGTGGTGTCGCAGGCACAGGCCATTGCAGAGCGCCGGTTCCTGACGGTCCAGGAGCCACGCACACCAGAGTTGCGTGCCATGACCCATGCCATGAATGACATGGTGGTTCGGCTGAAATCGATGTTCGCAGAAGAAGCCACACGCCTTGAGAGCCTGCGCAAGAAGGTCAACAGCGATGCGGTGACGGGGTTGGCCAACCGGGAGTATTTCTTGTCGCATCTGCGCGAAATTCTCACGGGGGAGCATTTTGGCTCCACCGGCAGCCTGGTGGTGGTGCGCCTGGCTTACCTGAACGAGCTCAATACGAAGTTAGGCCACCTGCAAGCCGATGAATTGCTCAGACATTTGGGGCAAGTGCTCAGCGACAGCGGCCATGACCGGCCAGGTCAGCGTGTGGGGCGGGTCAAGGGCGGGGAGTTTGCAGTGGTTTGTCCGGCGCTGGATTCGCCCAGCGCGGCGGCCCATGACATTTACCAGCGCTTGCTCAAATACTGGTTGCCCCGTTGGGAGCAGATATGCCCAGACCTGTTTCACCTGGCGGCGGTGCACTATGAACGCGGCCAGAGTCTCAGCAGTCTTCTGACACAGGTGGACCAAGCATTGGCTCAAGCACAGTCCAAGGGCCCTAACCAATGGCATGTTCAAGAAGGCGAGGGCGCGAAGATGAGCATCCCTGCCGAACAATGGCGGACACTGTTGACCGATGCGGTCAAGGGCGGGCAATTGAGTCTGGCCTTCTTTCCTGTGATCCAGCGTGATGCGTCACAGGCCTTGCACCAGGAAGGTGTGATTCGGCTGCGCACGGATGCCTCTGGCCAATTGCTTTCTGCTGGTGATTTCATGCCGATGGCTGCCAGCCTGAATCTGACGGCACCGATCGATCTGAATGTGGTGAAGTTGGCCATGGACCATTTGCGTCACAGCCAGGGCGATGTGGCGGTGAACCTGTCGGCTGAAACCATTGCAGATTTTTCATTCCGCAATCAACTGGTTCAATTGTTGCAAGGCTATCCAGAATTGTGCCGGCGTCTGTTGTTTGAAGTGCCTGAATACGGCGTGTTCCGGCAATTCGATGCGTTCCGTGACCTGGTGCGCAGTCTCAAGGCACTGGGTTGCCGTGTGGGTATCGAGTATTTCGGGCAGCGTTTTGCTGAAAGCAACAAACTCGCCGATTTGGGCTTGGATTACATCAAGGTGCACCCCAGCTACATCCATGGCATTGGTACCAACGAAGGCAACCAGGAATTCCTCAAAGGCTTGTGCCGCATGGCCCACACATTGGGGATCACTGTGATTGCTCTGGGGGTGGACAACAGGGACGATTTGCCCTTGCTCACCCAGCTGGGCTTTGACGGTGCCACAGGGCCTGGCGTGAGGTGAACAGACAACCCGAAGGGCCGGGGCCCGAGGCTTCGTGTCATGCCTCCCAAAGGGCGCCTATGTACCGCCTCTTGGGGATGGCACGGCCTGCAACCCTCTCGGGTCGCAGACCCGCTTCATCAAATGCTGGTATTCACATTGCCGTGAGCGACCAGTTGCTTGATCAGGTCCGCATTGGGATCCGAATGCGTCGCCAAAGTTCCCGTGCCACCAATGTCTGCCCACAGCGCCTGCTTGGCGGCATCCAGTGACACGCCGGTGCCCCCATAGTTGTCCAGCACAATCTTCTGGGTGACACCACCTGCTCCAGTGCCATCCGGATCGATGGACAGGAGCAACTTGCCGTTGGCGTCTTGCCCGAAAGCAATGTAGTCGGTCAGGTTGAAAGCCAGCACGCCACTGTGTTCGTTGGACAGGAGATCCCGCAGGTCAAGCGAGTCACCTTGCGCGGCATTGAAGTCCACGGTATCCAACGCCGGCGAAACAAGGGTACCCACATCGCCCAGCGTCCACTTGAAGACATCTGCGCCCAGCCCGCCCGTCATGGTGTCATTGCCGATGCCACCCTGAATGGTGTCGTTGCCACTGCCGCCATCGATGACATCGTCACCCTTGCCGCCAAAGATGTTGTCATCCCCTGCGCCTGCCGACATGTGGTCCACACCCGAGCCACCGATGAGCTGGTCGTTGCCGGCAGTGCCGACCCCGACCGCCACGCCAAAACTGGCCGAGGTGGTGTCCCCATCTCCATCTTGTCCTGTGAGAGTGAAAGAATAATTGGCATCGTTGGCGCTGATGTTCTTGTAGTAGTCCACAGAGAACCCATCCACCTTCCAGGTGTTACCCCCCCCCGTTGTCCAGAGCTGGATGCTGCTGACGACGCGCGACGGGTCAAAGTTGTCGAAAACAACCACCCCCGGGTTGCCGGTGTTCACCAGGTCGTCGGGTACAGATTCCGTATACGTCTGACTGGAGCCATCGGCATACAAGACTTCGTACGTAAAACTGTCACCTGCCTTGAGACCGCCTGTGTCCGCCATGCTCATGTAAATTTTGGCAATGGAGGCATCCTCGAAGCCTGTTTGAGGGAGGACAGACAAGACCAGTTTATCCGTACCAGGCTGCAAGGTATTGCCAGCCACACCCAGTTCCGTCGCAGAGATGGTGACTGTCGAGTCGACATAACTGGAACCATCTTTTTTCAGACCATCCACTCGCAGAATGAATGCTCCTCCAAAATTGCTGGCTGCAAAATCATAGAAGTCCAGCCCTGAACCACCGGAAATACCCGCCATCAGGTTGCCGGTGGAACTGATGGACGGACCTATCGGTGCCAGCAACTGGAACTGGTAATGCCCACTGTCGTCGACCGTCACCTGGAACTGGGAAACGCCACTCTGGTTCTTGGCGGTCCAGGTCAGGCTGTGGTCCGTTGTGCCATCCCAGGTCGAATCGGTTTGCACAAACGTATAACCCGTCGGCTTGTTGTTCCAAGCCAGCGCAGTCGAAGCACCAAAACTGGTGCCGAACGTGGCCGTGTCAGCCCCTGAACTGAAGGTGTAGGTACCACTGACCGGTGACGAAGCTGCCGGTGACACGAAATTGAAGGCCATCTCATACGGGTTCGTCACCGTCAGCGTCGGGCCGTCGTCGTCGAACGACAAGGCACCGGCATTGGTGCTGGCGATGTTGACGGAGTCCGATCGGGTGATGCTGTCGCCATCGGCATCGGTTTGCGTGACCGAGTACTGCAGCTGCAAGGCGGTGCCAGTGCCCACGGTCCACAAGGAGAGCACGTCGTCGTAGGCGGTGGTGCCGTCCGTGCCATGGTTGAGCGGCTCCAGCAGCGTCACTTGCAACTGGTTGCTCACGATCGAGATGCTCAGCACGGTGTGGCCCAGAGTGTCCTTGCCCAGGACATCGGAGCCACTCATCTCTAGGGACACGAGGCCGCCGTCGACGGTGCTCAAGGTGGTGGCGACTTTGCCGGCGGTGGCTCCCAGGAGCTGCAGGCTGAGCGTGCCACTGGAGGCGACAGTGCCGCCATCGGCCCCGGTGGAGGCGCTGATGCTGAAAAGAGAGCTCAGGCCACCGGAGAGGGTGGTGATTTGGCGAGCGATGGTGCTGCTGGCGTCGTCATTGATGGCTGTAT
>JACCDQ011482036.1_pt1 | contig 14215 bp, 7 predicted proteins | sample 7446031 | NCBI WGS metagenome assembly JACCDQ01 (sample SAMN15323442, study PRJNA562643) | freshwater metagenome | isolation source: river surface water | place: USA:Blue River Watershed | collected 2017-08-17 | reverse complement strand
CTACGACCAGGACATTCCCATGACCTCGCGGCTGGTGCACCTGCTGATGATCGACATCCTGGCCACCTGCCTGGCACTGCGCATCGGCACCTCGACCTTGCAGCCGTTGCTCAAGGAAATGAAGTCCAACCTGCAGAACAAACGCTACGCCTGAAGTGCCCGCTTCAGGGGCTTATGCACAAAACCGGGGCACCGGCGCCGACTTCATGACCGCCGCGCCAATCCGCTCCACGGACCGGCCCAACATTCGCAAGTCTTTGATTTACAAGGGAGTCGATTGGCTGCGCAAATCTTGTGCAACCCAGTCGAAGCCTTGAAAAACAAGCCTTTGGCGCCAGTCTCCAGGGGTTTTCAACAAAGTTATCCACAGAACCTCTGGACAGGTGCAAAAAGCCTTGTTGGCTCAATCACTTAGCCCGGTTTGTGCAGCCAACACCGCAAATGTCAGCGTGCCAACGGCGTCAAGCCATGGCCTGTGCCATCCAGCGGCACAGCACCGAATCGGGGTCGCGCCAACCGTCCAGCACCGACATGTGGTGCGCCCCCGGCAGGGCCTGGCGCTCCACCCGCGCACCCTGGGTGTGCAATGCATCGGCAAAAGTGCAGGACTGGCGCTCGAACTCGGCCGACTCCAGCCCGCCCCAAGTCACCAGCACCTGGGCCGCCAGCGGGCGCAACTGGTGCATGGGCGACTGCCGCCGCACCGTGGCTTCGGTCAGCTGCAATTCCGGCTGCAGGTAGCTCCAGCGCAGCGGCTCCAGGTCGAACAAGCCGCTGATGGGCAAAGCCGCTTTCACCAGGTCGTCCGGCAAACCGTAATCGGCCGCCCAGGGCGTCAACAGCGACATGGCCGTCAGGTGCCCGCCCGCCGAATGCCCTGCCACCAGGATGCGCTGCGGATCGCCGCCGTATTCGGCGATGTGGCGGTACACCCAGGCCACGCTGGCGCGCGCCTGCCGCACGATTTCATCCAGCGGCACCCATGGGCACAAGGCGTAGTCCACCACCACCGTGGTCAGGCCCCGGGCGCGCGGGCCTTCGGCCACGAAGCTGTAATCGGCCGCCGCACCCCGGCGCCAGTAGCCACCGTGCAAAAACACCACCACCGGCGCGCCCGGCGCCTCGGCCGGGAAAATGTCCAGCGTCTCGGCCAGCGTGGGGCCGTAGGGCACCTTCAGGTGACAGGGCAAAGCCTCGCGGGTGCAGGCCGACATCGTCTGGCACTGCGCCATCAGGGCGCCAAAATCGGGAATGGACGCGCCCGCGTTGTACTGGGCGTCAATCTCGGTTTGCTGGGTGAATTGCCGGTACAGGGTTTTCATGTCCGATCACGCCGCCCGCTTGAACACCGACAGGAAAGCCCCCGCCACCACAAACAGGCTGCCAAACACCCGGTTCATCAGCCGCATGTGGGCGGGCGACTTCAAGGCCGACAGCACCCGCGCCGCCAGCGCGGTGTAGCCGGCCATCACCACCAGATCGGTGAAACCCAGCGTCAGGCCAATCACCAAGTATTGCAGCGCCAGCGGTTGCGCCAGGTCCAGAAACTGGGGCACCACGGCCAGCAAAAACACCGTGCCTTTGGGGTTGACGGCGTTGACCATCAGACCCTTGAGCAGCATGGTGCGGGCCGGCACCAAGGCCGCGCCCTCACCGACGGCTGCCACCGGCCGCGCAGGGGCACGCCATTGCTGTATGCCCAGCCACACCAGGTAGGCCACCCCCAGCCACTTGACCACCTGGAAGGCGGTGGCCGAGGTGGCCACCAGCGCGCCCAGACCCACGCCCACCACCACCAGTTGCAGCCAAATGCCCAACACCAGCCCCAGGGTGGTGATGTAGCCCCGTTTGAAACCGTGGTTCAAACCGGCGCTCATGGCCGCCACCGCGCCGGCGCCAGGTGAAATGCTGATGGCCCAAGATGCGGCGAAAAACGCCAGCCAGGTGGACAACTCCATGATCCGTCCTCGTTGTTGCACAGGCCCCCACGGAGCCTCAGCCGGTCATTGTCACACGCCGGCCGCCGCCTTGCATTACTGGGGTTGCAGGCGCAGCACGCGCCCGTCGTCATCGTCGGTCAGCACGTACAACAAACCATCCGGGCCTTCGCGCACGTCGCGAATGCGCTCGCGCACCTCGGTCAGCAAGCGCTCCTCGCGCACCACTTGGCCCTCGCGCAGCTCCAGCCGCGCCAGGTAGCGGAACTTCAACGACCCCACAAACAGACTGCCTTGCCACGCCGGGCCGTAGCGGTTGCTGCGCAAAAACACCATGCCCGACGGCGCGATCGATGGCGTCCACTGGTGCAGCGGCTGCTCCATCCCGGCCTGAGCGGTCAAACCCGCACCAATGCGCCCGCCGCCGTACTGCTCGCCGTAAGTGATGGTGGGCCAGCCGTAGTTCCGCCCCGCTTGCGGCCGGTTGATTTCGTCGCCGCCTTGCGGGCCGTGCTCGTGCGTCCACAAGCGGTTGTCCGGACCCCAGGTGGCCCCTTGCGGGTTGCGGTGGCCCCAACTCCAGATCTCGGGCAACGCCCCCGCGCGCGCCACCAAGGGGTTGTCCGGCGGCACCGTCCCGTCCTTGCGCAGACGCACCACCTTGCCGTGGTGGTTGTCCAGCGTTTGGGCGTCGGCCATGCGGTGCCCCCGGTCACCCAGGGTCAGGAACAGGTGCCCGTCCGGCGACTCGACGATGCGGCAACCAAAGTGCTGCCGGCTCGACACTTTGGGCGCCTGCCGGAACAGCACCTGCACCGGCTCCAGCCGGCGCGCATCGGCCGACAACTGCCCCACCGCCAGCGCGGTGGAGTTGCCGTTGCCATCGGCAGCCGGTTCCGAATAGCACAGGTACACCTTGCGGTTGCGGGCGAAATCGCTGTCGGTCACCACGTCCAGCAAGCCCCCCTGCCCGGTCGCGGCCACGGCGGGCACGCCCGCCACCGGAGGGCTCACGCGCCCATCGCGCTCCACCACCCGCAAGCGCCCCGGGCGCTCGGTCACCAACAGGCGCCCACCATCGGCAAAGGCCACCGCCCACGGGTGCTCCAGGCCCTGGGCCACCACCTCCGCCCGGTACTGGGCAGGGCCCGGTGGGGTCTGGGCGCCCACACCGTCGGCCCACAGCGCCACCCCCAGCACCAACGCGGCCCCCGGCCACCAGGCCGACCGGCGCCAGGAGGCTGGTTCATGAACAGTAGACATCGCAACTCCTGCAGTTTGTTACTCCATGGAGGGCCCATGTGCTTTAAAGTTCAGTTGTAGCAGACTGGACGTCGTCAAACCACCCACATGCCAGCACACACAAACCGCCAGCCCAGGGGTTTCCGCGCCGAATTGACCTTGTGGTTCGGCGGCTTGGCAGTGCTCGTGCTGCTGTGTGCCGGCTACTACCTGGGCCGGCTGGCCACCCACGATCTGGTGCAACTGCAGGGCGAAAAGCTGTACGGCCTGGCGCGGGCCACAGCCAACCAATTGGGCAACAGCCTGCAAGAACGGGAGCAGGAAATCTGGCAGCTCAGCCAGGCGCCCCACTTCACCCGGGGCGACTTCAGCCACCCCGATGTGTACCAATCGCTGCAACGGCGCCTGCAGGCACGGGCGGAATACGCGTGGCTGGGCGTGGCGGCCCCGAACGGCACGGTCCTGCGAGCCACAGGCGGCCTGCTGGAAGGCGTGGACGTGTCCGGGCGCACTTGGCACCTCGCCGGGCGACACGGGCTGTTCGTGGGCGATGTGCACGAGGCCGTGTTGCTGGGCCAACTCATCCAGCGCGAGCTCCCTGCTGGTGAAAGCTTGCGCTTCATCGACTTCGCCACCCCGGTCCGCAACGCGCAAGGCGAACTGCTGGGCGTGCTCGCTTCACACGTTTACTGGGACTGGGTCACCCAAGTTGCCCAGGGCCCGTTGCAAGGCCACGCGCTGGGGGCCGGCGTGGAATTGCTGATCCTTGACCGCGACTCGCGGGTGATCCACCCGCAGGCACAGTCGGCGCTGCAAGCAGACCCGTCGTGGCAAAGCCTGGGGGAGCCGGCCATGCTCCACTGGCCGGACGGCCAGCGCTACCTCACCAGCGTGGTGCCGGTGCCGCCCACCCACAGCACCCAGCTGGGCTGGCAAATCGTGCTGCGTCAACCGGCGGCGATTGCGGCCGGCGGCGCCAACGCGCTGCGCAACCAGTTGGTCGGGCTGGGCGCTGGCGCGGCGGCCTTGTTTGCATGGCTGGCCTACCGCATTGCACGGCGCATCAGCCGCCCGCTGGAACAGCTGACGCTCACCGTGCAAAGTGTCGAAGCGGGAGAGCGCGCGCCGGTGTTCCCCCGCAACGCCGACATTCTCGAAATCGCGCACCTGAGCCAGTCGCTCGACGCCATGACGCAAAACCTGCTGCGCCACGAAGGCGAGCTGGAACGGCAGAACGCCGAACTGGAGCAACGGGTGGCCGAGCGCACCGAAGCGCTGCGCGCCGCCAACGAAGAGCTGGCCCACCACGCCACCATCGACGCGCTCACCGCCGTGGCCAACCGGCGCCGGTTCGAGGAACGCCTGCGCGAAGCCTGGCTGCTGTACCAGCGGTCCCAGCGCACCTATGCGCTGATGCTGCTCGACATCGACCATTTCAAAGCCGTGAACGACACCCACGGCCACCAGGCCGGCGACGCGGTGCTGCAACACTTCGCCGCACTGCTGCAAAGCGGCGTGCGCGCGACCGACTTCGTGGCCCGCTACGGCGGCGAGGAATTCGTGGTGCTGCTGCCCGACACGCCAGATGCCGACACCGCCCTGCGCGTGGCCGAAAAAATCCGCCTTGCCGTGGACTCGGCCCCCTTCCCGGTGGTGCAGCACCTGACGGTCAGCATCGGCCTGAGCCTGTGCCAGCCCAGCGACAGCGACGCCCACAGCGGCATCGAGCGGGCCGACCAAGCCCTTTACCAGGCCAAGCGCGGCGGGCGCAATCGGGTGATGGTCATGTAGCAGCGGCCAGGGCGAGCGGCTTGTGGCTGCGGCGCAAGGCCACCGCGTCAGGCATGGCCGCCGTGCTGCCATGGTCAATGCGGAACACCTGCACCGTCTCGGTCGTGCCCTGCGCCAGCCCGTCCAGCGCCTAGGCCGACGCCGCTACCTGCTCCACCAGCGCCGCGTTCTGCTGGGTAATGGTGTCCAGTTGCGCCACCGCCGCGTTGACCTGCGAAATCCCGGTCAACTGCTCGCTCGACGCGTGGTTGATCTCGCTGACGATCGTGCTCATTTGCTCCACGCCTTGCACCGCCTCGGCCATGGTGGACTGGGCCACCTCCGTGCGCTGGTGGCCCAACGCCACCTTGGTCGCAGAATCTTCGATCAACTGCTTGATTTCCTTGGCCGCCGTGGAAGTCCGCTGCGACAGTGCACGCACCTCGGCCGCCACCACCGCAAAGCCGCGGCCTTGCTCGCCGGCCCGTGCGGCCTCCACCGCTGCATTCAGTGCCAGGATGTTGGTCTGGAAAGCGATGCTGTCGATGACCTGGGTGATCTCGCTGATGCGCCCCGACGCCTGCTGAATGTCGCGCATCGTCTGACCCAACTCCTCCACCGCTGAACGGCTGCGCCCGGCCACCCCGCTGACCGTCTGCGCCAACTCACTGGCTTGGCGCGCGGCTTCAGCGCTGTTGCGCACCGTCCCAGTGATTTCCTCCATCGAGGCCGCGGTTTCCTCCAGGTTGCTGGCCTGGGCTTCGGTGCGTTGCGACAAGTCCATGTTGCCGCCCACAATTTCGCGGGTGGCATGCCGCATGGCCATGCTCTGGTCCCGCGCGTCCCGCACGATCGATTGAAGGTTCACCGTCAACTGGCTCAACGCCTTTTGCAAATCGCCAAACTCGTCGCTGCGGGTCACGGCCACCGTTTCGGTCAGGTCGCCCGCCGCCATGCGGTTCGCCGCGCCCACCAACCCCGCCAAGGGCCGCACCGCCGACGCCACCAGGTAGCGCCACACGCCCAGGATCATCAGCGCGTCCACGGCCATCACCGCCCAACTGCGTCCGGGCAATGAGCTCGGCAGCGACGCGCCCACCAACTGGCTGATGATCAGCACGCCCACCAAGGCCAGCAAAAACTTGGCCGGCATGCCCAGGCGCAACCATTCGGTCACCCGACCCGCCAGGGTCTGCTTCAGCACGCGCCCGCCACGCAACACATGCACCAGCCGCCCGGCCGCCTTTTCGGCGCGCATGGTGGCGTACAACTGCTCTGCCGCCTGAATCTGCTCGGGGGTGGCCTCGGTCCGCACCGACATGTAACCCACAGGCTGCCCGTTCTAAATCAAAGGGGTGGCGTTGGCCATCACCCAGTAATAGTCGCCGTTCTTGCGCCGGTTCTTGACCGGGGCCGACCAGGGCAAGCCCGCCTCGATGGTGGCCCACATGTCCCGGAACGCTTCCTCCGGCATGTCGGGGTGGCGAATCATGTTGTGGGGCTGGCCCAGCAACTCGTCTTTGACGTAGCCACTGACGTCCACAAACGCCTCGTTGCAGTAGACGATGCGCCCCTTGGTGTCGGTGGTGGACACCAAAGTCTTGCCCTTGGGAAAGGGGTATGCGTTGGACGTGACGGGGAGGTTTTGACGCATGCGGAAGACCCTCAATCGACAAATTTGAATATCAAAAATCGACTCAAATCAAAGATATCACATGACGTCACCTTGGGGAATCATTTGCGACCTACCCAACTCCGTACCGTACAAACATTCTGATCCAGATCAAGTGTTGGCACAAGCGCGGTCTCGCCGCAGGAACTTTCCGTTAGCACTCTCCTCTGATGAGTGCTAATATACGAATGCCCACAAGGCACTTGCAGGAGAGAGGACCGACCATGACCGCCATCACGCACACCTATTCGCTGGCCCCCGCCGCTCAGGGGTGGGGCAACACGGCCGTGGCTTTGCCCCCGCTGGGCCATTTGGACGCCTACATTTCCGCCGTCAACCGCATGCCCCTGCTGACGGCCGATGAAGAGCGCGACTTCGCCCAACGCCTGCAACAGCACAACGACTTGGACGCCGCGGGCAAGCTCGTCATGTCGCACCTGCGCGTGGTGGTGTCGGTGTCGCGCCAGTACCTGGGTTACGGCCTGCCCCACGCCGACCTGATCCAGGAAGGCAACGTCGGCCTGATGAAAGCGGTCAAGCGTTTCGACCCTGGCCAGGGCGTGCGGCTGGTCAGCTACGCCATGCACTGGATCAAGGCCGAGATCCACGAATACATCCTGAAAAACTGGCGCATGGTGAAGGTGGCCACCACCAAAGCCCAGCGCAAACTGTTCTTCAACCTGCGCAGCATGAAGCAGGGCTTCAAGGCCGACGCCGACGATGGCGCCGTGCACCGCGACACCTTGACCGACCACGAAATCGACGTGGTGGCGCGCGAACTCAACGTCAAGCGCGAAGAAGTCATCGAGATGGAAACCCGCCTGTCGGGCGGTGATGTGGTGCTCGACCCGTCACCCAGCGACGACGGCGAGGAAGCCTATGGCCCGATCGCCTACCTGGCCGACGGCCGGCACGAGCCCACCGCCGTGCTGGAAGCCACCGAGCGCGACATGCTGGCCAGCGAAGGCATCGCCCAGGCAATGGCGCAACTCGACGAGCGCTCGCGCCGCATCGTGGCCGAACGCTGGCTCAAGGTCAACGACGACGGCTCCGGCGGCATGACGCTGCACGAGCTGGCGGCCGAATACGGCGTCAGCGCCGAGCGCATCCGCCAGATTGAGGTGGCGGCCATGAAAAAAATGCGCAAGGCGCTCGAAACCTACGCCTGAACGGCGCTGAAGTTGGGCTATAAAGACAGCTCGATCACACCATCGAGCAGTCACCGGGGAGCCCACCCAGACCCATGAGTTGGGTCGATGGTTTTTATGCGCCCCACGAAATCCCAGCCATTTTTCCGTCCTGCCCACCAGCCGGTTCTGTGGACCGCCTTGTTGTGGCTGGCCTCCATGCTGTTGCTGGCCGTGTTGACGAGCTGGCTCTACCTGGACAGCAAAGCCGACTTGAGCGAGCGCTTCGAAACCGAAGCCCAACGCATCACCGACGATTTGCAGCGCCGCTTCATGCTGCCCACCTACGGGCTGATCGGCGCACGCGGCCTGTATGTGGCCAGCGGCCAGGTCGAGCGGCGGGAGTTTGAGAGCTTCATCAAATCGCGGGACCTGGACCGCGAATTTCCCGGTGTTCGGGGCATGGGGTTCATGCAGCGGGTACCGCGCGGTGAACTCGACGCCTTCGTGCAGGCCGAGCGCGCCAACGGCTCACCCGATTTCAAGATCAGCTCGCTGGGGTTGTTGGCCTCACCGCCGGCCGATGCCTTCATCATCAAACACATCGAACCGTTCGAGCGCAACCGGCAAGCGCTGGGACTGGACGCGGGCAGCGAACCCAGCCGCCAAGCCAACATCGAACGCGCACTGCAAACCGGCCAGCCCACGCTGCACGGCCCCATCCGCCTGGTGCAAGACAACCAATCGCGCCCGGGTTTTGTGTGGTACGTGCCGGTTTACCGCACAGGCGTCCCGCTCAACACGCCCAGCGAACGGCGGGCCGCTGCCCGCGGCCTGACGTTCGCCCCGATTGTGCTGGAGGAGTTGCTGGCGCCGGCCATGAGCACCTTGCTGGCGAGTGGTCTGAACCTGAGGGTGGCCGCCCCCAGCGCGGGCACTGGGGGGGAGGTGCTGCAGGAAATTGGCCCAACGCCCAACCACCCCCTGTTTAGCCAGACCCAGCCGCTCAACATCCAGGGCACCGACCTGCGGCTGGAGTTCCGCAGCCTGCCAGCCTTCGAAGCCGGGCTGAACGTCGAACTGATTTACGGCCTGGGCTTGGCGGGGCTGGTGATCAACACCTTGCTCGCGCTGGCCCTGTGGCTGTTGTGGACCGGCCGGCAACGCGCCGAGGCGCTGGCCCAGCGGCTGACCCAAGACCTGGACAAGCTGGCGTTGGTGGCCAAAAACACCGCCAACGCCGTCATCATGACCGACCCGAGCTTGCGCATCACCTGGGTCAACGAGGGCTTCACCCGGATTGCGGGCTACACCTTGGACGAAGCGCTGGGCAAAACCCCGGGCGAGCTGCTCAGCAGCGGCAAAGCGGCGCCCGAGGCGCTCGACAGCCTGCAGCGCTCCGCCGAGCAGGGCTCAGGTTGCCGCGTGGAAATCCTGAACCGGGCCAAAGACGGGCGCGAATATTGGATCGACACCGAAGTGCAACCGGTGCGCGACGCCAGCGGCCAGTTGACCGGTTTCATCGAGATCGGGCTAGACATCACGAAAGACCGGCTCAACAACGAACGGCTGGTCAGTGCGCTGCTGCAGGCCGATGAAAAGCAGACCGCGCTGGAACGCAGCCAAGCCGCCCTGGAGCGTGCACAGGCCGTGGCGCGCCTGGGGAGCTTTGAGTACGAACAGGGCGCCGAGCACTTCACCATGTCGCCCGAAACGGCGCGCATTTTCGATCTGGCCCGCACCGACCGCTGCACCTTCGATGAATGGTTTTCGCGCATCCACCCCGCCGACCAGGCCCAGGTGGCCGAAGGTTGGCAGCGCGCCCTGGAAGGGGCCCCGTACGACACCACCTACCGCATCATCGTGGGCGGCAAAGCCCACTGGATCCACGCCCAGGCGGAATGCAGCTTCGACGCCGCCGGGCGCTTCGTAAAAGCCGTCGGCACGTTGCAGGACATCACCGAGGTCAAGCAGCGCGAGGCCTTGCTGGTGTCCGAACGCCAGCGGGTGGAAAACATCCTGGACGGCACCCAGGCGGGCACCTGGGAATGGCATGTGGCGTCGGGCCAGACCGTGTTCAACGAACGCTGGGCCCACATCGTGGGCTACCAGCTGGCCGAACTGGAACCCGTCTCCATCGAAACCTGGGAGCGCCTGTGCCACCCGGACGACCTTCAGCGCTCCACCGCGCTGCTGCAGCGGCACTTCGCGGGTGAGCTGGACCATTACGAATGCGAGTCCCGGATGCGCCACAAGCGCGGCCATTGGGTCTGGGTGGTGGACCGGGGCAAACTCTCCACCCGCGAAGCCGACGGCAGCCCCGGCTGGATGTACGGCACCCACCTCGACATCACGCAGCAAAAAACCACCGAACTGGCGTTGCGGGCGAGCGAATTCCGGCTCAAAACCCTGTCAGAGCTGTCGGCCCAGTGGTTCTGGGAAACCGATGCCCAGCACCGCTTTTGCCGCTTCACCAGTGGCGATGCGCAACGCCTGTCGCAACTCAACGCCACGGCCCTGGGCAAAACCCGCTGGGAGGTGGGTGCCGAGCCGATCAACACGACCTGGGCCCAGCACCAGGACGATCTGGCACAACACCGGCCGTTCAAAAACTTGATTTACCGCAAGGTGGCGGAGGACGGCAGCCACCTGTACTGGTCCGTCAGCGGCTCGCCCTGGTACGACGAAGCGGGTCAATTCATCGGCTACATCGGCACCGGGTCGGACATCACCCAGAGCAAGCGCGACGAATTGCGCATTGCCCAAAGCGAAGCCTTGCTGGAACGCACCGGCAAACTGGCCAAGGTGGGCGCGTGGCGGGTAGACCTGGCAACCGGCCAGCCCAGTTGGTCGGCCCAAACCTGCCACATCCATGAGGTGCCCGTTGGCCACCAGCCCACGCTGGAAGAAGCCCTGAATTACTACCCGCCCGAGGCACGGCAACGCCTGGCCGAGGCCGTGCAAAGGGGCATGGACACCGGTCAAGGATGGGATCTGGAAACCCCGCTCATCACCGCAAGCGGACACCAGATCTGGGTCCGCACGATTGGTGAGGTGGAGACCTCGGGTGGTCAGCCGATCGCGCTGGTGGGCGGCATTCAGGACATCACCGAACAGAAAGCGCAGGCCGACGCGCTGCGCGAGGCCAAAGCCCAGGCCGAGCAGGCCAGCCAATTCAAGAGCCAGTTCCTGGCCAACATGAGCCACGAAATCCGCACCCCCATGAACGCCGTGCTGGGGATGCTCAAGCTGCTGCAAAGCACACCGCTGCAACCGCGCCAGCTCGACTACGCGCAAAAGGCCGAGGGTTCGGCCAAGTCCTTGCTGGGTTTGCTCAACGACATCCTGGACTTCTCCAAGGTCGAAGCGGGCAAACTGACGCTGGACCCCGAACCCTTCCTGCTCGACCAATTGATGCGCGACCTCGCCGTCATCTACTCGTCTTACGCGGGCGGCAAGGGGGTGGAGCTGCTGCTCGACGTGGACCCACAACTGCCACGCAGCCTGGTCGGCGACGCGCTGCGCTTGCAGCAAATCCTGATCAACCTCGGCGGCAACGCCATCAAGTTCACCCCCGAAGGCGTGGTGGTGCTGCGGGTCAGCCTGGCCTCCATCACCCAGGACGGCGACCGCCGCATCGCCCAGGTCCAGTTCGCGGTGCAAGACAACGGCATCGGCATCGCGCCCGAAAACCAGGCCAAGATTTTCGGCGGCTTCACCCAGGCCGAAGCCTCCACCACCCGGCGCTTTGGCGGCACCGGGCTGGGGCTGGCCATCAGCCGCCGCCTGATCGAAATGATGGGCGGCCAGCTGGTGCTGGACAGCGCCCTGGGCCAAGGCAGCACCTTCGCTTTCACGCTGCCCCTGCCGATCCACGAGGTGGCCGACGTCGCCTCGCCCCCAGCCCCGCCCATGCGGGTGCTGATGGTGGACGACCACCCGATGGCGCTGCAACTGCTGCAGCGCATGGGCCAGTCGCTCGGCTGGCAGCTGGACACCGCGCCCAGCGGTGCCGATGCGCTGCACGCCATCGAGGACGGCCTGCAGCAGAACCGGCCGTTTGAACTGCTGTTCATCGACTGCGAAATGCCCGAAATGGACGGCTGGGAACTGGCGTCGCGCACCCGGGCGCTGTACCAAGGGGCCGCACAGCGGCCGGTCATCGTCATGGTCACCTCCAACGGCCGCGACGCGCTGGCCCAGCAAACCGACGAGGTGCGGTCTTTGCTGGACCAATACCTGGTCAAGCCGGTCACGGCCTCCATGCTGCTCGACGCACTCCAGCAGGCCCAACACCCGAACCCGACCGCCCGGTCGCCGGCACCCTCCGCAGGCCTGGTCAGCCGCCCGCTGGCGGGGCTGCGCATACTGGTGGTGGAAGACAACGCCATCAACCAGCAAGTGGCCGAGGAATTGATCAGCGGGCAAGGCGCCAGCGTGGACATCGCCGACAACGGGCTGCGAGGGGTGGAAGCACTGCAAGCCGCCATTCGCGACCAGCGGCCCTACCACGCGATCTTGATGGACATGCAAATGCCGGTGATGGACGGCATCACCGCCACGCAGGAAATCCGGCAGCGGCTGGGCGAAACCGACATCCCGATCATCGCCATGACCGCCAACGCGATGAGCAGCGACCGGGAGCTGTGCCTGCAGGCGGGCATGAACGACCACATCGGCAAGCCGTTCGACCTGGACCGCCTGGTGGTGACGTTGTTGAACTGGACCAAAGGCCTGCAAGCGACCGCCCCCCAGGCTTCCTCGGCAGCCGACGAAGCCCCGGCCGAAGCAGATCAAGCGACTGGCCACGAACCGCCTCCCGTTCTGGACCGCGCAGCCGCCCTCAAGCGCATCGGCGGCAGCGAAAGCCTGCTGCAGCGCATGGGCACCCAGTTCCTGAAAGACCTGCCCCCGTTGCTGGCCGCGTGCGCTGCCGCCGAGCAGCGGGGCGACGGCGAGCAAACCCAGAAGGCGCTGCACACCATCAAAGGCGTGGCCGCGACGCTGGGCGCCGACCGGCTGGCCCACTGCGCCAAACGTGCCGAGGCGGCGTGCAAATCAGGGGCGGCGGTGGACGTGTCCGAGCTGGAAACGGTCTTTGCACAAACCCGTGAAGCTTTGCTGGCGGCCGGGGTGCCTGCGCCAGCGGCACCCGTGGGCGACGGGAATGCTGTCGAGCGCCCACCACTGAGCGACGCCGAGCGTCAGGCCCTGCTCCGCTTGCAGGGCCTGCTCAAAGACGCGGACATGGGCGTGTTCGACGCCTTGGAAGCCTTGCAAGCGGCAACCACGGCAGCCACCGACCGCTGGCAGCCCCTCGAAGACGCGATCGAAGCCATGGACTTCGACGCGGCCTTGGGGCTGGTGGAGCAGGCGCTGAGCGCCTGATCCGCTCAGCTTTCGCGGCGCAGCGCCGGGAACAGAATCACGTCGCGGATGCTGGGACTGTCGGTCAACAGCATGATCAAGCGGTCGATGCCGATGCCGCAGCCACCGGCCGGCGGCATGCCGTATTCCAACGCGCGCACGTAGTCGGCGTCGTAGAACATGGCTTCGTCGTCGCCGGCGTCCTTGCTCGCCACCTGGGCGTGGAAGCGCGCGGCCTGGTCTTCGGCGTCGTTCAGCTCGCTGAAGCCGTTGCCCACCTCGCGCCCGGTGATGTACAGCTCAAAACGCTCGGTGATGGTCGGGTCGCTGTCGTTGGCGCGGGCCAGCGGCGAAATTTCGGTGGGGTGGTTGCAAATGAAAGTCGGGTTCCAGAGCTTGTCTTCCACCGTCTCTTCAAAGTACATCACCTGCAGGCCGGCCAGGCTTCGGCTGTCCAGGCGGTCTTTCACCGGGTCCATGCCCAGTTTGCGCAACTGCTGGACTAACCAGTCGCGGTTGTCCACGTTGTCACCCGCTTCGGTGTGCTTCAGGATGGCTTCGCGGATGGTCAAGCGCTCGAACGGCGCTTCCAGGTCCACGTCGCGGCCCTGGTAGGTCAGTTTGGCGGTGCCGCACACGCGCTGCGCCACATGGCGAATCAGCTGTTCGGTGAACACCATCAGGTCCAGGTAGTTCCAGTAGCCCGCGTAGAACTCCATCATGGTGAACTCGGGGTTGTGGCGGACGCTGATGCCTTCGTTGCGGAAGTTGCGGTTGATCTCGAACACCCGCTCAAACCCGCCGACGATCAGGCGCTTGAGGAACAGCTCCGGCGCGATGCGCAGGTACATGTCCTGCTCCAGCGCGTTGTGGTGCGTCACGAACGGCCGCGCGTTGGCACCACCGGGAATGGCGTGCAGCATGGGGGTTTCCACTTCCAGGAACTCGTGCTGCACCATGAATTCGCGGATGCCGGTGACCGCCAGGCTGCGCGCCACGAAGCGCTTGCGCGCCTGCTCGTCGGTCATCAGGTCCACGTAGCGCTGGCGGTACTTGATTTCCTGGTCGTGGATGCCGTGGAACTTGTCCGGCAGCGGGCG
>JACCDQ010309842.1_pt1 | contig 14217 bp, 16 predicted proteins | sample 7446031 | NCBI WGS metagenome assembly JACCDQ01 (sample SAMN15323442, study PRJNA562643) | freshwater metagenome | isolation source: river surface water | place: USA:Blue River Watershed | collected 2017-08-17 | reverse complement strand
TTCGCTCCTTAATAGCGAACCCCAAATCTTAGTGATAATATAGATTAAAGCTCCAATTCCACCTATTGCACGACCAATATCAATTAATCCTTTATAGTCATTGGCCATCGAAGTTTTTAATTCTCGATAAGTCGTTTCTATAAGTTTTATAACATCTGTTGATAATTCCATAATCAAAGTTTAGTTTTCAGTGCAGTTTGGGTCCCAATATGGCCCTGTTTTATCATATTTCATGCAACCTGTTGACTTTCTGACTCCTGTATTTTTTGTATTACTTGAATTGGTGGTATTAGTATTTCGAGTAATAGGCACATTTTCATTACTTGTATTTCTTTCAGTTGTTGTAGTCGAAGTAGTGGTGGACAATGTTCCATTATAATTCCATTGGTATGCCCCCATCGCTGACTTTGCAGCTTCGTCTTCTGATTGTGATTGCCCTTTTGCCTGAGAGAGAGCATCGGTTCGACCATAACCATTCCAACCTGTATCTCCATAATTTACATCAATTGTTCCAGTGTTTGGTAAAGAATATTGATTACTATTAATTGCAGTCGAGAAATCATCTGAAAAGCCATATAATGCTACCGTTATCCGATAATCACCATTAGTCTTTGCTCTCATTGTTGAAATAGCTCTTACTGAAGCGGTGTATTGCTCAATTGATTTGATATGTTGATTGGCTTTATCACAAACTTTCTCAATCCAAGCTAAACGCTCACCATCTTTCATTTCTAAAAAATTGCCTTGTGTACCTTGATTAAGGTCTTTAATCACATTATTTGATTCACGAAGCAAAGATTCGTAACCTAATAGAATTTTTTGCATTTCTGCTGGTTTAAAATGTTTGTCGGTCGTTATTACCTTCACAGCTTGTTGGTAATGTTGCCCAGCATTTTTGATATTAGTGATTGTTTGAGTAATTCGATGGAAAGTTTTGATACCGTTACTTACTTTTTTTAGCTTTTCGGCGGCTTTCAAGACTTCATCTAAATGAAGCCCTTCCGTAATTTGATTAGCAAGGTGGAGAATTTTTGAAGCAATACTAATACCCGTATGAATTGGGTCGCTTACGACAAACTGCGAAAAAGCTAACGAACTCGTTAAAACAAACATCGTTGCAGCTAAAATCCATTTTTTACTCAATGATTTCATAGAATTTATTGTTTTGAATTATTGAAAAAGTTGATAGTTTATTCTCTGGCAAAGGTTTTTATTGCATTTTCTAAACCTATTTTTTCAGAAAGAGCATAGATTAAATCGGACTCTTTTCGTTCGGTAGTAAAGGTTGCATAAGCTTCTGGTGAAACCTCTAAGCCAAAAACTTTTGATAAATTTCCTCCAAATGTGATAAAAAACTCTTTGTATTTTCTAATTGGGTCATTTGCTTGATTGACGCTTAAAAGCATATCTGTTTCAGCTCCTGATAAACCCAATGTATTGGCAACTTCTTGAATATAATTTTTGTAACGAGAGAAATCTAACAGAACTTTGGTCGGAGAGTTATTAATGATTGCATCTTTTACCAATTCACTTGTCAAATCTTGGTATTCTTGCGTAACTGTTATAAGCCCACCACCATGTTTTCGAGCTGTTTTGGATACCCATTTCATAAATTGAGCAAATGCAGGATTGGAAACGGCTTTCCATGCTTCTTCAATGACTAAAAACTTATAAAATCCCTTCATTTTAACAAGCTTCTGGGCATAAGCATTCATGATGATAATACTCGTAATAGGAAATAAAACAGGGTGGTCTTTTATATTATCTAACTCGAAAACTACAAATGGGTGTTTTTCAATTTCAAAATTTTCACGACTATTGAGTAAGTATCCATACTGACCATTTTTGTAATATCGTCGCATGATGTACAAGAAATTTTTTAGGTCAAATTCCTTTTCACGCCCATCATTTTTATTGAAAATGGTTGGATATACTTCGTTACAATAATCGAAAAATAGGTTAAAATCTACGAAAAAGTGTTTGCCTTTTTGTTTGAGTTCTACTAATGTTTCGTAGAATCTAACAATCATATCGTCTAAGGTCGTATTTTCTGAAGTACTCACCGATGAATCTTCTCCCTTCCATAGTGCTTCTAATATTGTTACTAAATTTTCTTTGGTTTCTAAATCAGGCAATATCGATTGAATGTGAAAAGGATTAAATGCAATAGGTTTCTTTTCATCATACGTAATATACCGACCTCCTACCAGTTCACAGAGTCTTTTGTACGAGTTACCTGTGTCCACAATTGTAATATGACTACCTCTTTCGTAGAGATAATACATAAGATTATTAGTTAAAAAAGATTTTCCTGAGCCAGATGGCCCAACAATCATTACATTCCGATTCGTAACCAACCCTTTTTTCATTGGTTCATCAAAAACATCTAACATCAATGGAATTCCCGTCAGCCTATCAGTTACAACCATTCCTTGTGGATTTCCTTGAAATTCGTTGAGAAGGGCATCTTTATAATTGGCTTCTAACGCCAACAAACATATTGCATGACTCCTGAATACTATGCTTAGGTTATCCTTTCCAATATCTGCGGCATTACCAGGGATACAGTACCAATAAAGTAGAAAGCCATCATATTCTGCTTGTTTGGGTTTGAATCCCATTTTAGTAATTGCCGCAGAAACCATTGAACGGTTATCTTCCAAAACATTTATATCGTTATCCCAAATCAGAATATTAGCATGAACTGCCACAGCTTTTTCGTTATCCGCAAGGCTTACTTCAACAAATTCTTCTTTATAATCTCGATTGACTAAATTCTCTTTACTGTATGCCGAGAGGGACGTAAATCGTTTAATATCTTGATTTAACTTTTGGAGTAAATCATTATGGTCGATGATTACTATGATTTGATTATATATATGGCTAAATGGAAGCATAATGCCTAAATTTGCTCCCAGTGAAATACCAATGTAGGTTTTATCAGTACAATATTTTTCCAGCTTAGTTTGATTTGCAATGACCGATGGGAAATCTTCTAATTGATTGATGGTTAAAGTTTTGCAGTGGTTTCCCCCTATTTTAAATTGTTTAGGCTCAATATCAGAAATACTATTTTCCTTGAAAGATAGCGATGAGTAGTTATCATAAATTTTGCTTATTTGCTCACCGTTTATTTCATCAACTTTATAGAAACCCGACTCCTTTAAAATCATTATAAATTGCCCAACTGCTTCGACAAACTCTTTTTTGTCTTTTTCATTCAGTTGTGTTTTAGGCACAGCTTTCGCCTTGAATAAATTTGATGAAGTGCATATTTTCTTTTCAACGGTTGATGTTGATTTGGTAATGAATAAATATGATTTACTTGATAAAAAAGGTCTATTAGCAAAGTGCCTTTCATTGGCATGAGCCACAATTTTAGCTTTTAATAAGTATTCTGCATCGTAATTTGGCAAGTATCTTTCTTCGATGTACCAATCTTGTTTGTGCAAAACTGTATTAATCGGCAACACACCTAATGCCCTTTCCCAAAGTGTTGATAGATAGTCATAATCAGTTTCATTCAATGAAAAGATTTCGGGCATTTCTAATTTAAAACATAAAGTAATATCCGCCATTTTTGAAATAACAGTGTTATCTTCAATGGCTAAAATTGGAAATTTCTCTTCTAAATTCAGAACCTTACTCATACTGTTTGTTTTACTAATTTATCAAAGAAATATTTTTGCCTTTTCATACTCGTTGGATACATCCCTTGTGCTATTTTTTTGTCTTTTCCCCATCTACCGTTACGTTTATTTTGCTGAAAAGCATAGATGGTTGTACCAATTGCTCCAACCCCCGCAAAAATGCTTGAGAGTATATTTGGAACGCCAATGATTGTTAGAAAAATACCTCCGAAAAGTGAACCACCAATTCCTAACCCAGATATATATACGTATCTTCCTTTTAAACCTTTAAACTCGATTTCGTTCTCAACACCTCGATTGATTTTATGGGATGTCATAGTTTGAATAATTTTGTTATAAGTTCAACAGCTATAGTAGTGCTTAATAATCCAAAGAACCAATAATATAGATTTTCTTCAATGTCTTCGCCCCCATTCCATTTTCTATAAATACGGAATCCTACGACTATTGCAATAATCATTGTTATTGCCTGTATAATGCGTTTGACTGCGAAAAAAATTGCGACTAACTCTGCCATTTAAGAAAGGATAGAATTTATAATTACAAACATCAATGACCCTAAAAAGAAGACCGAAAAGAACCATCGAATCAATTTTTGTGGAACATCATTCCCTCCATTATTCCATGCAACATAAATTTTATACAAACCCCAAGCTCCGTATGCGGTGCCGAGTATGATTGCAATAGTTTTAGCCGTTCGAACATCAATTAAGAGACTATTACCAAAGTCATTTAATGGACCTGATATTTGTAAAATAAGATTATTGTAAAGTATCACTACTTTTCAAGAGTGTTTGGGATAAAAAAACTAAACCAATAAATAGAATCAGATAGGCGGTGAGCCATGCCCAAAGTTTTTGGGTTGCATCATCTTCTCCATTTTGGAATTTTTGGAAGATTTGGTACGCATAAAATAATCCCATAACCGCCGATAGAGCCATAATTAGTTGGACTACTGACTTTGCTAAGGTTAAATCGGTAAATTCCTTTAGATATGGGCTTATTATTCCTTGTAGAATAGTCATTAACCAACAAATGATTGAATAACTGATGCTGCCACCATAACAAAAATAAATGCTCCAAGCCATTGGACTAAGGCCTTTTGAGTGTCTTGGTCGCCAGCTTGCCATTTGTTGAAAACTCGTATTGCACCATAAACGCCAATTACTGCTGCAATTGCATACATTAGTAATGTAAGTGGTTGAAAAAAGGCTCTAATTTCGGTGGTCGCCTTCTGTATTCCTGCGGTTGCTTGGGCAAATACCCAATAAGGTGAGAATGCACAGACAATTATCTGAGCCATTAGTTTTTTGTATTTAGTCATGTATTTATTAGAAAATTTATTTGCACGATTATACCTTAAAGCCTGAATCTTGAAAGAACTTACCAGTTTTAAAACTATTTATTTAATCCTTCAAAAATGTTCTTTTCCTCAAGTTCTTGCTCTATTCTTGACTCCCCGATGTTGGCTGTTGATAAACTGATTTGTTGATTTTCATTCTCTACACTGAATGAAATTTGGGCAACTGAATTCCATTCATCATCGGTTTTGAAAAACGTATCAATGATAGTTTGTTCATCTTGCGTTAGAGGTTCATCATTATCATACTTCTTTTTTATTTCAAGAATATCTAATGATTCTTTTTCAAAGTAATTATCCTCAATTTCATCTTCAAAAACTATTTCGTCAAAATCAGAATCTTGTAAGTTATCCAAATCAGGCAGTTCTCCTTCAAATTGAAAACCCGATGCCGATTGAACAATTTGTCTTTCTTCTGCTATTTCGTTGGTTTGAAAAATGCTATTTGCTTTTGGTTCAAATAGCTGTTCTTCTTGAATTTTGCTTTCAGTTTTAGTTTCATTCTCTGTTGAATGGAATAAAACAGTATCTTTATTCTTACCAATAATATTGATTTTCTCTAATGGCTCATTCGTTTTTGATGGCTGATTTTTTTTAGCGATTACTGTTTTTTCTTCTTTTGTAACTTCAAAAAATAGAATAATTACGACTGAAAATACGATTGATACAATGACATAATTGCTTACGGAAATGAGCGGTTGATATAGTTTTAAAAGCAATCCAATTTTTAGTAATAACATTCTCCACTTGCTGTTTATGGTGCAAATATAAGCGAAATATTTTAAAAAGTATTATTCAATAATATTTTTTGTGTTTTAAAGTTTCTTCTCTCAATAAAAACAACATTTTTACGAATTAACAAATGCTTTTTTCTCCTAAAATTGTTATTTTTGGGGAATATAAAACCCGATTAATATTATCAGATGAAAGTTATATCAATAACAAACAATAAAGGTGGTACAGGCAAAACCACCACAACATTAAACTTGAGTGCAGCATTGAGTTCAGTTGGTAAAAAAGTGCTACTAATTGATTTAGATGCCCAATGTAATCTGAGTGTTGCCGCTGGTGCAAATACTTCTGGAAAACATATTGGCGAGCTATTGCTCAGTGAGACTGATTTTGAGAGTGTAGTTATCAAGAAACAAAACTTTGATATTATTCCTGCAAGCCGAACATTACTGAGTTATGAATATAGAATAAATTCGGAACCCGATAGTGGGTATTTTTTGCAAGAGCAATTGGAAGGTAAAAATTATGATTTTGTTTTGATTGATTGTCCGCCCAGTTTAGGTTCTCTAACGGTTAATGCACTTGTAGCAAGTGATATTTTTGTAGTACCGATGCAAGGCGAAAACTTTGCTTATGTAGGTTTAGATGAAATACTGCAATTGAGTGCGAAGATTAAAAAGCGTATGAACCCAAAGTTGGAGTTAGGAGGTATTTTACTCAATAAATTTGATATTAGGACAAAATTTGGACAAATGGTTCATAGCAAACTTCTTTCAAATCCGAATGTAAAACTGTATAAAACACAAATCCGACAAGATGTTTCCTTGATGGAATGTACTGCATTTGCTCAAAGTATTTTTGAATATGCTCCCGAATCAAGAGGAGCGAAGGATTTTGAGAGTCTTTGTAGTGAAATTTTGGAACAAACAACTATTTAAAATCACACAAAATGGCAAAGAAAAACTTTAGTAATGATTTACTCCGTGATTTACACGCCGAGCCAATCAATCAACTGACTACGATTGATGATGAAACAACGGAGATTTCGATTTTGAGCAATGAAGAAAAAGTAAGTTTTAAAACCTACGAAGAGATAATCGAAAAAGGATTAAAAACCTTTATAGAAGTAGGAAACGCTCTGTTTGAAATAAAAAACAATAAATTATACCGTGAATCATTCACAACCTTTGAAGCATACTGCAAAGACCGTTGGCAATTAAAAAGACAACGGGCGTATGAGTTAATGGGAGCTGCTGAAATTGTACATCAATTGTCGGAAAATAATTTGTCGGAAATTTCCGACAAAACTAATTTGTTACCTTCTAAAGAGTCTCACGCAAATGCTTTAGCACAGATACCTGTTACGCTACGTTTTCAAGTTTGGCGAGGTGTAGTAGAAGAAAGTTTAAATACGGGAAAGGCAATTACTGCTAAAATGATAACTGAGCAGACTGAGTTATTGGTAAGTAATTTAAAGGAAGCCCAAACGCCAAGTGAACCGACCGAAGAAGAAATAAAAGAAGGTATCCTCAAAAGAATGCGTTCTAAAGTTTCCAAAGCAAAATTAGATGATATTAGAGTTGAAATAAGCGGTAAATGGCTAATTAAAAATAGTTTGGTAGATGTTTGGCGAGAAATAAGACAAAACCCCAATGAAGAAATTGGTGTTGATTATCGAGTACAAATAACATTATCTCAAGCTGAAAAGATGGGAATTATTCGTAGAATATAGATTAAATAATCAATAGCTCAAGCACTATTGCTTGAGCTATTGACAACAATATTAGAAGAAGGCTATAAAAAGTAAAAACAAGAGAAGGGCAATCCCAATCGGTAAAGTTAAACCCAAACCAAAATAGAATGCTTGTTTTTTATCTGCAAAATGAATGGACTGTGATACAACGTTTTCTTTGATTTTATCTGTAGCTTTTTTCAACATTTCATTGTTTTCTTTACCGTTTTGGACTATGATGGATAAAAATAACGCACCACTTTTACCTAATTTTATTCCATACTTATCTTCAAAGTTTCGACTTGCTTTTTCTAAAAAATCTGGTTTCATAATTTCTCAAATTCTTCCTCAATTTTAAGTTGTTCCAAAATATCGTAAGTTTCAATCCCAGCTCCTTGCTGAATTAAGTTTAGAATCTGATTTCCTACATGACTTTGAGTGTCTATATCACCAAAACATCTAAACTCTACTTGATTTTTTATACAATAATTTTTTGCTTCTTCCAAAATCTCTTGAAAGCCATAAAAACTATTTTCATTGGCGTGGGCGATAATTGGAAAATGACCCGAAAGAGTTTGAATCATGCTTTTTAGGTATTCCATTGAAGCCATATATGCTGTATTGCCTGCAATCACAACATGAAAAATAAAGGTAGCATTGATTTGATTTTCAAATTTTTTTAATGCACTTGCTTTAAAGTCAATATTAAATAAGGCAGGGAGCTGTTCACTTTCGGGAGCTCCAAAATCTAAAAAATAGGTTTGAAGGTCGGGAATCTCGACTATTTTTTTGATGCTCGTAAATAACCTATCTCGAATAATCTTCTTTCTATCGTCCAATAGTGAAATCTTGTAAACTCGATTTTTATCTTTAAGAAATTTCAATTGATTAACCGATGTTTGAGTTGATGAATCTAAGTCGAAGAAGGCAGCGTTTTCTTCAAATTGATTTTTGAGGGCAAGTAAGTAAGTTAGAAATGACTTTCCAACTCCACCTTTCGATTGGATGATAAAATGAACCTGTTTTTTTGTCATAATTATTTATGAAATGAGTTTTATGAATGAGTCGTCTGAGTTATTTCTTTCAAATGGATTTGTAAATTCTGCCTTGTTTTCAGGTGTAATTGCTTTGGGAGAATGCCCTGTTGTTTTCTCAATTGAAATGAGTGTTTCAAATGCTTGTAATTTGGTAGTAGGAATCCTGTATCGAATGGTTTCAATCTGAGATTTTTTAATTTCATACCCCAAATCATCAGAAATTTTCTTCTGAACTAAAGAACTTGTCAATGAAGAATCTATCAATTCCTGAAAATACCAATACAGTAAATAATTCTTGGTTTTGATATTGTTTTCTGATGCCCAGACTAAATAATTTCTTGTGACTACCATAATTTGAGGTCAAATATAGATGCAAATTTTATTAAAGTTGCAAACTTAAAGTATTATTCAATGATATTTATTTAGATTCAATAATTATTAAATGAAAGTTAAGTCATGGTTAAAGTAAGATTCAATGGTAATTAAAAAGAACTGTTTTTATGGAAAAAATATTTGCATAAAAGAAGTTTATAGGATTGTTTAGCACCAAAAGAGAAACTTTGACCAATTTTTAGAAGTAGCAAGCTATGTTTTTTGAGTCAAAAAACTACCTTGCTATTCGGTTTCCTCATAGAAAATAAGATATAGTATTTTTGTTGTAAAAAGAATGAAGAATGAGAAGACAAATAAAGGTGGAAGACCAAAGTTGGAGTCTGGGATTAAAGATGCAAGTATAATTATTCATTTGACTCAAAATGAAAAAAACTCGATTGTGTATAAAGCAGAGCAATTAGCGATGAGTACAAGCGAATATTCAAGAAGTTTGGTGTTAGATAAACTCGAAAAGCACCCTAAATTTAGATTGTTACCAGATGTAATTAGGAAAGAGTTGAATGACCTAAAGAAGATTTCGGGATTATTGAAACTTTTGGCATTGAAAATAAAAGCAGATGATGAAATGCGTAAAAAGTTTAATGAGGTGGAGAATAGCATATTTAATACAGTTAGTAATGCTGAAAAAATAATTTTACATGAAATCGAAAACCCTCAATATATTTTTGCGATAGAAAATGCTATTCATAAAATTGAAGAAAATTTGTCTTTGAATGTAGTCAAAGGTAGGGGAGAGCTAATTTCTTTAAAAATGATTCTCATTAAATTGAAAGCTCAATACACGACTTATTATAAAATATAAGATGATTGGAAAAGCTATCACGGGTGGAAATATAAGCGGCTTACTGAACTATTGCTATTATGGAAAGATAAAATCAAAGAAAGAAAAGGACGTAAGGGGTGAGTATATTTTCTCTCAAAACATTCAAATTGTACTTACCGAAAGTCGCCTAAATTTGTCTGATATTTCCAAACAGTTTTCATATATTACTCGACTAAATCAGAACTGTACACAACCGATTTGGCACCAATGTTTTTCTTTCCCCAAAGATGAAAACCCCTCAAATGAATTATTAGAAAAAATAACGATAGATTTTGCATTAGACTTTGGTTTTTTTGAGAGACAAATAATAGCATTTCGGCATTATGACAAAGAACATCATCATTTTCATATCGTTTCAAATAGGCTCGATTTAGATGGTAAAAATGCTGTAAAAACGTCGAATAACTATTATCGAATTAATACTTTTTGCAGAAAAATGGAAAAAAAGTATGGACTAAAAGCCGTTGAAATTGGAAGAATAAACAAGGTTGATGGGAAAGAAAATCCTATTAGTAATAAATATGCGGATGAATTGAGGGCTATCATTAACGCTTTTTTGCCGAAGGCTCAGTCAATAGATGAATTTGCTAAAATGATGCAAAAGCAAGGTTATATGATTGAAAAGGGTAGGGGGATAACCTTTGTTCTACCCAAAAATAATATCAGAATCAAAGGTAGTGATTTAGGGAAGGAATACTCATTAAATAATTTGTCAAAAAGGTTGAAGGGTGAATTTATCTCCAATTTTGTACAAGCATCAGAAACAATTAACCTGAAAAAGCTTATTGATACCGTTTTATCAAAGGCTGAAAATTTTCAAGATTTTAAACAAAAACTTCAAACACAAGGTTATTCGGTAAGCCTTGTTGAAAAAGATTCAAGAAAAGATGTAAAATTTGAAAAGGAAGGTTTTGGATACAAATTTATTTTAGGTTCGAGCTTAGGTGATGGCTATAGAATTGAGGATATTTTAAAAAAAATTAGTGATAATTCTCCAATTAAAACACACGAATGTAGTGCAGATGCTTCACTAATAGGTGATTTATTAGAATCAAGTAAAGCAAATTTTCAAATGGAGCAAGATTTAGGAAGAATAGACCAAAGCTTGAATCGTAATAGAGTTAGAGATGGCATAAATTCCAAAAAATGGAGTCGAAAGAAAATAATTTGAAAAATTTCGCTTGAAATATTATTCAATGATACTAATATTTCAAGAATTGATTATAATTTTGCCACCTATTTTTCACAACAAGCTTTCTTTAATGATAACCGAACCACCAATAGACATGTACCCATGCCGATTAAAAAAATCATTGCCAAATTTGAGGATAGGAACTCAAGGATATGTAAAATTGATTCTGAGTAATGATGTAATTTTGTGCAATGAAGAACAAACAACTGCTGACTTTATTTTTTCATTAAACCAAGATTTTGATGGTGTAGTTTTTCACGTGATGCTGAATGAAGTTCAATTTCTTTAAAAATTTAAGGAGTAGGAGGGGGGCTAATGCCCCCCAAATGCTTTATACTTTCATTCCCACTTTTGGTCGGATTTCAGTTTTATTCTTAGACAATTCTTCCACTTTATCTTCTTTGTTATTTGTTTCCATTGTTGATTCAATCTTTTTTTCTAATCTTTTTAATTCAGATTTTAGTGTTTTTAAATCGCTTTCTTTGTGCCATTTACTGCTAACAAATTCTTTTAAAATTTTAATTTCACTATCAAAACTTAATAGTTTTTTTCGGGTATCTTCAATTAATGATGGGATTTTTTCTAACGAGTTGATAAATTGTTTTAAAACTGTCTTTGGATTTCCTGTTTGTATATGACCATTATTATGCCTATAACTTAATTCATCGGATTTAACTGTGAAAATATTGTCTTTTTGCCTGCCTAAATCATTGAAATAAGTTTCTGTTTTAACCACAATGTCAAATCCATATATATTACCTATACTTACAGGATTCTCTTTTGTATCAAGTGTCTTGTTAATTCTTAGCAGATATTTTCCAATTTCCTCTGGGTCTGACGATTCAAAGGTTTTTAACGAAAATTGATTTATTCGATTACCATGTTCATCATATTTTGAACATTTATCAAGTTTCGCCAAATCCTTTTCCAAAAAATCTAATAATTTTGTCGATTTGTCAAAATTATTAGAAAGTGCATCTAATTTACTTCGATTATAAGTAATATCTTTTAAGAAAGATTGTTTTTCAGCTTCTAATGAGCCAATTTTCTTTTCTACTTTGGTCTTTTCTAACAAATCAGTATTTCCCGACAAAATGGCAATGTATTCATTAAAGTTCATCCCATTTTGTTCATCTAATGAGCCTTCATCAATCCTTCGAGTAGCCATGTTGCTGTTTTTTATTTGTGAGATAAACAGCGATTTATTTTGAAGTAGGTTAAATTTATAATTGTCCAGACTTTTTTCAACAGCGTAAATGTAGTTTTTTACAATATTACCGTAATGTTCTTTGGCTATGACATTACCCTTTCGAGACCCACGACCTACTCTTTGGTCAAACTCTGATGGTTTCCAAGGAATATCCAAATGGTGCATTGCAACAATCCTTTGCTGAACGTTCACGCCAGTTCCCATTGTTTCAGTTGAACCCATCAAAATACGGATTTTGCCAGAATTTACTTCTTCAAAGAGTTTTTCTCGTTGTAAACTACTGCCAAACTCTTGTACAAATCTAATTTCAGATGGTTTTACACCATATTCATCAACCAATTTTCTTTTTAATTCAGAATAGATATTCCAAGTTGCGGGTTTGTATGTACCAATATCTGAAAAAACCAATTGAGTACCCAAATGCGAATTGGTTTCTTGGTAATGTTTGAAAAGTCTTTTGGCACATTGTGAAATTTTATTGTTTGGATGGTCTTCATATTTTTGACTGATTAATCGCATATCAACCGCCATTTTTTTTGCATAATTTGTCGCAATCAACATTTTTGCATTTTCTTCAGCTCCTACCAGCGGCGAGCGTCCAAGTAATGTAGCATCGCCAGATTCCGAGAATTTCATCAGTTTTTGGATAAAAGATTCTTGTTGTGGGGTAGGAGGGATGCTTACCAAAATTTGTTGTGCCAAAGGTCTGTCAATTCCAATCATTTGAGCGGTTCTATAATCCGTAATTTGGTTATAAAACATTGCCAGTTCGGGTACTTTAATGAAATACCTAAATCGCTCTTTCTGAATAATTTTGTTTGTGACCGAAAACTCAAAATCGGTAGTCTTTTTAGCATAAACAGAAGCCCAAGCATCGAAATTAACAATGTTTTGCTTTTCTAAAGCTCTTGGACGTAGATACTTAAAAATTAGATAAAGTTCGGTCAATGAATTAGAAATAGTTGTACCCGAAAGAAAAGTTGCACACAAATCTTTTCCTTTTTGTTCTTGTATCGTTCGTATTGCATAAAGTAGATTTAGTGAGCGTTGGCTTCCATCAATGTTCCCCAATCCCGCTACACGATTATGACGAGTGGTGAATGTCAGATTTTTGAATCTATGACTTTCATCAATAAATATATGGTCGATTCCTATCGTCTGAAAGTCTATTATATTATCTTTTTTCTGATTAATTTGATACTCAATGCCCTTTAAATTAGCCGTTAGGTTTTCTTTGCGTTTTTCTAAGCCTTTCAATAATGATTTTGAAACTTCTTTACCTTGACTTCTCAAAACATCTAAATCTAATTCCAAATTGCGTAATTCTTCGCCTAAAATTTGCTTTTGAATGAGTGGAGATTGCGGTATTTTGCCAAATTGGTCATGGGTAAGTATTATACAGTCCCAAGAGTTATTCTTAATGTCATTAAATAATTTTATTCTGTTTTCTGGTGTAAAGTCTTGTTGCCCAGGATAGAGAAGCTTTGCATTAGGATACGCAGAACGAAATGTTTCTGCTATTTGGTGGACATTAGCTTTTAGTCCAGTAATTAGAGGTTTATTTGCTAAGCCTAATCTCTTCATTTCGTATGCAGTAACGCACATAATCAATGTTTTGCCTGAACCAACCTCATGGTCGGCGACACCTCCCTCATTTTGCAACAACATCCAAACTGCATCCTTTTGTGATTTATAAAGGTCAGTTATACCTAAGTTTCGATAATTCAAATCTGTGAATTTTTGGTGAGAACCATCATATTGAGGTTTGATGTAGCAATTGAATTTTTGATTATAAAGTTCTGCTAAATTATTTTTGAATAGGTCATCTTGCTTATTTAGCCATTCAATAAATGATTCTCTAATGGTATCAATTTTGCTATTTGCCAGTCGAATCGCTTCATTATCTTTCACTTTTGTTTCTTTACCATCTACAAAAATATTCTTTGTAATCTCTGGACTTGTATTCAAAAGTGCATAGTTCATCAATGAGAATCCATCATACAATCGACTTTGACTCTGTACGGCAAATTGTGAACTAATTAGTGCATTAGAGCTATCATATGGACTCTTTACAGAATATTCGTCTGA